>SXGT01188569.1_pt1 | contig 15414 bp, 15 predicted proteins | sample 3176221 | NCBI WGS metagenome assembly SXGT01 (sample SAMN11356862, study PRJNA531348) | freshwater metagenome | isolation source: freshwater sample F1-120 | place: China: Fuxian Lake, Yuxi | collected 2017-12-25
GACACCACGTAAAACTCCTTGCAGCAGGTCGATCGGTTTGCCGACTCCCATCAAATACCGAGGTTTATGTACTGGAAGCAGCGGACAGGTGGCTTCGAGGGTCCGATACATGTCAGCGGGGTTCTCGCCGACGCTGAGACCGCCGATGGCGTAACCCGGGAAGTCGAGCGGGACGAGACCGGTTGCGGATCGCTCTCGCATTTTCGCATCAATCCCGCCTTGAACGATGCCGAAGAGGGCCTGATCAGTTCGTTGATGGGCTTCTTTACAGAGCTGCGCCCATTTTGTCGTGCGGTCGACGGCGAGTTTGAGGTATTCGGTCGCGACGTCGTGAGCCGGGCATTCATCCAGGCACATGATGCAGTCGGCTCCGAGCATCTCCTGAATGCGCGTTGCGCGGGCAGGGGTCAGATCGAGAAGGCTGCCATCAAGGTGAGAGCGGAAGACAACGCCACGGTCATCAATCGACATCTTCTTAGCGAGGGAAAAGACCTGAAAGCCGCCACTATCGGTGAGGATGGGCTTATCCCAGTTCATAAACTTGTGAAGGCCGCCCATGTCGGCGACGACTTCCGGACCGGGACGCAGCGCCAGGTGATAGGTATTGGCGAGGATCTTCTGCGTGCCAGCGGCTTTCAGCTGGTCCGGGTAGACCCCTTTCACCGTCGCGAGGGTTCCGACGGGCATGAAACAAGGGGTTTCGACGACGCCGTGAGGGGTATGCCAAAGGCCCGCGCGGGCTCCTGTGGTGGAATCGGTATGCAACAATTCAAAACGAAACGACGACAACGAAATGTCCTTTGACTTTTACACGACGGGCGTCCTGCGGATTTGTAGGGTGCTGGTGAGTCTTCGAACCGCACCAAAACGGCACTCAATCGCACTATTGGTGCGGTTCGCAAAGCCTCACCAGCACCCTACATTTGGAACGTGAAGACTGCTCTTACAAAAACGAGTTCAGCAGTCTGACGTACCAGAGCGCGATACTGAAGATGCAGAAGATAATGAATCCCGCGACAATCAGCCACACGGCCCAGCCCATAGCAGCCGTTAATGCCGCTAATGCTCGTCGGGCCTGATCTTCGAACTGCGGACTCAAGCGGTCCAGTTGTTCGGGGACCGTTCCAGTTGTCTCAGCGACATGGACGACTTCGATATACTCGCTGGGAAAAAGCCCGGTCGCGGCAATCGAGTCCGTAAAGGTTTCGCCCGAGTTGATCATCGCGACGACGTCAGGAGCCGCTGCCTGAAATGCCCCGTTGTTCGTGGCTCGGAACGAAGAGGTGATACTGCGATTGATATCCATCCCGGCTTGTTGCGTGAGATGAAATGCCCAGGAAAAACGGGCGATCGCGAATGATCGCGTGAAATTCCCAACGACGGGAATTTTCAGAAACACGCTGTCGAGGTACTTCTGACCAGACAATGAACTGTTGATGATCCGATAGGCGATGAAAATCGCCACCGCGGAACCGAAGGTCATCATGAACCAGATCATCGCGCCGGTCGACCCTGTCAATCCCCAGCCGAGGACATCCATGGGCTCTCCGCCTTGAGATTCTGCGATCCAGCCCAGTAGGAAGATCAGCGCACCAATGATCAAAATCGCAACGATCAGCTGAATGACCGGCAGCGTGATTTGAGAAACGAAGTTTTTACGAAGTCGCAGAAGGTTTTCGTAGTGGTCCGCCAGGGCTTTGAGGACCTCGGGCAGGGCACCGGTCAATTCAGCCACGTCGACCATGTCGAGGACGAGATCGGGAAAGACTTCCTGTTTCTTCATGGCAGAGGAAACATCGGAACCTTTTTGAACTTCTTCGTAGATTCCATGAAACGCATTTCGCGTCCGGGCATCCGGATTGCGTTCTGCAACAGTTCGGAACGCTTTGACAATCGCGACCCCGGAATGAAGCATCGTGTACAGACTGCGAAACGCAATCGACATCGACTTCATCGACAAATAAGGGCCTGACAGCAAAGCAACCGCTCCGTTCTAATGTATGAGATCTCAAGTCATCATACGGCGGTCACAATTCGTTTCACAAGCAGTAGTGAGACATCTTCCCATTATCTTGATGGAAACAGGATGCGACTTGAAACGCGAGAAGGCTGCGGAGTGCTCGCGGCTTGTGCAGCAGAATTTGTTTGGGGCGGGACAACGGGGCGAGTTGTCTGATGGACGGCTTGTGTGACGTTTCCATCAGTAGGCGACTGCTTAGGTGCCAGCGGCGGTATGGTATCCGGGAACAGCGGTTGTCCCTGCGGTTGGATAGGATTTTGGGGGGCTGGCGGAGCTGGGAGACTGGGCGGCTGCTGTTGCGTTGGAGGCTGGCTTTTTGCATTGTCAGGAAACAATTGCAGCCAGGAACTGTTATCGGGAACGGGCGGGGTTGTAGCAGGCTGTGAGACATCAACAGACGGTTGCGGCTGGACGGCCTGGGGCACGATGCTTGAAGAAGGAGGGACGGAGTAACCTGATTGCGGCACTGGCATTGGCATCGAATGCCCGCCGGGCGGAGTCGCCAGAAGTTCGCGTGATTGAGCAGGATTCGCGGAGGGATCCGGGCCCACTTCCCATTCCGTTCGTGCAGCGGGATTGGACATCATTGCGGTGACATCATACGGATCGATCGGTGCGCCGTGCAGCCAGCGGAAATACTCGACGCGATCGCGATGCGGCGGGCGGTGTTCGAACTGCTCGTAAATGAGGGCGGGCCGACGCAGGAGGGAATAGTTGATCGATAGGAGATGCGATGTCCCATTGCCGGGGCTGACAGCGCAGCCTGAGGCGAGCGACAGTGTCGTCAACGTCATCGCCCATCGCTGCATTTTACCTAGCCTTCCTGGCCAACCGTGTCGGATCGTCCGTTACAATCCTCTACCTTTCAGATCGGACTTCTCGCTAGAAAACATCACCTCGAGCCAGGGGAAGTTGTCGTCGCTGACAAAATGGGAAAGCCGTCACAGAGTCAAAAACAGCTGACATGACTTTGGGTTACGACGGATGAAGGATTGTTGTCAGTCATCCGCATCAACCTGCTCCGACAGAGAGCGTCAAAGTTCCGGGGGACTGCCAGCCGATAGGAACTCTCACCCTCGTCGGTCAGCACTTGTTAGAGGCATCCGAGGGGACACTGAACACGATGAACATCCAGAGATTCGTTACGTTTTTGAAGGACGGGAATGACGCTCGAAGACATTCGCAATGTGGACGACCTGCACCAGTTTGTGCATGAAGCGCTGTGTGAAAAAGAAAATCTGCTCGAAAATCAGTTCGAGACACACCGCAGTATGCTTCATAAGTCCGAAAAGGTTTGCGGGATTCACTTTGCGCTCAAAGGGCCACGGAATCTGCGACTCTCAGCTGTCTGGTCAGCAGATCAGAATACTGTTCTGTTTTATGACGCGAAGGGCGAGCGTTACAGCAAGACCGCGTTGCCGCGGTATTTGAATGCACCGACTTCGTAGACTGCCGGTCGCGGCTCAAATGTTTATTTGGGTGGCTTGCCTTTGCCGGCGTCGATGTAGGCTTGTCTTGCCTGGGCGTAGTCCAGGGGTTTGACTTCGTCGGCTGTGAGTGCTCCGGACTCCTGGTACTCTTTGAAGTACTTTTTCAGGTACGGGACGCACCAGCCACAGCCGGTCCCTGCGCTAGCGCACTCGCTGATTTGACTGGCAACTTTGGGCCGGTTAACCCTCAGATAGCTGAGAATTTTTCGCTTTTTGACGTGGAAGCAGTAGCAGACTGTATCATCTAACTCCACGCCGGGTTCCAATACATAACAAGATGGCGATACGTTCTTGAGTCTTCGTCGGACAATTCGACATGACTTTATCAAAACTGATGTGACGGCTCAAATCGCTTTTGCAAACCGTCCCCCGCCATCACATTGATATTCGTTTAGTTTCTACTTGTCACACCCCGACGAGGAACATCATGTCTCGTTTCGCACTGACCGCGCTGGCACTTGTATGTGTTGTTTCACTGGCTGGCTGTCCTTCTTCTGCTTCGAACAGCAATTCGACTTCCACCGAAGCGAAGTCCGGGCAACCGACATTTGCTTTTGTGACGAACTGCGTCGCTGACTTCTGGACGGTCGCTGAAAAAGGGGTCGAAAAAGCGAAGCAGGATTTGGGAGTCAATGCCGTCGTCGTCATGCCCAACGGCGATGCGGTGGATCAGAAAAATAAAGTGGAAGACCTGATCGCACGCGGGGTGGATGGAATCGCGATCTCTCCCAAGGATCCGACCAACCAGGGAGATATGCTGAAGGCGATCTCCGAGAATGCGCTGTTTATTACACATGATTCCGATGCGCCCAACTCGCCACGTTTGTGCTACATCGGAATGGATAATTATCAGGCAGGTCGTCTATGCGGAGAGCTGATCAAAGAAGCCAAGCCAGACGGCGCGCAGATCTGTCTATTTATCGGAAACATCGATCAGGACAACAGCAAGAAGCGTCGTCAGGGCCTGATCGACGAACTCCTCGATCGCCCTGCTGACCCGGTACGCTTCGATCCAGCCGTCGGCGTGATCAAGAATGACAAGTACACGATTCTCGACACCCGGACGGACAACCACGACAGTGCGAAGGCCAAAGAACTGGTGCAGGATGCGATGTCGAAGTACCCCGAGATGGATCTCGTCGTGGGGCTGTTTGAATACAACCCGCCGATTCTGCTGGATGCAGTCAAAGGGGCGAATCGACTCAAAGAGATCACGGTCGTCGCCTTTGATGAAAACGCCCAGGTTCTTCAGGGGATCAAGGATGGCGAAGTGTTCGGGACGGTCGTTCAGAATCCGTATGACTATGGGTACAAATCGATTGAACTTCTCAATGAGATCTACAAAGGGAACAAGTCAGCGATCCCTGAAAGTGGCATGATTGACATTCCTGCCCGCAAGATTACGAAGGGGAACGTTGACGAATTCTGGACCGATTTGAAAGCGAAGATCGGTAAGTAATGCTATCTAGCTGAGTCCATCGAGCGGAAGAGAACCACGGATAAACACAGATAGACACTGATGGGAAAGTTATGAACTGCGCGTAAGACAATTCTCTTAGCGGTCTTTCAACACTCATCGATTGTATTTCGTTTTATCTGTGTCCATCTGTGTTCATCCGTGGTTTGGTTTCAGGATTACGGCTTTCGCGTTTCATTGAAGAGCCTGCGTGACTATGACAACAACGTTCTCACAGCCTGAGCCTGCAGCGGAAAGAGTGACCTCGGTCCCGATCCTGGACTGCCGCAATCTCTCGAAGGCATTCCCCGGGGTGCAGGCGCTGGATGATGTGTCGTTTCACCTTGGGAAAGGGGAAGTTCTCGCCGTGATCGGGGAGAACGGCGCTGGTAAGAGTACGTTGATGAAGGTTCTGGCCGGGGTGCAGACGCCGGATCGGGGTGAGATTCATCTCGATGGGAAAGCCGTCCATCTCGATTCCGTATTGGCGGCTCAGAAGCATGGCATCGCGTTGATTCACCAGGAGCTGAACCTGCTGGATAATCTTGATGTCGCGTCGAACTTGTTTCTGGGACGCGAGAAAACGCGATTCGGGATGCTCGACCAAGCCGCGATGAATGCCGACGCTGTTTCCTATCTGCAACGAGTCGGCCTGCAGATCTCCCCTTCAGATCGTGTGAGTAAGTTTTCGATTGGTCAGCAGCAGCTGATCGAAATTGCGAAAGCACTCTCGATCAATGCCCGCATCCTGATCATGGATGAGCCGAGTTCGAGTCTTCCCGCTGCTGAGACGAATCGCCTTTTCGAGATCGTCCGGCAGCTGAAATCGGAAGGAGTTTCGATCATTTACATTTCGCATCGCCTGGGCGAAGTGAAGGAGCTGGCGGACCGGGTCTTCGTCATGCGGGACGGGAAGCCAGCAGGAACATTGCAACGCGATGAGATCAGCCACGAACGCATGGTCTCACTGATGGTCGGACGGAATATCAAGCAGTTCTACTCTCGAACTCCGCCGAAAGAAGGTTCGGCCGTTCTGAAAGTCACCGATCTCGTGACGCCTGCCTATCCTGAGAAAAAGGTGTCCCTCGAAATCAGGCAAGGCGAAGTCGTCGGCATCGCAGGACTGATCGGAGCAGGACGAACGGAACTTCTGCGCGTTCTCGCCGGTGTTGACCTGCCGCTCGGAGGAACGGTTGAAGTCGATGGTAAGCCATCTCATTTCCGACATCCGCGTGATGCGATTCGCGCAGGCCTGATGCTGGTTCCAGAAGATCGCAAAGACCAGGGACTGATGATTGAAGATTCGGTCGCTGACAACATGACACTTCCCAGCCTGGGTAATCTCGCGATCGGCGGCATTCTTCAAAACCGTAGCGAACAGCGAAAGATCACAGTCGAGGGAATTTCTTCGCTGAGAATTAAAACACACACGTCGAAAAAGATCGTCAAGTTTCTGTCCGGGGGGAATCAGCAGAAAGTCGTCATTGCCAAGTGGCTGGGGATGTCTCCCCGGCTGCTCCTTCTGGATGAGCCGACACGCGGGATCGATATCGGGGCGAAAGAAGAGATCTACTCGCTGATGGACCAACTCGCTGATGATGGCATGGCGATCCTGTTCGTCAGCAGCGACCTGGAAGAAGTCATCAACTTGGCTGACCGGGCGCTCGTGATGCACGAAGGGCGGATCGCGGGCGAACTGGGACGCGATCAACTGACCGAACAAGCCATCATGTCACTGGCGACGGGACAACTGGCGTGACATCGACAAAGTCACACTGAACATCAAGAGACACAGCATCGTTGAGGCGGGACAACCTTGAGCACATCCAATAAGAAAATCCTTGGCATTCTGGCGCTGTTTGTTGTGATTGTCATCGTGACAGCGATGAGCAGCAACAATTTCTTTCGTCCTTATAATATCGAGAATCTGATCAAGCGGATCTCTCCTTACACGGTCATCAGTATTGGAGCAGCACTCGTCATTATCACCGGGGGAATTGATCTTTCGATCGGTTCCGTGATCGCGCTTTCGGGGACCATTCTGCCTTATCTGCTGGTCAATTCCGGGTGGTCAGTTGCTCCTGCGATTGGCGCGACGCTGGGTGTTTCTGCACTGATCGGATTGATGCACGGCCTGCTGATCACAAAGCTGAGACTTCAGCCATTTATTGTCACGCTGTTCGGACTTTTGTTTTATCGGGGGATCGCGCGCTGGCTGACAAATGACCAATCGACAGGGTTCGGCAATCAGTTTGATGGAATGAGAGACATCGTCACAAAATCGGTCTCGATTCCGGGCTTCAGTTTCATATCCATTCCGAATGTGCTTTTCCTCGCTGTCATCATCGCAGTTCTGGCTTGGGTTTTCCTGAACAAGACGATCTTTGGTCGTTACCTGCTCGCCATCGGACGCAATGAACAGGCAGCTCGTTTTTCGGGGATTCACACGGATCGCTATGTCATCATGACGTACATTCTCTGCTCATTTTTAGCAGGACTCGGCGGTATCCTCTTCGCATTGGAAACCAACTCTGTGCAACCGTCAGGGTTCGGCAACTTCTACGAATTGTATGCGATCGCGGCCGCTGTCCTGGGTGGTTGCAGTCTGCGAGGAGGGGAAGGGACAATTCTCGGAACGGTTATCGGGGCAGGGGTACTCCAGCTGCTGCGAAACTCAATCAATCTGCTGGGGATTCCGTCGTCGCTGGAATATGCCGTTGTTGGGGGCGTCATCCTGATCGGTGCTATTGCTGATGAGCTGTTCAATCGCATTGCGACGATGCGGCGAGTCAAACACAAGTAATTCGAGGCGAATCATCCGGTTGGCTGCTGGATGTGTTGATTTGTCTCGACTGCTGCCTGCATAATCGACCATTCATTCCCCAGGCATTCAACAGGAGACATTTCATGAGTCAGGGCCAACCAGAAGCCACCGCTTCGATCCAGATTGACGATTTGAACGTCAAGCAGCTTTACACGAATTTCTGCCGCGTCACAAGCACGCCGGAAGAACTCGTACTCGACCTTGGCCTGAACATGAGCCCGATGGTCGAGCCGGGGCAATCTCAAAAAGTCACGATTGAGCATCGTGTCGTTATGAGTCCTTACACCGCCAAGCGTCTGGCTTCCCTTCTGGGTGCCACCATTGCTCGCTATGAGCAGGCGTTCGGACCACTGGAAACCGATCCACGCAAACGCGTAGGCCGCGCACAATGAGATGTCGCGACGTTCTTCTTGCCTGTGGTGTGATTGTCATTTGTTGTTCTCCTGTGTTGAATGCGCAGGAGACAGCGTCTCGTACGATCTCACTCAATGAGACCTTGATCCAATACTCGCTTATTGCCTCTCTGGCGGCTGGTGATTACGGTGGAGGAACACAGTTATCTCAGGTTCTCAAAGAAGGGGACTTTGGTGTCGGAACATTCGATCACCTGGAAGGAGAAATGATTCTCCTCGACGGAACGATCTATCAGGCCCTCGCAGACGGGACGATTCATAAACCCGAGCTGACACGCTCGACGCCGTTTGCGGTGACGACGACATTTGATGCGGATGGCCAGTTCGAAGATTTCAATGCACTTTCCCTCGAAGATCTTGATGATCGGCTGAATAAACAACTGCCCAGAGGGAATTCCGCCTACGCGATTCGAATCGACGGCGAGTTCGCAGCCCTTTCATTGCGGAGCGTCAAAGCCCAGACGCCTCCCTATCGTCCGCTGGTTGACGTGGTTAAGGACCAGTCGGTCTTTCATCATAAAATGGTCAAGGGAACGATGTTCGGGTTTCGCTGTCCACAGTGGGTTGGCACGTTGAATGTGCCGGGGTATCACTGGCATTTCATCAGCGATGACCGCACGATCGGTGGCCACGTCATCAGCTGCGTCTTTCAGGGCACGAAAGTCGAATACGACCAGTGTACGTCCCTGCTGATTCGCATTCCCGAATCGGAAATGTTTGATGATTTTGACATCAATTCCGTCAAGCCAAAAGACATTGATGTGATCGAACGACAGTCCCATCCGAAGCCCTGATCGTGCGCGTCGGTACGCGATTCCGAAGACTTGGTGAAAAGGGATGTTGGCCTCTTGATTTCGGCCAGACCGTCGAGAATGATACTACAACCTCTGCGTTGCACGATCTCGGGCAAGCAATTGTCGACCCTACAGTTCTACGAAGGGGGCGAATTCCCGTCGAGTCGGACATCCTTGCTTTTCATAGGATTCAGAACTCGGCAGGCGACGTCCCCACCTCACGTTAGTGGGTTCGTACTTTTTCGTTCGACCGGCATTCGCGGAGGTTTTTTCATGCGCGGTGCGGAAATGTTGAAGAGTATTTTCCATCAGCGATGATCCGCTTTCCTTCCAATGACCGTTGTTCACAGCGTCCGGAAAAGACTGGAACGCAGAGCACGCTGAGGGAGCAGAGATCGCCGAGAAGAAGTCGATTCAACCGACTGGTGTCTGAGATCCAAAGACGAGCAAAATCGCAAGTTCTGTCGACTCCAAAAGTTTTCTCTGCGATCTCTGCTCAACTCTGTTCTCTCTGCGTTCCAACCATAGAGCACCACGGCGTACAATTCTCGCATGGCATCCCTGTTTGACAAACAACACGAATCGAATCGCAGATCGAACCAGCCGCTGGCCGCGCGGATGCGGCCTCGAACGCTGTCGGAGATCGTCGGGCAGCAGCAGTTTTTGCATGAAGGGTCGCTGTTTCGACGGTTGCTCTCGGCCAAGCGGTTTCAATCGCTGATCTTTTACGGTCCTCCCGGGACGGGCAAGACGACGCTGGCGGAAGTCATCAGCTACGAGACCTGGGCGAGGTTCCGCAAGCTGAACGCGGCCAGCGTGGGCGTTAAGGAATTGAGAGAAGAACTGCAGGCGGCTCGTCAACATATCGAAACGACAGGTGAGCGGACGCTGCTGTTCGTCGATGAGCTTCATCATTTCAACAAGACGCAGCAGGACATTCTGCTGCCCGATACGGAACAGGGACTTATCACGCTGATCGGGGCAACGACGAGCAATCCGTTTTTCTCGCTGGTCGGGGCGCTCATCAGTCGCAGCCAGATATTTGAATTCCAGCCGATTTCGAAGTCAGACCTGATTCCCTTGCTCGAACGGGCGCTCAAGGATTCCGAACGGGGGCTGGCGAAGTACTCGATCGACGTGACTCACGATGCGATCGACTTCTTTGCCGAAGTCAGCGACGGCGATGCTCGACGGGCACTGAATGCACTCGAGGTTGCCGTGATCTCGACGAAAGAACTCGGACAGACAACTGTCGATCTGGCGATTGCGGAAGAATCGATTCAGAAGAAAGCGATACGATACGACCGGTCCGGCGACGATCATTACGACGCGGCGTCTGCCATGATCAAGTCCATCCGCGGATCGGATCCGGATGCAGCGATTTACTGGATGGCGAGAATGCTGGAAGCAGGCGAAGATCCCCGTTTTGTCGCGAGACGAGTGTTGATCTCGGCTTCGGAAGACATCGGCAACGCAACGCCGCAGGCGCTCCCGATCGCCATGGCAGCGGCTCAGGCGGTGGAATTTCTGGGGATGCCGGAGTGTCAGATTCCACTCGCCCAGGCCGTGACGTTTCTGGCGTCAGCGGAAAAATCGAACGCGGCTTACAAGGCGATTGCCGCGGCGTCTGCCGATGTGAAGACTGGCTCCGTTCAGCCCGTGCCGAGTCATTTGAGAGATGCTCATTACGCGGGAGCGAAGAAACTCGGGCATGGCGAAGGGTATCAGTATCCTCACGACCATGAGTCGGGCTATGTGGCCCAGCAATATCTGGCGGTGGAGAAACGCTACTACGAGCCGACCAACCATGGTTACGAAGCCAAGATCGCAGAGCGGTTGAAGCGACTCCGCGGGGAGTAGGGTCCGCTGTGCAGACCATTAATCGACAACCTCTTTTTAGCCAGCATCTAGTTTAAGAAACCGTTCGTTGCGTGTTCCGTAGTAACACACATTGACGGTCCGCACAGCGGACCCTACGGGGAATGCAGCTGAATGAACTCCAACATCGCCTTCGCCACCGTGTCGTTCGGCTGGCTGATTTTGGAGGCGATGGTGGTGTGATCGCGTCCTTCGACGACCAGCGAGGAGACGTTTGGATTCTTGATCGTTTTCATCGAGGCGACGAAGTAAAGGTTTTCTTCCAGTCGTGCGGGGAGATCCTTGGTGCCGACGATGCAGAGCATTGGTGGGACCTCGGGTGAGATGTGGAATGCCGGGGCGGCTTCGTCGATCACGGGTTTGGTTTCGGGCAGGCCACGTTCGGCTCGGACAGTCGAGTGTGTGATCATCTGGCCGGAGATCGGGAGGAAACCCGCGAAGTCGGAAGGGGACAGGTTTACGGCTTTGAGATAGCCTGGATCGCATGCGAGCATCGAGGCGACATAACCGCCCGCTGAGTGTCCGGAGACGAAGACCTTCTGACGTGAGCCGCCGAACTCTTCGACTTTATTCAACACATAAGCCAGGGAGCGAGCGGAGTCTTCGAGGTATGTTGGGTACTTGACCTTGGGAGACATTCGATAGTTGACCGACGCGACTGCAACACCATTCTCGCTGAAGTGACGGGCCACGATGCGGGCGATTTCATCTGCTTTGTCCCCTTCGCGCAGAGCGCCTCCGTGGAACCAGATGAGAGTTGGGAAGTCTTGGACGCTGGTGGGGAGATACCAGTCGACCCGGGTCATTTTCGCGTCGTAGTCATCGACCGGCTGAGGCTGATACGACTGGTCGAGAAGATAACGAACCTTGGAGGCTTCCGCGATCGCCTGTGCCCGGGCAACATGACTTCCGCTGAAGCAGACGACTAACAAAAGCAAAGCAGTGATCGTGAATTGTCGCATCGTTGAGCGTCTCCCCGTCGAGGTTTCGTGGTCGATCTTCTACGACTTTACGATGCGAACGCGATGCTGTCGACTGAACGAGATTCGTTACGGCTGGGTTGCTTTGAGCGTTTGTTGCCAGTCAGCGTTCTGCGTCTTGAAGGCTTGAAAATCTGCGTACTCTCTCTCATCGATTTGGCTGTCGCTGTTTTTGTCGATGTACTGGAACAGCCATTCCCAACCGGGCTTGCTGGTTGACCACTCGTGATTTGTCACTTTGCCATCGTGATTCGTATCACATTCTTCAAGCAATACAGCCATGGTGAATGTTGGCTTCTTGTGACTGGCGCTGAGTTTGGGGCGGTCCACCGTTTCATCCCAGGCGAGCTTCTGGCCCGCCTTGAGAAGTGACGCTCGGTAGGTGGTCATGTTGATGTTCTGGACGCTCGTCTTCCCAGTGATCGCCTGACAGGCTGCGATTCCAGAAGACTCTCCGCAAATCATGAAAACGGGCTCCATGCGGGCTGACGCGTAGCCCAGGTGCGTCGCGGAAAAGCAGACTGGCACGAGCAGGTTGGTGCATTCGGCTTCCGCTGGTGTAATCGCGCGGTAGGGAATTGGATAGGGCGTGTCGGTGGGACCTCGATTGCCGCCAAGGAACATCTTGCCTTCGATGCCGACCAGAACTTCTCCGTCTTTTTCAAACCATATGCGTCGTGCAGGGTAGGTATCAATGCCGTACTGCGCCAGGCCGATCGAGTCGTTGATCGTCGTCTTGTTATAAACGTCATGAGCAGTGATCGTGTACTGGCCTTTGAGACGACGGGCGACACGAATGTAAAGCTGATGCGGCCAGCCCTGGGTTTCAGGATGAGCGCGTCGGTCGAGCCCGAGGCTCGCAGCGTACTCGCGATACCATGACGGAACGCGGCTGTCCGTCCGCATGAACTCGGCGAGGCCTTTGAGATAATCCTGATGTTGTTTCCAGACGCGGGCTTTGGCTTTTTCATCACCGCTGGCATAGATCTGGCTGATTCCAAGAGGTGACATGGAGAAAAGGGAACTTCGCTGATAGTTCCATTCACCCGAGTTTAGCCACCCCGGATAGATGCCAATCAATTTCTTGCGGAGGCTGTTTTCATCGGGTGTCGATTTGACGAGATATTCAACATAGCGACCAACAAGTTCGAAATCTACCGACTGATAGTTTGCAGGTGCTTCGATGGGGAGACGGTACTCGGGGTTGTCAGTCGTATAGTAACGGTAATTGTAAGCCTGGGTGTAATCGTCTGCTGAGCCGATCGGTTTGCCGTGGTCGTTTTCGACGAGTTTCAAGAGGCCGCTGTCTGGATTCCCGGCCGTGACAAAAGGACTGATCGGAACAGTCTCCAGAGGCTGCTGGACGCCGGCATGTTCTTCGCCGAATTCCTGTTCTGATTCGCGACCGACTCGATAAGAGACGCTAGCGGCGGGCAGGAAGTCGCCTTCGTAGCTGGCGTCGATAAACATGTCTGCAATGACCTGAATCGCGTCGCGCTTTTCGGGAGTTTCGATGGGACAGCCCGTTTCATCGAACGGGGCGCGGTCGAAAAACGCCGAGCGGATGGCCGGCCCGTTCTTGTCGACACGCCCTAAGCGATGTTCGTAGTAAACAGCAACGCCATGTTGAGCCAACAGCGATTCAAACTCGTTGCGAACTGCTGTTGGATTAAGAGAACGAGCATCGGTTTCCACGAGTGGAGGAAGTGAAGTGCCGAGCTTGGGAAGCAATTCATGAGTGAGCCCGCCTGTCGCGATATAATTCGGACAGTCCTGGATTGGCTTAAGCCCCGCGCCCAGCATGCCTCCAACCCAGCGACCTGGCTCAATGATGACGACCGATTTGCCTTCTCTCTTCACTGCAATCGCTGCGAGGATTCCGGCAGGTGTCGCAGTATAAACGCAGACGTCTGCTGTGACCTGTCGCAGTGTATCGGAACCGACTGCGTTTGTGGCAACCATTGATGCGAGGAAGGCAACGATCAGGATAACTCGCAGCATCATGGCTCTCATCATTCAGTTCAAAGGCAAACAGCGATCGATTACTTCGACTCATTCATCTGATCAATATTAGCAGACAGATGAAGCTTCATCATCTCCTCTGCCGTCAGCCCGCGATCAAACACAGCCAGCCCACCGAACTGCCCGATGGTCGCTTCGCCGAGCATGCTTCCGACAGCGTAGCGGGCACCGACCGTGAAGTCTGATCCACCTCCGGGCTTCATGGCTGCGTGCTTTTCTGCATCGTACTTGAAAATCCCGCGACCGTGGTAATACGGGTTCATGCCGCGGTTCTGATGGAGTGGGCCTTCGGTGAGGAAGTAGGGATCTGTCCGCTTATCCTTTTGTGGATTCAGTGGGCGATAGTCCATCACGCCGTTAATGTAGGCGCTGATGTATTTGCCATCATACGTAAAGCCGAGAGTACACCACTTGTCGGTTGGCACCTCTCGAGGACTGGCTGCGTAGTCACAACACCATGGAAATGCAGAACCATCGGCACGACGCGAAACGCCCCCTTCACTGGAGATGTGTGGCACGAGTTGATTGGGACCGCCATACGTCGGCATATTCATCAGTAGTGCATATTGACGCGTACCGGTATCGTCATTGGCACCTTTCCCTTCACTCCACATGCCTGCAATGGTTCGGCTTTGTTTCAAGTTGGTGATGCGGACAACTGCAAACATGCTGACCTGAGCATCAGGGCCTGCGATATTCAGCTTGCCTGTTTCCGCGTACGGGATCTTGAAATACTGCTTACCATTGAGTCTGGCGGAATAGCCAGAATACGGACCTTGTTCAAGACGCTCGATAGGCCCACCAACTTCCTGCAGCGGGTACGCGCCCTGTTCAATGACGGACGTTCTCGGCTGTCCGGGCTCTTGCCCGAACACCCAGAACGCGACGAGATTCGGGATCTTGGCAACTTCCTGAACTGCCTTCTCCGAGGGTTCTGAGGCATCAACGGACTGACGTCCCAGGCAACAAAAAGTGACTGCGACTAAGAGCGTCAACGCGAGCAGGCGAATCATGATGTCTTTCCCGATGAATACTCAAGGTGATCAAAAAGCAAGAAAAACAGTCCTATTTCGTGCCGAGTGCGAAGTCAATGACGTTATTCCCTTTCGTCACCTCTGCAGTCAGCGTTGATGACGTGTGATACTTGCCAGGCAGGATTTCCTTCCGAGCCTCCACCTTCGGGCCATCTCCTTCGCCGCCGCTGGCACTGCGAGCCGACTTGATGCGGACGACATGCGTTCCGAGGATGGCTCCTTTTGTCTCCATGGTGTAGTCGAGTTCATAATGTCCCTTTTCGTCGGTCCAACCGACAGAGGAACGCCCGTTCGTCGGCTCGAACACAATCTCCGCACCGTCGAGCGGCTGCCCATCGACAGTGATGACACCTTCGACACGCCCCAATGGAATCTTATTTGATGAACCACAACCAGCCATGATCAGCGACAACAGCAAAAGTCCCAACGCAAACGATTTCACTTGCATATTCCTTACCTCGATCGAGAAGTAACCATCTCAGGGATTCAAATCAGCTTAAAGA
>SXGT01702353.1_pt1 | contig 15411 bp, 12 predicted proteins | sample 3176221 | NCBI WGS metagenome assembly SXGT01 (sample SAMN11356862, study PRJNA531348) | freshwater metagenome | isolation source: freshwater sample F1-120 | place: China: Fuxian Lake, Yuxi | collected 2017-12-25
GAGTGGGCCTCGTCGACGATGATCGTGTCGTAGCCGCGCAGCAGCGGGTCACTCTGCAGCTCGGCCAGCATGATGCCGTCGGTCATGAACTTCACGTACGAGCTCTTGGTGACCCGATCGTTGAACCGCACCTTGTAGCCGACCACCTCGCCCAGCTCGGTCTCGAGCTCTTGCGCCACCCGCGCCGCGACGCTGGTCGCGGCGATCCGCCGCGGCTGGGTGCAGCCGATCTGTCCGTGCGCGCCTCGGCCCATCGCCAGGCAGAGCTGGGGGAGCTGGGTGGTCTTGCCCGATCCGGTCTCGCCCGCCACGATCACGACCTGGTGCTCGTCGATCGCGTTGGCGAGGTCGACGACCCGCGCGGTGATCGGCAGCTCCGGCGGGAACCGCACGCGCGGGCTCAGGGTCAAGCCCTCTCGCAGTTCGACGGTGCTGGCGGACATCGATCGGCTGGTGGTAGTAGCAGACGTTGGCCGCTTCTGGTGATTGACCTGCCCGCGGACGAGCGCGCCCTGCGAGGCCGCGGAGCGGACCTGGCTCGGCAACGACCCCTGATCGCGTTCGATCGCCCCCGGTGTGCTAGAGAGTCAGGCGTCGTGATTCCCTTCGAGCTGCAGGCGACCGATGGCAAGGCCCGTGCGGCGGTCGTGGAGACGCTGCACGGCCGGATCGAGACGCCGGTGTTCATGCCGGTGGGCACGCGGGCTACGGTGATGACGCAGAGCCCGGCCCAGCTCGAGTCGCTGGGCGCCCAGATCATCCTCGGCAACACCTACCACCTGATGCTCCAGCCCGGCATCGAGCTGTTCCAGCGCTTCGGCGGCATCCATCGCTGGATGGGCTGGAACCACCCGGTGCTGACCGACTCGGGCGGCTTCCAGCTGTTCTCGCTCGCCCACCGGGTGACGATCAGCGAGGAGGGCGGGGTGCTCCAGCCCAAGCAGGACGGGCCGATCGTGCACCTCTCGCCGGAGCGGTCGATCGAGATGCAGCGCGCGATCGGCTCGGACATCATGATGGTCCTCGATCACTGCATCGCCTCGACCAGCTCGCGGGCCGAGGCCGAGGCGGCGATGCACCTGACCCATCGCTGGGCCCGGCGCTCGCTGCTCGCCCGCGGCGACTCGCCGCAGGCCCTGTTCGCGATCGTGCAGGGCACGATCTTCGAGGACCTGCGGCGGGCCAGCGCCCGCGCGCTCATCGACCTCGACGGCTTCGATGGCTTCGCGATCGGCGGGCTCGCCGTCGGTGAGGAGCGGGCCCGGCGCGAGGACGTCACCGAGCTGGCGGCGGGACTCTTGCCCGCGGACCGGCCCCGCTACCTCATGGGCGTGGGTACGCCGCTCGATCTGCTCGAGGCCGTGGCGCGCGGCGTCGACCTGTTCGACTGCATCCTGCCGGTGGCGTGGGCCCAGCAGGGGATCGCCTTCACCTCGCGCGGCAAGGTCGCCCTGCGTCGCGGCGTCTACAAGCTGTCCGACACGCCGCTGGATCCGGCGTGCCCGTGCGACGCCTGCCGGTGCTACTCGCGTTCGTACCTGTATCACCTGTTCCGCTGCGAGGAGCCGCTGGGCTGGCAGCTGCTCGCCCATCACAACCTGCGCTTCTACCTCGAGCTGATGCGCGAGATGCGCGGCCACATCCTCGCCGGCACGTTCGCCGGGTTCCATGCGTCGCGGCGCGACACGCTCGGCGCGAGTGATCTCGACCATCCCCCGGTGCCGCCGCGGGTCGGCAAGGTGCGCGCGATCCGGCGCGGTGAGTTCGAGGTGGTCGCCTCGCCGCGGGGGTTCTCGAGCATCCAGCACCTGCCGTCGGGGGAGGTGATGCACTCGATCAACCATCCCGACGAGGAGGCCGAGCGGATCTACGTCGGGCAGTCGGCCGCGATCGCGCGCGCGCTCGCCGGACCGATGCCGCGCCCGCTGGTGGTATGGGACGTCGGGCTGGGCGCCGCTCACAACGCGATGGCGCTGGTGCGCGCGCTCGATCGCGCCCCCGGGCACGGGGAGATCGAGCTGGTCAGCTTCGAGCACGACCTCGACGCCTTGCGACTCGCGCTCCACCACTCGGCGAGGCGGTTTCCTCACCTGCGGCATGCGGCGCCGCACCGGCTGCTCAACGTGGGCTCGTTTCAGCGGGAGCAGCTGCGCTGGACCCTGTGCGAGGGCGATTTCCTGGCCAACCACGCGGCGTGGCCGAGTCCCGACGTCGTCTTCTACGACCCGTTCTCGCAGAAGACCAACACGCCGCTGTGGTCGCTGGCGGTGTTCCGGCTGCTGTTCGCGCGCGTCGCGCGCCCCGCCGAGCTCTTCACCTTCTCGTCGTCCACGGCGGTCCGCTCGTCACTGCTGGCGGCGGGCTTCCACGTCGCTCGTGGCGTCGGCTCCGGGCCGAGGGACGAGACCACGATCGCGCTCGCGATCGCCGAATCCGATGCTGGCGCCGCCCCGGCGCCGCATCCACTTCTACTCGGGCGCGATTGGCTCGATCGCCGCGCCCGCTCCAGCGCCCGCTTCGGCGCTGACATCCCGGCCGACCACCACGAGGCGGTCGACCGGTTGGTCATCGGTCACGCGCAGTTCAGATGACGCGGACGTTCTCGGCGCGCGGACCCTTGGGGCCGCGACCCTCGGTGAACGACACCTTCTGCCCCTCGCGGAGCTCCTCGAACCGGGCACCGTCCAGGTTCGACATGTGGAAGAAGATATCGGGGCCCGACGCGGGGGTGATGAAACCAAAACCCTTGTCGGTCAGTCGCTTGATCGTGCCTTCGCTCATAGGAGTCTCCTCGTTGTTTCCGCCAGCGCCAGCACGAGAGGACTACCCACACGAACCGTCGAAAGCAGGCCGAACGTATACCCAGAACGCGGGGCCTTGTCGAGCGCTACAGGTTGATCGGGAATAGCAGCGCCGCCATGCCGATGTGCCCGAGATCAGGGCCGGGGTGGACCACGAACTCGAGGCGCCACATCACGTGGGGGAGGTTGCCGTAGAGCTGGACCTCGGCACCGAAGGCGCCGCCGACCGGGATGGCCGACGTCACCTCCCCGTCGTGCTTGCCCGAGGAGGTGGTCTGGTAGAAGACGCGTCCGCCGGTGGGGGCGTCGGGGACCCCGGGCGACGGGAACACCGCGTGGAGCCACATGGTCCAGTAGCCGCGGCCGCGGCCGAAGCCCGAGGACGAGACGCGGTGGGAGGTGGTGAGGCGGAGGCCGGCGTGGGGGAAGGTCAGGAGCTTGGTCTCCTGGCTGACTTCGACGTTGAGGGCGTCGAGCCGCGAGAAGCCGAGCTGGCTGGCCTCGACGCCGCCCTCGACGGTGAGCACGCGATGGGCCGGGACGCGCGCGTGTACGTAGTGCGAGCCGTCGGTCTTCCACCGGTGTTTGGTCACGCCCCGCCAGCCCAGCAGCGGGTAGCCGGCGTACGCCTCGATCCAGGGCCCGGTGGGGACGCCGAGGCCGTAGCCGAGGCGAACCCGCGCGTCGACGAGCTTGGGCAGGTGGGCCATCGCCGTGACGCCGAGGGTGGCGTTGCTGGTGAGCAGGACGTCGATCGTCGGAATGATCGTGACCCGCGGCGGCTGCGTCATGTGGTCGGTGAACGTGCTCGGCGGCAGGGTCGAGATCTTCTTGCTCTTGCAGCCGGCGATGACCACGACCACCACCATCGCGAGGACGATACGGTTCATGACGCGATCGTAGGCGGCGACGCGCAGGGCCGACACGCCCCGGCCATGGGGTCACGGCGCGAACGACGCGCTGGTGTCCCCGTGTTCATGGGGGAGTGGGAGCGTCACCTGGATCGCGGTGTGGCCTGGCCCGGAGGTCACCAGCGCATCGCCGCCCAGCGCGCGCGCGCGGTGCAGGATGTTGGCGAGGCCGCCGGTCGCGCTCGGCCGGGCACCGCCGGCGCCGTCGTCGTCGATGCGCAGCTCGAGCAGGTCGGCGCAGCGGAGGTGAACCCGGATGGTCCGTGGCGAGGCGTGTCGGACCGCGTTGCGGACCGCTTCCTGCGTGATCCGGACCAGGGCCAGCCACACCAGCGGCGGCACGGCGCGGGCGTCGGCGTCCCCCTCGACCTCGATCGTGACGTCGGCGGGGGCGAGCTCGCGAGCCCGGGTGCGTACCTCGGCGAGCAGGTCGGCGAGCGAAGGTGGCTCGCTCGGGCTGCGCTCCCACAGGATCTCGCGCAGCTCGCGCAGCCCGTCGCGGGCCCGCGCGCCGAGTCGCCGCAGCGGCTCGCCGGACTCGTCGGCCTCGAGCGCGACCGCCTCGGCCTGCCACGCGAGCGCGGAAAGATCGGCGCCGACACCGTCGTGGAGATCGCGGGCGATGCGGGCTCGTTCGGCGTGCACGTGCGCCACCGTGCGCGCGGCCGCGGCGTCGTCGCGTTCGATGGTCGCGATCGCCAGCCGGCGGCTGGCGTCGCGCAGCCCCGACCCGGCGATCTCGGCGACCCCGGCCGCGAACAGCGCGAAGAGCGCGGTGTGCACGCCCCGCGTCGCCCACGCCATCGCGACGATCGCGGGTACGGCCAGGGTCATCGCGCGGGTGAAACCGACCCGGAAGCTGCCGGCGTTGCCCACGACCGTGCCGAGGAACAACACCCAGAGCGCGCTGTCGGGTTGATCGGCGACCACGAGCAGCGCCGTGATGGCGCCCTGGATCACCAGCATCTCGGCGAGCTCCAGCCTCCAGAACCAGGGCGACGTCCCACCGCGCCAGTACGCGATCGCGGTCGACAGGATCGCGAGGGCCGAGGCGCCCATGGCCAACGACATCGCGCCGACGCCGACGCCGAACGCGTCACGGACCGCCGGGATCAGCGGCAGCAGGGCCAGGGCCAGCGCGGTGAGGCACATCCCCGCGACCTGCACAGGGGTCCGCCAGGCGATCTGCAGCTGCGCATACGCGTCGCGCATGTGCGCGTCGACCCGGGCCTGGGGCGGCGTCGGTGCGGGCGTGGCCGCGGCGACCGGAGGAGCCGGCGCTGCGGCACGCAGCCCATCGACCAGGGCGTGGAGCTCGCCGAGTCCCGCTCGGGCCCGCTCCCCGATCGCGCGTAGCGTCTCGTCGCCGCCGTCGGGTGCGACCTGGAGCTCGTCGGTCTGCGCGACGATCGCGCGGAGGTCGGCCTCGACCCCGGCCGATATCGCCGCGGCGATGCGCCCACGTTCGAGCTCGAGTCGCAGCGCCCCGGCTTCGGCGGTCGCGCGTTCTCGCTCGAGGCTCGTCGCCGCGATCCGCACGTGCGCGGCGCGCTGAGGACCGAACGTCAGCTGGCAGACCGCGAGCATCGCCACCGCGTAAGGGACATCGCCGGCGCGGTCGGTGACCGCCCACGTGATCCCCACGAGCACCGGCACGGCGACGAACAGGATCTGCATCACGCGACCGCGACGGTGGCCGGCGTTGGTCGAGATCATCGCGAGATACGGGAGCCACAGCAGGCTGTCGGGGCGGTCGGCCACCGCGAGCAGGCCTGCGTGTGCGGCCTGGACGCCCACGACCTCGGCGAGCTCGAGGCGCCAGAACCATCGGCTCGCGCCGTGCCGCCGCCACTCGGTGGTGGCGGCAGCGATCACCACGACACACACCCCCATCCCCACCGCCATCTCCGCGACCGAGACGCCGAGGGCCCGCTGCAGGTCGGGGTGCAACGGCATCGCGACCAGGAGCGCCGCGGTGCCCAGCACGGTGGCGTACATGACCGGCGACCGCCAGCCGATCTGAGCGCCCTGTTGATACCGGAGCAGCCAGGCGTCGATCTGTGCGCCGGTGGTCGCGTCGGTGGTCGCGTCGGTGGTCGCGCCGGTGGTCGCGCCGGTCACGTGACGATGCCGTGCTTGACCGCCAGCGCCGCCGCCTCGGCCTTCGACGACACCTCCAGCTTGCGGTACAGGGTCTTGACGTAGCCCTGCACGGTCCCGTGGCCGATGCCGAGCTTGGTCGCGATCTCGACATAGGTCGCGCCGCCGGCGAGGAGCTCGAGCACCTCCCGCTCGCGGGGCGCGAGATCGGGTAGCTCGGCGAGGGTGGTGCTGCCGGCCAGGGTCTCCACCACCAGCCGGGCGATCACCGGCGTCATCGGCGCGCCACCGGCGGCGGCGGCGCGGATGCCGGCGAGCAGCTCCTCGGGCGACGCGCTCTTGAGCAGGTAGCCGCGTGCACCGGCGCGGATCGCGGCGAGCACGGTCTCGGGCTGGTCGAGCACGGTGAAGGCGACGGCCACCGCGGCCGGCGACAGCGCCCGCAGCCGCGCGATCACCTCGATCCCCGGGAGGTCAGGGAGCTTCAGGTCGACGACCGCGACGTCGAGCGCGGCGCCGTGCTCGACCTGATCGAGGAGGTCCTTGCCGGTCCCACAACACGCGACCACGGACAGCCCGCGTCCCGGCCAGCCGACCACGCGCCGCAGCGCTTCCCGCAGCGCGCTGTCGTCTTCCACGATCCCGACCCGGATGGTCGTCCCCGCCATTGCCTCGCGAGTATCGCACGACCGGCGACGAGCGCCTCGCCGGGGCCGCGCCTGTAGAATCGGAGGGCCATGCCGAGTCTCGAGGTCTGGCGCTGCGGGAAGTGCGGCGGCGATGTGCAGATCGACGTCGTCGACCTTCGCCCGCATCCTCGCCACACCGCTGCAGCCCGGGACCGGCATCGTGGCGCTGCGCGCGCGCCACGACGAGCACACCCCGGATCTCGCCGGGTCACCTTCGCCGTGTCGCCGGCGTACCCGCTCGCCTACGTCGATGACCGCGGCGCGCCGGACTGGCCGCGACCAGCAGGTACGGCTGTGCCTACGCGCTCAACGTTCCTCCCGGTCCGGTCCGCGTGACCGCCTCCTTCGACGGCGCGCGCTGGCCCGAGGCCGCCGTCGACGTCGCGCCCGACCTCGTCACCGAGCTCCAGCTGTGGCGCTGAAGCGTGGGCCGATGCAGGGAGTGCGGCGCGCACAGCGCGCGCCGGGCGCGAGAACAGCCGTGAGTAGAACATGTTCTATTTGGGGTGGGTGGATCGTCGACCGCGCGGTGTGGTTGCGAGAGGTGGCAACCGCTGCCGCAAGTGTCGTATCCTCCAGAGTTGGTGTCCGACGCTCCCGAGAACACGGCCCTCGCCGGGCTGCTCGCCACGATCGCGGATCGTCGCATCCGGAGGAAGGTCCAGAAGCTCCTCCAGTTCGGCGAAGAGGCGGTGCGCGCGCTCGGAGAGCTCGATGTCGCGCTCTACCTCCGCCAGGACGGCGAGGAACAGCTCCAGATCGTCGCGGACGCGGTCCTCAGTCACCTGCGCCGGCTTCTGGAGTACCTCGCCATGGTCGCGCCCACCGCGGGAGCGAGTCCCGACGCCGGGGACGGCGAGCTCGAGCTCGACGGTCCTGCCCCGCGCCAGTCCGGTCCCGTCGCGGTGCGCAGCATCATCGCCCACCGCGAGCGCTCGGACGAGGAGCGGTGGACCATGCTCTCCGACGAGATGGGCACCTTGCAGTACGGGCTGGGATCCGAGCTCAAGGAGTTCGATCGCCGCTTCGCGAACGCCCTCAAGCACGATCGCAGGGATCAGGCGGTTCGCGATCTCAACGACGCGACCACCGGCCTCATGGATGGTGTCTTCGCGGTCATGACGACCGTGTACGAGTGTTTCCTCGGGCATGCCGAGCCCGAACGGATGGTGCCGGGCCACCGCGACTCCCTCGGCAAGGCCCTGTCGATCCGGCGGGCTCTGGCCGAGCTACGCCGCGAGGTGCGCGGGCTCAACCGGCCGATCCAGGATCGTTCCACACCTCCCAGCCTGGCGGAGGCCAGCTACTGGCGCATCGTCGAGGCGGTCGTTCGTTTCGTCGAGAGCGACGTGTTTCTGTATCTGCGCTCCGACACGCGTCGAGACTTCAAGCAGTTTCGCGACAGCCTGGCGAACGGGAACGCGGCCAAGAACCGCAACGAGTGCGAGGGCTTCGACAAGTACCTCGACTCGCTCGCCTTCGTCTCTCAGCGCGGCGTGCTCATCAAGCACGACACCGATCTCAAGGCCAAGACGGCCGGCGATCTCGAGCGGGCCGTCAAGTTCGCCGCGCTCCTCCCCGAGGTCGCGTGCGAGGTGATCGAGCAGGCCTTCGTGAAAGGCGAACGCCTCCTGGGCCTCAACGATCAGATCGACGCCCTCGTCGAGCAGTGGTCCACGCTGACCGAGGAGCAGCGCGCCGACGTGGACCACATCGTGCCGCTCGGCCGCCAGCTGCTCGAGCTCGTGCGGCCCCCGCCCAGCCTTTCGCGCCCGGCGGACGGGGACGGCTTCTAAGGCCTGATCGGCTCGCGTCGCTCAGCGGGCCAGCAGGTCGCCGATCGTCCGGCGGACGCGGAGGTCGAGCCGGCGGACCTCGTCGTCGTCGTCCGCCGCTTCGGGTGGGAGGTCGAAGACGATCGGTGGCGCCACGTGCTGGACGAGGCGCACCGGCAGCGGCAAGGGCCCGAACCCGAACCCGAGCGCGACCGGCAGCGCGCGTGATGCGCCGACCCAGCGCTGGAGCCGTTCGCCGACGGTCCAGCCGTCGAAGGGGACGAAGAAAGCCCGGTCGGCCGCCGGGCAAGCGGTGGCGATGATCGGGACGCCGGCGCGGATCGCGAGGCGCGCGTATCCGCGGTGTTCGCCCCAGCGCATCGTGCCCCGCAGCCGGGCCGGTCGCGACCACTCGAGCGCGCCGCCCGGCATGCACCCGGCCAGCTCGCCGTTGCGCAGGAGGCCGAGCCCGTTGTCCGGTGTCCCGGCGACGATCCCCAACGACGTGGCGACGTCGCGCAGGCCGGGCACGCGGAAGACCAGCTTGTCGGTCAGGCCGCGCGCGACGCGCCCGTCGCGCAGGTAGATCGCGCGGCCGAGCAACAGGGCGTCGATGACAGAGTAGGAGTGGAACGAGACCAGCAGCGCGGCGCCGCGGCGAGGCACGTGCTCGAGCCCCTCGACCCGGTAGCGATGGTAGCGGGCGAATGCACCGAGCAGGGTCATCCAGCGGCGGGCGGTTGCGTCGTCGGGCGGCGCGAGGCGGTCCTCGTCGCCAGGCTGGTAGGCGCGTAGCCTCGCTCTCACCGATCCAGCGTACCGCGGCGCGCCGGCGGCGACCTGTCCGCGGTCAACCTCCGCCGCGTCGCGGAGCGCGCTCAAGACTCGCACGAGCACGGAGCGCCCGGCTTGACCCCCGAGTCGCTCAGCCGGTGCAAGCAGCGCTTGTCGCACGCGACCCTGTCGGCGACCGGCAGGAGCGAGCAGCGCTTCACGTCGAGCCAGCGCCTGGTCTCGAGGTCGCCCACGAACTCGATGTCGGCGATCTGCCCGTAGGGCGTGCACACCACGCGGTGGCGTTCGATGGTCGGCGCGTCTCCTCGGTGCGCGCGGATCCAGCCCACGCCGTGGGCGGTGACGCCAACCAGCATGCCGAGCACACCCCCGATGAACGCGCCGCCGGCCGTGCCGGTGCCGGCGCCCAAGGCAAGCCCGATGACGAACCCGATGAACGTCGCGCCCATGGCCGACTCCTTTCGGTCTAGCGCCAGCCTAACCACGCCACGCGTCGCCCGGATGATCTCGAGTCAAGTGCGGCCCCACTATCAGCGCGGTGGGGCCTCCCTGTTCAGAGCAGCGGCTCGACCAGGCGGAACGACTTGGCCTTGAGCCATTCGGCGGCGGTGAGGTCGTCGTCGGCGAGGTCGGCGTAGGCGAGGTCGGTGGTGAAGGCGCGGGCCAGCTCGGCGACGGCGGCGCCGTCGCGGACGAGCAGCATCGCCTCGGAGTTGGACGCGGCGCTGCGCGGGTCGAGGTTGAAGGAGCCGACCAGGGCGACCTCGCCATCGACGAGCATGGTCTTGGCGTGCATCGTCTCGGTCCCGCGGTAGTGGTAGACCTCGACGCCGGCGCCGATCAGCTCCTTGTAGTAGTTGAGCGACGCGTAGTACATCCACCAGGCGTCGGTGCTCTCGAGCGAGTTGGTCACCACCACGACGCGCACGCCGCGGGCGACGGCCGCCTTGAGGTGCTTGCGCAGGCGCCGGGGCGGCACGAAGTACGAGTTGGCGATGAAGATGGTGTCGCGGGCGCCGCGCACCAGGTTCAGCGTTGCGCGGTAGCCAAACGGGGTGCGCTGGCTGCGCGGGTCGCTGTACACCGGCCGGGTCCGGGCCGCGGTGGTGGCCGTGGTCGCCGGCGTGTAGCGCGGATCGTTCACCACCGGATCGCCGGCGGCGGGACAGGCGAAGCCGAACTTGCGCTGCTGCGGGCATCCGGCGCGCCGCTCCCAGCCGCTGATCTGGGTCCAGATCGAGAAGAACATGCGCTGCACGTCGGCGACGCCGGGGCCGGCGAGATGGACGCAGGTGTCGCGCCACTGGCCGTCGAGCAGGTAGTCGTCGCCGACGTTGCGGCCACCGACGATGGCCTGCTTGCCGTCGACGATGAGCAGCTTCTCGTGCAGGCGCTGGTTGGCGTTGATGCCGATCGCGCCGCGCACGGTCGCCCACTCGAGGATCGGGTTGAACGGGATGACCTCGACGCCGGCCGTGCTCAACCGCTCGAGGATGTCGTAGTCGCCGAAGGTGTACTGGGTCGTGGCGTCGACCACGACCCGGACCTCGACGCCGCGACGCGCCGCCGCGACCAGGAGGTCGGCGGTCTCGTAACCGGTGGCGTCGGGCTGGAGGATGAGCGCGGTGACGTGGATCGAGTGCTGGGCCTCGCGCATCATCCGGTTACGGAGCTGGCGGGTCTCGTCGTTGCCGTCGAGCAGGTGGGTGGTGGAGCCGCTGCTCTCACGGCTCGCGGTCCACGTGTCCATGATCGTGCTGAACTCGGCCGAATCGACGCCGGCGAAGCAGTGCTTCTCGACGCAGGCGGCGCCGCTGACGCAGTCGCTGTCGCGGGTGCAGCGCGGGCCCTGGAAGATCGCCTCGTCGGGCGTGCAGCCGGCGCCGATCCAGTCGCACCATGCGCCGTCGGCCTTGCCGTCGCGAGCGAGCGCCGCGATCTCGTCGCAGTCCATCTCCAGGATGGTCTGGGCCTGGGCCTCCGTGGCCGCGTCGCACGTCGGCGGCGTCACGTAGTCACCGAGGCATTCGGCGCGGTGCTCGGCGGCCGCCTCGCAGAGATCCGTCGCGGTCGTCTCGGGACCGCAGGCGGCGACCAGCAGGAACAGGGCAGCGACTCGAGCGTGCATCGCCTCCCGGACACAGCAAGCCCCGCGCCGGCCCGGGGCTTCACGATTCTCGGTGCTTGCGCCCGTCGACCGCCGCTACCGCGCCTGCCGACAACTCGAGTTGCCGGCGCCCCGTCACCGATCGTGCTCGACCCACCGCCTGGGCGATGGCGACGCGATGTCGAAGCCTCCGTCGCGCTGCCACGAGCGCGACGACGAGCGCCGCGGTGACGATGCTGGCGTCAGGCGCGGTGGCGCCGGCGCAGCCGCAGCCGTCGATGTCTGGCGCAGGACAGACCAGCGCCCGGCGGCACTCGCGGCTCTGTCCCTGCCCGACCTGAACGCAGTCCTCGCCGGCCGAGCAGGTCGCGCCGAGACCGACCACGCGCAGGTCACGATAGCCGCACCGCGCGCCGTCGCGCTCGGACAGGCACAGCATCCCGGCCGGGCATTCGGCGTGGGCCGCACACTCGACCGCGCAGAGGTCGACGCTGTCGAGGGCCGGTCGATCCGGCGGGGGCATCGTGGCGGCGGTGGCGACGAACGGCGCGATGAAGTCCTCGGCTGCCGGCGTCACCAGCGTCAGCAACCCGGGTGGCGCGCAGTTCAGACCGCTGGCCTTGATCACCGCGACGAGCTGTTCGCCGCTGGCGGTGGACAGGAACACCGCGCCCCCGGAGTCAGCGCCGCACGGAACACCGGGCCCTCCGGACCAGGCGTCGGTGGCGTTGAGGGTGTCGATCGTGGCGTCGCCGACGACCCGCTGGCCCGGATCGCCGGCCGCGTCGGGTGCCCCCATCGCCACGAGGAGGACCGTCGCGCCGGGAACCAGCTCGAGGGGCGGATTCATCGCCAGGGCGACCGGCGCCGGCGTCGCCGCTGCCTCGAGGAGGAGCAACGCCAGATCATGGGCACCCTCGGTGGCCGCTGCGTCGTACGCCGGGTGGACCGCGGCGGCGTGGACCGCGAGCACCTCCACGCCGGCGGTGTCGACGTCGGCCGCCGCGATGACCTCGAGCTCGTCGGGCTGGCGACCAGCGAGGCAGTGGGCGGCGGTGAGCACGACCCGCGGCGCGATCAGGGTGCCCGAGCAGCGCACCGTCTCGCCGCCGGTGCAGGCGTCGCGGCGCTCGACGATCGCCACCACCGCCGGGTGATCGACGTCCGGCACCCCGCCCACCAGCGGCAGGCTCATCGCGAGGCCTGCGGCAGGGGGGCGTCGGAGGACGGCCGCGCGGGCGCCGCTCGTGGGGGTGGCGCCGGAAGGCGGGCGATCACCTCATCGAAGACCTCGACGGTGTGCTCGCGGCGCAACCGGTCGGCGAGCGCGTCGAGCGCACTCACCTTGTCGGCGCGAGCCAGGTGGGCCTTGACCCGCGACGCGACGGTGGCGAAGGTCTCGGCCCGCACTCGCACCTCGGTAGAGCGCAAGATCACGAAGCGACCGTCGGCGAGCCGGACCGGCCCGCCGAGTGCCCCGACATCGCGAAGGTCGAAGGCCACCCGTACCAGGTCCATCGGGTAGACCTCCTGGGTCACGTCGATGGGCCCCAGTTCGCCACCCTGCGCCGCCGAGACGTCCTGCGACTCGGCGGCGGCCAGCGCCGCGAAGCCTTGCTCGTCGAGCTGCGCGGCGCGGCGGAAGAGCTCCTCGGCGCGATGGGGATCGGAGACGAAGATGGCGCGCACCCTGACCACGTCGATCCGGCTGATCGCGGCAGGATGTGCAGCGTAGAAGGCCTCGGCCACCTCATCGCTCACCTGATCGGGGCCGATGTGGAGCCGCGCCAGCTCGTCCTTGATCAGCGCCTGGTGAAGCGTCGCCAGCCGCCGGGTCGGCCCGCCACCGCCTGCGTCCAACCCGCGCCGCCTGGCCTCGGCGGCGAACAGCTGCACCCGGATCGCCGCATCGACCGCAAGGGCGCGTGCGTCGGGGAGCGCGGCCTGGCCTGGCACCGGCTCCGGCGCCCGCAAGTGTGAGATCGCGTCGGTGACCGCGACCGGCTCCCCGGCAACGCAAGCGACCACGCTGTGGTCAGCGCGCCGACCGCAGCGGCGCTCGCGATCAGCGCAGGCGACAACCGTCGCGAGGGCAACCGACCAGACCAGGACGTGGATGCGCACCCGTGTGCGAGGATAACGCAGCGTCAGTTCGGGCAATAAGCGACGACGGTCACCACCCAGTCGCCGTCCGCATCCCAGAACTCGTCGCCGCAGTTGGCGTTGCCGCTGCCGGTGCTGCCACCGCGGTAGTCGACGCACTTGTCGTGATCCAGGCAGTCCTGCATCATGTCGTCGTCCCAGAACCAGTTGCAGCCCGCGCCGCATCGGCCCTGGCAGGATGTCGCTTTGTTGCCGTACGCCTGGCTGGACCGGGTCGTACACGTACCACCGTTACCGACGTCGTCTTTCGAGGTGGTCCATCCGCCGATTCCCGGCAAGCAGGTGGTGCCGTCGTTACCGCAGGTGGCGGCGCGGTCGATGACCTCCTCGTTCAGATCGACGTCGTGCCGATCGAGGGTCCAGCCGATCGGCGCCTCGGCCATACGATCGGCGTAGCGGACCAGGAGTCTGCCGTGCAGCGCATCGACGTAGCCGGGACGCGCCGCGCTCAGGGTGTCGCGCAGCGCCAGCAACACGGAGGTGTCCTCGCCATACAGGGCGTTCAGGCCGCCGTCCAGGACGACCGAACCCGAGCCGAAGTCGGCATCGACGGTCAACACGGCGCCATTGACGTCGAGTCGTAGCGTGGCGTGATCGGCCGCAAGCAGGCGCGATTCGAAGGTGACGATCGATCCGGCCGCAGCGAACGATCCTTCGATGACGCTGGCGTCATCTCGGATGAACTCGAGCCCCGACGGTTCGGCCTGATCCGAGCTGTCAGCACAACCAGCAATCGAAAGGACGGCGAGCACGGTGCGGGCTACGGTGCGAATCATGAGTCACCCCCTCCACACCGGAAGAGCAACAAGCGTTCCGCTCCCTATGTGTTTGAAGTAACATGGGACACTAAAATTTCGTCCGGTGGGTTGCCCTCTTACTGTACGAAATCGTTCAGAATGTGTTCAGTTGATACAATATCGAGACAATACGCCACCCTAGGGGGCATTCGCATGGTCGCCGGTGGTGCGTGTCCGACGTACCCGCGGCTGGAGCCCGGTCGGGGTCGGCGTCGCCTCAGACCGGGCGGGCGGCGTCGGGCAGCGTCGACAGGTCGAGCTGGGCCTCGAACACACGGCGGGCGGGGCCGCGCATCAGCACGTTCGAGTAATCGCGGGCGACGGTGATGGCGAGCGGTCCGCCCGGGAGGCGGACGGTGATCTCGGTGCCGGGCTGGGCGCGGCCGGTGAGGCAGGCGGCCACGGCGGTGGCGCAGGCGCCGGTGCCGCAGGCGAGGGTGATGCCGCAGCCGCGCTCCCAGACGACGAGGTCGATCTCGGTGGGCGAGACGACGTACGCGAACTCGGCGTTGGTCTTGTTCGGGAACCAGGCGTGGCGCTCGAGCGACGGGCCGAGGGTCTCGGCGAGGCGACCGATGTCGGCGGCGGAGTCGACGAAGACGACCGCGTGGGGGTTGCCCATGGAGACGGCGGTGACCCGGAAGTCGCCCGCGCCGGGAGGTGCAATGGTGATGGGCTGATCGACGCAACGCTCGTCGGCGGGGCCGGTCAGCGGGATCTCGGCGCGGGTGAGGCGCGGGCGGCCCATGTCGACGGTGACGGCGGTGACGGCGCCGAACTCGACGCTGACGGTGCAGGTGAGCGGGCCGGCGCCGGTGTCGATGACCATGCGGGTGCTGGGGAGCGTCGACGAGGCGGTGAACGAGCTCTCCCACAGGTGCTTGGCCACGCAGCGGATGCCGTTGCCGCACATCTCGGCCTCACTGCCGTCGGCGTTGAGCACGCGCATCTCGGCGGTGGCGCCGGTGGTGACGGGCGCGCGGACGGCGAGGACGCCGTCGCCACCGACGCCGAACTGGCGATCGCAGAGGCGGCGCACGTTGTCGGGATCCTGGACGGCGGTGGCGGTCTCGGGATCGAGGGTGCGGGTGTCGACGACGAGGAAGTCGTTGCCGAGGCCGTGGAGCTTGGTGAAGTGGAGCGCGCGCGAGCGGGGAGGCTGCGCGGTCACGGCGTCACCGGCGGGGTCGCCGGAGTCGCGGGAGGCGGAACGGCGGCGGCGGGCGGCTTGGCGGCGGGCGGCTTGGCGGCGGGCGGCTTGGCGGCGGGCGGC
>SXGT01220582.1_pt1 | contig 15409 bp, 14 predicted proteins | sample 3176221 | NCBI WGS metagenome assembly SXGT01 (sample SAMN11356862, study PRJNA531348) | freshwater metagenome | isolation source: freshwater sample F1-120 | place: China: Fuxian Lake, Yuxi | collected 2017-12-25
CACTACGCATGATGGCCGGAGCCGGTCGTCTTCGCCTGCGCCAGCCAATCGCTCACCCCGCCACGCAGCGCCTCACGCTCGCCCTGCTGCAAGCCTTGCGGGTCAAAGCGCAGGCGGTAGTGCAGCGCGAGCAGTTGCCGCAGTTGCGTGAGCGGGAGTTTCGCCAGCGGCTCGATGCGCGCCAGCCAGTCGGCCAACGCCTCGCCATCGCGTCGGCCCAGCCCTCGCGCATCCAGCAGGGCCTCGACGCGGTAGAACTCGGAGTCGAGGCCGGGGCGGTGCAGCCATTCCTCGTCGAGGTCTGCGGCACCGGTGTTGCGCCGGCGCTGGCGTGCCAGCACGCGCCACGCGAGCAGCGCGATGAGGCCGAGCAGCGCGAGGAGCAAATAGTTTTGCCACTCGCCCGCGCCGCCATACCAGCGCCACTGAGAGAAGCTGAACCACGCGCGCGACCAGCGGTCGGTGAGCGGCTCCCAGAAGGAGGCGTTCTGGCTTTCGTTCGCCACCCAGTCGGGGGATGTGGTGTCTAGGTCCACCCACGTATGTGTTGCCTCGTCCCAATACACGCACCATGCGTGCGCGTGCCGCTCGCGCACGATGAACCGGCTTGTGCCCTTCTCCCCCTCCTGCACGGACCAGCCATAGACGTAGCGCGCCGGGATGCCCGCCTGCCGCATGAGCAGCACGGTGGCCGTGGCGAAGTATTCACAGTGGCCGCGTCGGTTTTTCAGCAGGAAGAAACTCAGCGGGGTTGTGCCCATCGGAACCTGCGTGAGCGAGTTCGGCAGGAAGGAGCCGTATTTGAAGTTGTCCGCAAAGAAGCGTGTCAGCGTGCGTGCGATTTCGTAGTTGGGTTTGCCTGCCAGCGCCAGCTCGTCGGCGATCCGCTTCACTGACTCCTGCTCGCGCGGCGGCACAGCGAGGTCGGGTGATACTTCACGATCTGGATTTTTCACCTTCACAGGCCGGTCGCCAATCGTCGGCCCCGGCCCGTGCATCGCGCGGACGTGGAGGAAGTCCGGCGCGCCCGTCGTGCGCACCACGCCGGCACGGTTGGTCTGGACTTCGGCGGCAGGGAGATTCTGAAGTGACGATGTGCCGGGCGGGATGGCGAGCACGGCCTGCCCGCGCGTGCTGAACGAGGAGAGAAGCACGGCATTGGTCGGGGACTTGGTGAGCATCGTCCACGACGAGCCGTCATCGGAAACCTGGACTAGGGCGTCGGCAGGGCGTGGCGAGTTGCCCCAGTGCGGGCTGTTGAAGCGGTTGAAGGTCGTGTCGCGCAGCAGCATCGGCACGGGGCCGGTCTCGGCCTCGACGCGCATGACGATCTTCCCCGAGAGCTTGAGTTGGCCGATCTTGCCAATCGCCGTTGTCGCGGTGTCGCGGTCGCCGGAGCGGCGCACCCAACTGCTGACCCACGCGGCGACCTTGTTCTCGACGATGGTCTGCAACTGGTTCAGCCCGCGATGGCCGAAGTATCCGGCCTTCACGACGATGATGAGCGTCGCGATCCACACGATGGTGGAGAAGCGCCGGGACCGCGTGGCCCAGAGAGCCGCGGCCATGACCGCGCAGACGGCGAAGTAAAACCATTCATTGCGCTGGTTCGCGAGGCCCGCGGAGAAAAGCACGACGGCGAGGTAGGGATAGCTGAGGTTGATACACGGCGTCAGCGGCTGCGGCAGGCCCGCCCGCGCCGCAGCGCGACGCGCCAGCATGAAGAAGCAGGAGCGTGGATACTGCTCGCTGGTGCTGTAGATCAGCGCCGCGACGACGGGGAAGAGGATCATCGGAATCCACTGGAAGTAGATGAACGTGGTCTGCGAGACGGAGTTCATCGCTGAGGAGCGCGCGGTGAAGCTCGCCGCCTGGAACATCGCCATGACCTGGTTCGTGGCCTCGCGCGTGAGGATGCAGTAGATGCCGCCCGCGACACCGAGCAGGCTCGCGAGGTCCACGACGCGGTTGAAGTCCTTCACGTTGAAATCCACGCGCCACTCGATCCATCGCGCGGCCTCCAGCACCACCGCCATGAGCAGCGCGAAGGCGAGCAGGCCCGTCTGCCAACCCCAGAGGAGCAGCGCGGCGGCGAGGAGGAAGGGAGGAGGTTTCATGGGAACGCCCAAGATCCAATGCCCAAGGGCCAATGAATGACCAATGGCGAATGACCAATGCGCCGCGTCGCAGTGGACGTGCTGGAACCATTGAGCATTGGGCATTGATTGGTCATTGCGTCATTGGGCCTTGGTCATTCTTGCTCGCTACAGCTTTGCCAACTCCGCCGCCACCTTCCCCACTTCCAACTGCCGGAAGCGCTCTGGCTCCCCGGCCATCGGTCCCGGCTCGGGCTTCGGCGCGCCAACTTCGGTGACGACGAACACCATCAGCGGGACGCCCATCTCGCGCAAGTGGCGGACGAACTCGCGCCGCTGCTCGTCCCATTCCACGAACACGCACAAGCAGCCGCTCAGGTCGCCCGCATGCTGGAGCACCAGTCGCAGCAACGAGTTGAACTGCCGGTCGCAGCACGGCTGCACGGAGGCGAGGATTTCCAGGAGTTGCTCAAGATGGCCGACGCCGCGGCCCATCGTGAAGCAATACGCCTGCGGCCCGACGAACATCAGGTCAAGCAGCGACTTCTGCGCCTGCACTGTGCAGGCCAGCGACGCCGCCACGCTCACCGCCTCCTCAAACACCTCGCTCGCCGCCACGGGCAAGAACGTGTCGAGGATGAGCGCGTGCCGGGTGAAGAACTCGTCTTGAAACTCCTTCACGATCGGCTTGCCGGTCTTCGCCCAGCTCGGCCAGTGGATGTGGCGGAGCGCGTCGCCGGGCCGGTAGTCGCGGAGGGAAACGAATTCCTCCGACTCGCCCACACTAGCGGCAAGCGCCACGCCGCCTTGCTGATATTTCAACTGGCCCGGCAGAGCCAGCGGCGGGACGAAGTAGCGCTTGGGCAGGATGAGCAGCGATTGCGGCAGCGGCACACGGACGAAGGCGCGGAACAGCCCGAACGCATCCGGACACGCGACTGCCACCGCGTCGAAGCGCAGCACGCCGCGCCGGAGCGGGGTGAGTTCGAGGCGCACGTCGGCGGAGCCGTTGGGAGGCAGGGCAGGGCAGGGGACTTCGTTCACCCGGCCGCGGACATTTTGGCGAAGGAGCCAGGTCCAGCGGTAGTAGCCGATGTTCCGGTCATACCAATTGCGCTCCTCCTCGCCCGGCTCGGGGGTGGAGATGAATCGCTCCAGCGTCGGGCGCGGGTCGGCGAGGTCTTCCGTGACGGACAACCCGCGCTGCGGCTGGGCAGTGAGGTTCGTCAGCGTGACCCGGTAGCTGACGGGCAGCCCGACGGAACCGAAACGCGGTAGCACGCGCTCCGCCTCCACGCGCGTTCGCGAGAACTGTGTCCCCGCAAGCGCCGCGATAAACAGCAAGCAGAGGAAGACGAACGCCTGATAAGCAAGCGACAGGTTGGTGTCCGCGCCCATCAAACCGGTCGCGATGATGCTGAGGAAGACGAGCACGCCCGCCTTGGTAAACCGCTGCCTGCACCACCACGTGAAGCCGGAGGAGAACCGGTAGCTCGCGTGCAGGCGGCGCTGAAGCCATGAGGCGCGAGCGGAAGCAGGTGAGAAAGTGGGCAGGTGAGAAAGTGGGCTGGGCGTTCGTTGCTCTGGAGGCTTCGAGGTCACGTGCTCGCTTTCCCACTTTCTCACCTGCTCCGCCTCACGCCGGAACCTTCAGCTTCTTCAACAACTCCTCCACCACGCCGCGCGCCGTCACGCCGCTGAAGCGCGCCTGCGGTTCCATCACCATGCGGTGCGCGATGACCGGCACGGCCATCTGCTGCACATGCTCCGGTGTCACGAATTCGCTGCCGTCGAAGAGCGCCGACGCCTGCGCCACCTTCATCAGCGACAGCGACGCGCGCGGGCTGGCTCCGAGCGACACGCCACTTGCCGAGCGTGTGGCGGAGACGAGGTCCACGATGTAGCGCTTCAGCTCGGCGCTGATGCGCACCTCGGTCACGGCGCGCTTGAGCGCGAGCACATCGTCCTTCGAGACGACGGCGACAGTCGCGTCCAGCGGGTGCGACCGTTCTTGCGCGGACAAGACGGCGACCTCCTCCGCCGCGCTGACGTAGCCCAGGCTGAATTGCAGTGCGAAGCGGTCCATCTGCGCCTCAGGCAGCGGATACGTGCCGCGAAACTCCACCGGGTTCTGCGTGGCGATCACGAAGAAAAGGCTCTCCAAATCGCGCCGGTCGCCCTCGACGCTGACCTGGCCTTCGCCCATCGCCTCCAGCAGCGCCGACTGCGTTCGCGGCGAGGCGCGTTGATTTCGTCGGCCAGCAGGATGTTGGTGAAGATGGGGCCGGAGCGGAACTCAAAGCTCTGGTCGCGCTGGTTGAAAATAGAAACGCCAAGGATGTCGCTGGGCAGGAGGTCGGGCGTGAACTGCACGCGCTTGAAGCTGGCGTTGATGCTGCGGGCAAGGGTCTTGGCCAGCGTCGTCTTGCCGGTGCCGGGAAAATCCTCCAGCAGCACATGGCCACCGCTGGCGAACGCGGTCAAGAGCTTGCGGACAGCGGGGCCTTGCCCGTGCATGACCGTCTCGATGTTGGCGGCAATGGTGCGGAAAATCTTCTGCGCGGCGGCGAGCGAGTCGGTCATGAGGATTGGAATGCTGCCCAAGAGAAGCGGATGCGCGGGCGGAAGCCAAGCCTGCGCTGGCGCACCGGCCCGAAAAAGCAAACACCCGCCGCAGTCGGAGCTGCGGCGGGTGTTCGGGAAAGGCTGGGGCTACTTCTTCTTCTTCACGGCGGGAGCGACGGCGGCAACCACGCCGGTCTTGATGCTCACGGCGGTCAGCTTCTCGCCGAGCTTGAACGTGCTCACGGTTGCGTCTGTGCCGGGCTTCAAGTCTTCGAGCTTGGCGCGCTTCCCAGCGTTGGTGATGACAGTCGTGTCGTCAATCTGGAGCGTTTTCCCCGCGACGGTGATCGTCTTGGCGTCCTTGTCCACGGCGGTGATCTTGCCATGAAGGCCAGTGTCTGCCGGGCCTTTCTTGCCTGCGGCGGAGGCGTCGGGAGTGAAGGTGGTGAACGCGGCGGCGACGGCCAACGCGAGGACGGAACGGGTGAGGGGGCGCATGGTGGTGTGTTATTTCAGTCGGGGCGTTGGACGCGGCGGGGCCGGGAATTGTTACAGGGGAAAGTGATTAGTGCTTAGTCAGCAGGTTGAGCGCGGAGCAGATGCACATCACTAATTACAAATCACTCTTCCTACCCCTTCTCCACGCCTTTCTGCCACGCAGGGGGATTCGACAGCTTGAAAAGCATCTCGCCGGCCTTGCGCACAAGCAGCAGGCCTTCGGCCTCGCGGTTCGCGTAGGCCTCGATGTTAATTGTTGCTGGGTCGCGATAGCCCATGTTGATGCGTTCGCAGACCTCGCGCGGAATGCCGGTGGCGAGCGTGACTTGGATGCGGCATTGCTCGACGCCGTTCTCGAACTTGCCGATGCCGCGCACATGGGTGCTGTGCGCGAGCACGCCCCACGGGTAGTCCTTGAACTTGTCCCACTGCTTCACGAAGTAATCGCGGCAGTGGTAGCCGATGGCGTGCATCGTCTTGTTGTGCGTGACGCTCACCTCGGTGACGTGCGGCGCGTAGATGATCAACTCGCCGCCGTCGGCCACGACGGGCTCCAGTTTATACATCGCCTTCCCGGCGGTCCAAACGTCCTCATACATCTTCGGCGCACAGGAGAGCACGGTGTGGTAAGGCCGGTCGCGGAAGACGATGTGCTCCGCGCGCGACACTTCTGCTGCCGCGTCCCACGCGGCTTCCGGCGAACCGATGAACAGTCCGGCAAGCGATTTGTCCGGGCGCACGACCATCGCCATGCAGAGCTTGCTGACCTTCACCATCGCGCCCACGCGGTCGACCACGCGGCGGACGGGCGTCCACTTGTTGCCGATGGTCATCGGGTTGGTCACGCAGCCGCCGAGCCAGTGGAAGAAGTTCAAAATCTCCGGCCCTGCGACGCCGGGGAACAGATACTTGTTGCCGCCACTAAACCCAACCACCTCATGCGGAAACACCGGTCCGATGATGACGACTTGGTCGTAGTCGAGGACGCGCTTGTTGATCTCCACCGGCACATCCAGCTCGAACAAGCCATCGGACAGCTCACGCGTGTCGGCCTTCGTGAGCGTGCCGATTTTCGTGAGGGCGGCGGGGTTGTCCCACTCGTGATTGAAGAAGCGGACCGAGGCGTAAGTGCTGGCGCGTTCGGCGGCGGAGATTTCCAGCCGGTCGCAAATCGCCGCCTCGCTCATTGGCTGGTGCGTGCCCAGCGCGATGAGGATGTCGAAGTTCGCCGTGACCGCGCCGATTTGCTGGAAGAGCGTCTGGAACATCAGCCCCACCGGCGCGGTGCGCGTGGCATCCGGCACGATGAGCAGAACCCTCTTGCCGCGATAATCCTTCGCCGGATACGCCTGCGCGATGAGTTCAGCGACTTGGGCGGCGGAGACGGCGGAACCTCTCTGTGCGGTCGAAGCGAGCAAGTTCATGGTTCGCATCAAATCGTCTGGCTCAAAAACCCGCCATCCACGCGGATGTCCGTGCCCGTCACATAGCTGCTGGCCTTGTGGCTGGCGAGGAAGAGGCACGCGCCTATGAGTTCGTGCGAGTCGCCGAAGCGGTTCATTGGCGTGTGGCCCCAGATGGACTTGGTGCGCGCGGTGGGCGAGCCGTCCTCGTTGAAGAGCAGCTTGCGGTTCTGCTCGGCTGGGAAGAAGCCCGGCGTAAGCGTGTTCACGCGCACACCCTTGGTGGCCCACTCGCGCGCGAGGAACTGCGAGAGGCTCAACACGGCGGCCTTGGCGGCGGAGTAGGTCACCACGCGCGACAGCGGCAGGTGTGCGGAGACGCTGGCGATGTTGATGATGCTGCCGCGCCCGCGCTGGCACATACCGGGGCCGAATTCCTGGCAGGGCAGCAGCACGCCGCCGGCGAGATTGAGGTCGAAGTTCGCCTGCCAGTCGGCGAGCGCGATTTGCTCGAACGGGCGCTCGGCGGTGACGGTGACTTGCGGCGCGTTGCCGCCAGCGGCGTTCACGAGAATGGTCGGCGAGCCAAGCTGGGCTTCGATTTGCTTGTGTGCGGCCGAGAGCGAGGTGCGGGAGATGGCATCGCAGTTGAAGAACGCCGCAGTGCGGCCTTTGCCTTGGATTGCCTTCACGCGCGCCTCGCCTCGCTCCGCGTTGCGGCCGAGCACTGCGACCTTCGCGCCCGCCTCGGCAAGTCCATCGGCCAGCGCGCCGCCAAGCACGCCCGTGGCGCCGATGACCACCGCCACTTCACCCTGCAAATCAAACAAGTTCATAGAGTGCGCAAGATGGGGGATTCCACGCAGACGGTGAAGGAAAATGTCGGCGCGTGGCTCACTGAAACGCCTCGCGCACGGGCTTGCCGACGGTGTTCGTCGGCAGGGCGAAGCCGAACAGCCACGCGATGGTCGCGGCGGTGTCAGGCAGAGTCACCGGATTGGTCAGCGAATGACCGCGCCTCACGCCCGCGCCCCAGATGATCCACGGGATGGTCATGTCCTGCGGCCGGTCCACACCGTGGGCCAGGCCGTCGCCGCCATGGTCGGCGGTGAGGATGAAGACGGAGTTGGTCGCGCCGCTCCGCTCCACGCCGGAACGCAGCAGCGCAAGCGCCGCGTCGCACTCGGCCAGCGCTGCGTATTGCTCCGGCGATGGCCAGCCGTAGAAATGCCCGGCCATGTCCGCGTCGGGGAAATGCACAAACGTCAGGTGAGGTTTCCGCTGCTCGAAATACTTCACCGCCTGCATCGCGACATCGCGTGCGGAGAAGACGTTCGTTCCGGAGAAGTCCCGCGGGTCGGTCAGCGGAAACGAGACGATGTCCACCGAGCCGGTGGGAAACAGATAGGCCAGCTTGTCCTTGCCGGAGAAGACGGCGGTGGAAAGGGCGTTGGATTTGGCCAGCATGAAAATTGTCTGCGCGCGCAAGGTGCCGAAGGCGGGCATCCAGTAGTTCCAATAGACACCGTGCTGCTCTGCCGAAAGGCCGGTGAGCATGGACGTGTGCGCCGGCAGCGTGAGCGGCGGGACGATGGTCTGCGCGCTCCAGGTCGTTGCTCCCTCGCGTGCCATCGCGTGTAACGTGGGCATCCGGGCCTGCTGCACGAAGTCGGGACGCGCGCCGTCAAGGCTGACGAGGACGATGTGCGAGGCGCGCGGCGCGGAGTTCGGGGAGATCGGTGGCGGTGCGGGCTGTGGTTTGGCTGGGGCGGCAGCTGGAATGCTCACTTCGTGAGCAGGAGCCGGGGAAGGCTTCCGCTCGCAACCGGCAGACGCTACGGCAAGGCATGCCAGCAGGTGACAGAGTTGGAGTGGTGTGGGATTCACAGGTATTCCCAACGGTCGAACATCGCAGCCTGCCCGCAGTGAGCGCCTGCTTCATCGAGCAGGTTCCACACGATCGCCCGCTCAATGCGGAAGCGGCGGCCTGACTTCGCGATGCGCACGCCGGCGTAGTTGGCGATGTGCCCGTGCTGCGTCACCTCCGCCAGCAGTCGCGCGCGCTCCTCGCGGGCGACCGGCTCGGCGGTGAGGCGCGACGGCGTGCGGGTGAGTTCTTCCCAGGACAGTTCCCAAAGCGTAAGCGCGGCGCGGTTGCCGTAGTTCAACACCGGGTCAGCCTGCGTGCCGTGCGACACGAGGACGAAGGGCACCGCGAAGAGCGCTTCGGCAATTGCGCGACGTTCCGAGATGCCGGGCAACAAGTCGCGTCCCAGCCAGCGACGGAAACTTCGCGCCAGAGTCGCCGCGTGCGCCACAACCCAATCCGATGCCCAAGGTTCGCCCATGTGCGAGTGAGGCTAACAGAGACCGAGTGGCGGCTCCAAGGCAGCTTCAAAACACCGGCACCGGCTCGCTCGCTTTCACCGGCTCGTCCTCCCACACGACGGCCTTCGTCTGCGGATCGTAAGTGAGGATGCGGTGCTTGCTGCCGGGGACGGCGGGCACGTCTTTCTTCGGAAGCCAATTGGCGAGGTCGGCCTTGGCCTTCGCGTGCTGCGGGGATGCGGCGAGGTTGGTCCACTCGTTCGGGTCGCGCGCCATGTCGTAGAGTTCCTCGGAGCCGTCGGCGTAGCGGATGTAACGCCACTGCTCGGTGCGGATGCCGTGGTTGCCTTGGTTGTGCGTAGTGATGGCGGGCCACTGGCGTGGTGCGGCGGCGTTCTTGAGTTGCGGGACGAGGCTGTGGCCTTCGAGGTCGGGGCGCGTGGGGAAGCCGGCGAGTTCGAGCAGGGTGGGGAAGATGTCCAACAGCTCGGCGGGGCGGCCGCACTTCGCCGCCTTGCCGATACCCGGTCCGGCGAAGATCAGCGGCACGCGGGTGCTGCGGTCCCAGAGCGTGTTTTTGCCGGTGATGCCCTTCTCGCCGAGATGCCAGCCGTGGTCGCTCCAGAGGACGATGATGGTGTCGTTCGCGCGACCGGTGGCGTCGAGGGCGTCGAGCACGCGGCCGACTTGCGCGTCCATGTAGCTGATGCTCGCGAGGTAGGCGCGCACGAGCGGGCGGAACTCATTGAGCCGCTCCAGCGTGACGAGGCGCGGCTCGGGGAGCTTCCAGTGCAGATACCAGGAGAAACGCGGCGTGTCGTCGCGGTCGCCGGGTTTGATGGGCGGCATCTGGAGCGTGGCGTCCGGGTAGAGATCGAACCACTTCTGCGGCGCGAAGCACGGCACGTGAGGCAGGCGGAAGCCGGCGCTGACGAAAAACGGCTTGTCCTTCGGCGCTTTCTGCAAGGCTTCCGTCGCGGCGGTCGCAATCTTGTAATCACCACCGTCATCATCCTTCTCGGGGAACGGACCCCAGTCCATCGCCGGGTGCTGTGGGCCGGGAAGTTTGTTGATGCGCTGGGCGGGCTTGCCGATGCCGGGCGCGGGGCCCCATTCGTTGAACTCGGCGGCGCGGTCCTTCGGCTTGACAGAGCCGTCGTGGTAAATTTTGCCGCAGGTGTAAGTGAAGTAGCCCGCGCTCGTGAAGGTTTGCGGCAGCGTGACATGGTTCCGCGTGGCGTCCACGTCAAGGAAGCCAGGGGTGAGGCCGTAAATGCCGGTGGACGACGGGCGCAGGCCGGTGAGCAGGCTGGAGCGCGAGGGATTGCAGAGCGGCGCTTGGCAGTGGGCGTTGGTGAACAGCGTGCCGCGCTTGGCGAGTCGGTCAATGTTCGGCGTCTTCACCTGCGGATGCCCGCCGAGGCAGCCGATCCAGTCGTTTTGGTCGTCAATGGCGAGGAAGAGGACGTTGGGCTTCGGCGCGGCAGGGGCGGGGGCGCAGAGCAGGGTGAGGAACGCGGAGAGGAGGGCGAGGATCGTGCGGTTCATGTGTCAGGCTCAGACGCAGTGTCGCGGGAACGGAGTTACGGGGAAGGCAAATCTTCCACGGTGAGCTGGCGGATGTCGACACAGTGAGCGGCCAGCCGCATTTTTTCTCGCCCGGTCCGCGCACTTTCGCCAATATCCCGTCCGGGCGAATGATTATCCACAAGCTGATTTACGGCTTTCTCAAGGCGAAGGGCGGCAGCCCCGAGTTCTACCAGCTTCAGGCGCGCGACGCGATCGGCTGGATGCAGCGGCAAGGCGTGAAGTTCGAGCCGACGACGACGGTGCTCGATCTCGGCTGCGGCTTTGGCGACGTGGGCGGCGAGGTGGCGAAGACCGGCGCGCAGGTCACGCTCTCCGACGATGACAGCTTCGTGCTGCCGGAGAACGCGCATCTGCCGTTCAAGAAGTTCAACATTGATCGCGACGACTTCGCCACGCTCGGCCAATACGACTTGGTCATCTGCTCGAATGTCCTCGAACACCTCCCGCACCCCGACCGCTTGCTCGCCGCGCTGCCGCTGCTCATCAAGCCCGGCGGGCGTTGCTACCTAAGTTGGACCAACTGGCTCTCGCCGTGGGGCGGGCATGAGTTCTCGCCGTTCCACTATCTCGGCGTGGAGCGCGGCGTGCGCGTGTGGGAGCGCGTGACCGGCAAGACCCGCCTGCACACACCGGGGCAAAACCTCTTCTACACCTCCATCGGTAAGACCTTGCGGACCTTGCGGGCGAACCCCGCGCTGCGCATCGGAAGGCTGGCCCCGCGCTACTACCCGGAGTTTGCCTTTCTCGTGCACCTTCCGGTCATCCGAGAGTTTCTGACTTGGAACTGCGCGATTCTGCTCGCACCCGCCAGCAAGGGAGCGCGCTGAATCGCAGCCCTTGAATCGCAGTCCCAACTCGCCTTAACTGACAACGCCGTGACCAGCGGAAACGAATCGTCCAGCCAGCCGCCCGGGGAATGCCCCAAGCCTGAGTTGTGCGCGCTCGACTCGGTGCTGCCCGGCGTCTCCGTCCGCATCAAGCAGCTCAACGGCTCGGCGGAAGTCACCAACCGGCTGCGCGAAATGGGCTTCTGCGAGGAACAGCGCATCCGTCTGTTGATGAAGCACACCAACATCATCTGCCAGGTCTGCAACGCCCGCCTTGGTATCAGCTCCCAGCTCGCCAAGACCATCATGGTCGAGCACATCCCTGCGCCCAACTCCAAGCCCAAGCCCACCTGACCGGCGCAAGCGACCGGAAACAATTCGCAAGCCGCCGCAAGTCTGGCCTCTCGTTGCCGCGTAACCTCCGTCCCGCTCCGCCATGCCGGAAACCTCGCTCCAACCGCTCACGTCGCTCGCCCTGGGCACCGCCGCCAAGGTCGCAGCCATCAACGTCCCGCGCGCCGACAAGTCCCGGCTGATGGAGATGGGCCTGCTCGTCGGCACGCAAGTCGAGCTGGTGCGCTTCGCCCCGCTCGGCGACCCGGTGGAAATCAAGGTGCGCGGCTACAACCTGACGCTGAGGAAGCACGAGGCGGAGCTGATTCTGGTGAAGCCAAAGTGAGCACCATGCACTGTAAAACAAGGCGAGAGGATAGAGGATAGCCAAGACCGGCTTTGGATGCGGCTCTATCTTCTATCCTCTCCCCTCTATCCTCTCGTTGCCCCCGTGTCCTTGCGTTAATCCCGATGTCCGGCCCCCCCCAACGCTATGTCGCCCTCACTGGCAACCCGAACTGCGGCAAGACCACGCTGTTCAACGCGCTGACTGGCTTGCGCGCCAAGGTCGGCAACTACGCGGGCGTCACCGTCGAGCGCAAGGAAGGCGCGCTCAAGGGCGCGGAGGGCATCACCATCCTCGACCTGCCGGGCACTTACAGCCTTAGCCCCAAGTCTCTCGACGAGGAGGTCTCGGGTGACATCCTGTTCCACCGTCTCGACGACGTGCCCGCGCCGTCGCTGGTCGTGGTGGTCGTGGACGCCTCGAACCTTGAGCGCAACCTCTACTACGCCACGCAAGTCATCGAGTTGGGCTACCCGACCATTCTCGGTCTGAACATGACCGACGTGGCCGAGCAGAACGGCCACACTGTGAATGCCGCTGCGCTTGCGAAGGAACTCGGCGTCCCCGTCCTCCCGCTCATCGCGAGCGCTGGTGAAGGCGTGACCGAACTGAGCCAACATATCGCCGCGACCCTCGGACGGAGACGAGGTGACGAGCCTCCTGCCGCCCTCTTCGGTTTTCAGCCCGCCGCTTTCACCGCCGAGCTATCCGACCTCTCTGCCGCTTTGGTTAGAGCCTTCCCGCAGCGCTGGACTTCCCCGCAAGCCGAAGCTCTCCTGCTCCTCTCTGACGACAAAGCCCTCGCCACCAGCACCGCCCATTATCCCGCCGACCTGTGCGCCGCTGTCACCGCCGCGCGCGCGCGCCTCGAAGCTGCTGGCGTGGATTGGCGCACCGCCACCATCGAGGCCCGCTACGCCCGCATCGCGGACATCATCGCCGCCAGCGTCACGGAGGAAGCCGTTCCGCACGAGACTGTCAGCGACAAGCTCGACCGCGTCTTCACGCACAAGTTCTGGGGCCTCGCCATCTTCGTCGGGCTGATGGCCCTGATGTTTCAAGGCATCTTCACCTTTGCGCAGGTGCCGATGGGCTGGATTGAGACCGTGGTGAACGCCCTCGGCGAATGGGTCGGCGGCCTCCTGCCCCCCGGCGACCTCAACGACCTGCTCGTCAAAGGCGTCATCGCCGGCGTCGGCGCGGTGGTCATCTTCCTCCCGCAGATTTTGCTGCTCTTCCTCTTCATCAGCCTGCTGGAAGACACCGGCTATATGTCGCGCGCGGCGTTCCTCATGGACCGCCTCATGAGCAAGGTCGGCCTGCACGGCAAGAGCTTCATCCCGATGCTGAGTTCCTACGCCTGCGCCATCCCCGGCATCATGGCCACGCGCACCATCGAGACGCCGAAGGACCGGCTCGTGACCATCCTCGTCGCGCCACTGATGAGCTGCTCGGCGCGGCTGCCGGTCTATGCCGTGCTCATCGCCGCGTGCGTGCCGGACACGAAGCTCGCCGGCGTCTTCGGCGTGCAAGGGCTGACCCTGCTCGCCATGTATCTGCTCGGCACCGTGATGGCGTTGGCGATGGCGTGGGTGTTCAAGAAAACGCTGCTCAAGGGCGAGACGCCGATGCTCATCATGGAGCTGCCACCCTACAAACACCCCGTGGCCACGACCATCCTGCGCCACATGTGGGACCGCTCGAAGCTCTTCCTCCGCCGCGCCGGCACGGTGATTCTGGGCATCAACATCGTGCTGTGGTTTCTGGCGACGTATCCGAAGGATGCCAGCCTCGACACGCAGCTCGAAGCGAAGCAACTCGCGCTTGTGAAGCTGACGTTTCCCGCCGTGAGCACTGCGGAAGGTGCCGCGAAGAAGATTGCTGAACTCAAGACCGCTGCGGCGAAGGCGAAAGCGTCCGAAGCCCCCGCGCCCTCCTCTCCCTCGCCCCCACTGGGGGAGAGGGCTGGGGTGAGGGGGCAAGGCGTCCCTTCGCCGCAAGCTGCACCCTCGACCACGAACGCCCCGCCCCCTCACCCTCAATCCCTCTCCCCCGCTGGGGGCGAGGGAGGCTCGCCTCAGGTTGTCGAAACGCTCTTAGAGCAACTGGACGCGCTTGAAAAAGAAACTCAGGGCGCAAAACTCCGCCACTCCTTCGCCGGGCGCCTCGGCCACTTGATTGAACCCGCCATCGCGCCGCTGGGCTTCGACTGGAAGATGGGCATCGGCATCGTCGCCAGCTTCGCTGCGCGCGAGGTCTTCGTGAGCACCATGTCCGTGGTCTATAACGTCGGCGAGGCGGACGACTCCGACGCCGGCGTCGCCAGCCTCGCCCAAGTCCTGCGCAACGAGAAACGCGCCGACGGCCAGCCCGCCTACACCCCGCTCGTGGGCGTGAGCCTGATGGTCTTCTACGTCTTCGCGCTGCAATGCGTCAGCACCATCGCCGTCGTGCGCCGCGAGACCAACGCGTGGAAGTGGCCGCTCTTCCAGCTCCTCTACATGACCGCGCTGGCGTGGGCGATGGCCTTCCTCACCTACCAAGGCGGCAAGCTGCTGGGCTGGGAATGAGTGCCTGTGCCGTCCTGTAGCGGCGGTCTGTGACCGCCGTTCGGCGCTCGCAGAGAGCCGCTACAGGGTGCGGGTTCTGATTGCCTAGCGTCGGCTTCGTCATTCATCCTTCGCGCGCCGTTCATGAGCCATCTCGCCCAAGCCCGCCGCGTCTTCGACATCGAGCTCGCCGCTCTACGCGCTGTCCGCGCGCAGCTTGACGACGCCTTCGATTGCGCAGTGGAACTCGCCGTCGAGACGCTCAAGCGGCGTGGGAAGCTCGTCATCATCGGCATCGGCAAGTCCGGTAACATCGGCGCGAAGCTCGCCGCCACCCTCACCAGCACCGGCTCCACGAGCGTCGTCTTGAGCAGCGTGGATGCGCTCCACGGCGACCTCGGCATTGTCAACGATGGCGACCTCGTGCTGGCTCTAAGTTACTCCGGCGAGTCGGAGGAACTCGTCAGCCTGCTCCCCGCGCTGAAACGCTTCGCCGTGAAGCTCATTGCCTTCACTGGCAATCCCAAGTCCACCATCGCGCGGCACAGCGACGTGGTGCTCAACGTCCGCGTGCCGAAGGAAGCCTGCCCCTTCAACCTCGCGCCCACCGCCAGCACCACGGCGATGCTCGTCATGGGCGACGCGCTCGCGATGGCGGTGCTGGAAGCGCGCGGCTTCACGCAGAAGGACTTCGCCCGCTACCACCCGAGCGGCGCGATTGGCCGCGCGCTGCTCGTGCAGGTGCGCGACATCATGCGCACCGGCGAGCGCAACGCCGTCGCCCCGCAAACGCTCGCCGTGCGCGACGCGCTCATGGTGATGACCAAGGCCAAGTCCGGCAGCCTCGCCATCGTGGACCGGCGCGGGAAGCTCG
>SXGT01396526.1_pt1 | contig 15406 bp, 7 predicted proteins | sample 3176221 | NCBI WGS metagenome assembly SXGT01 (sample SAMN11356862, study PRJNA531348) | freshwater metagenome | isolation source: freshwater sample F1-120 | place: China: Fuxian Lake, Yuxi | collected 2017-12-25
CACCTCATCCAGCGCAACTGCGCTTTCAACTGCCTGCTCATCGTGCATCGGGACTTTCTTCTTGGTCGTCATGATTTTGGCCTGCCTTCTACTCTAATTTCTGAAGGGCAGGTGTCTCAGGTCATATTGGCACGGGGGGCTCTGGGAGGCAGAGACGGGACGCCTACTTGCGACGCTTATGAGTTTTGGTGACGGCCAATGGGCCGTCACCACCCCTGAGGGCCGCTACGACAGCTCCAACAACGGCGACACTCCCTATCTGCACTGGGTTGTCGGCAATACCCCCATTTCTCTGGACCAGCTTAAAGACCGCTATTACGAACCTGGCTTGCTGGCCAAGGTGATGGGTTTCAACAAGGAGCCTCTGCGTCCCATCCCCAAACTGGAAGACGCCCTGGTCAATTTGTTCCCGGAGGTGACAGCCAAGGTCTCGGAAGCTCAGCCCAACCGTCTGGACATTACGCTCACCGACCAGGGCGGTGGCATCGGCCCGGTGCGGGTGCGGGTCAACGGCAAGGAAGTGATTCAGGACGCTCGTGCCGGGCGGATGCTGGAAGGCAAGCTGATCCAGCTTTCGGTGGAAATCGACCCCGCGCTGTTACTGCCCGGTGACAACGCGGTGGAAGTGCTGGCCTGGAATCGGGATGGCATCTTGCGTAGCTGGCCGGCGAAGCTGACGCTCAATGGTCTTCAGGCCAGGGGGGCAACTCGACTCGGGCCTGCCATGCCGCGTTCCATCGAGCCGCCCACACTCCATGCCATCGTGGTGGGTACCTCCCGCTATGCGGCACCGCTGGAAGCCAGGATGAATCTGGCCTATTCCGGCAAGGATGCCCTGGATTTCGCCCAGGCCTTGCGGCTGGGCGGGCATCGCCTGTTCGGGGCGGATAAGGTGAAGCTGCATGTGTTCAGCGATCAGCCGGGGGCCGATGCCGCGCTCCCGGCCAAGGCCGCCATCGAGGCGGCATTCCGTCAGGTGGCGGCAGAAGCCAAGTCCACCGACCTGCTGCTGGTTTACCTTTCTGGCCACGGGGTGATGAGCCCCGGCCTGGATGCGGAATATCACTACCTCACCCGAGAGGCGCAGAGTCTGAGTCTGGCGGATGTCACGGTGCGCAAGCTGTGGGCGCTTTCAAGTAGTGAACTTGCCGACTGGGTGAAGCAGATCAAGACCGCCAAGCAGGTGATGATTCTGGATACCTGCGCGGCCGGCGGCGCGGTGGAGAAGCTCTCGGTGTCGAAATCGCTCTCAGGCGATCAGATCCGCGCCCTGGACCGTCTGCATGAACGCAGCGGTTTCCACATCCTGGCCGGGGCCGCCGCAGACAAGGTGAGTTATGAGGCCACGCGCTACGGCCAGGGTCTGCTCACCCACTCACTGCTGACCGGCATGAAGGGGGCTGCCCTGCGCGATAGGGAGTACATCGATGTCGCTCGCCTCTTCGAATACTCCAGCGAGCAAGTGCCCGTGCTGGCCAAGGGCGTGGGCGGTATCCAGCGACCGCAACTCTTTACCCTGCGCGGTAGCAGCTTCGATATCGGCCAATTGCAGGAGGAAGACCGAAAAATGGTCCCGCTGTCGAACCCACGTTCCATGTTGGTACGCAGCAATTTCCAGGATGAGGAGCGTTACAACGATCACCTCAAGCTTTCGCATCGGTTCAATCAACGTCTGGCCGAGGATAACTACAGCGCCGCGCGGGGCAGCATGGGGTTTGTGGATGCCGATGATTTCCCCGATGCGTGGAGTGTGAATGGCCGCTATGAGCCAGCAAAGGACGGCTGGCAGGTGAAGGCACGGCTGTTTTTTGAGGGGAAGGCGAAGAAGCAGATCACCGTGGAATTGCCCGCCAATTCAGAGAATCAGGTTGATGTGCTCTACCAGGCTGTGCGTAAGGAAATAGAAGGGGAAAGTTCAAAGCCGTAGCAACCTGACGGATACGCCGGCATGGGTTTGGTAATTTTTGCGGGTGTTCCTGACATTTCTCAATGTGACGCGTCATTAGCTAAATCATGTTTATATCGTCGGAGCCTTCTATGAAATTTAAATTCTGTAAATCATTGGTTATTCTTTGTCTGATCCCCGGATTTGCGTTTGCAGGCGTGTCTGTTTCTGCGCCTGACGTGGCAGATAATGGTGCGTTGGTGCAGGTGGATGTGGCCTTCTCTCCACCATTATTAAAGGGTGAGCAGGCAGTGGTTTTGATTGAAGAAAAAGAAGCAATGCGCTTGGTGAATGACAATGTCGGCGCGGTAAGCAAACTTAGCTCCCGCTTCAAGATGAGTAAAACAGGAGATATTGTTGTCAGTGTCTCTAGAAAAAATAATATAAGCGAACTTGCACGAAGAAATGTCCAGGTCAAAATTGGCCGTGAGTCTGGTGGGGTTCCAACAATTATTGTCAAGGATCGAGGTTACAAAGAAAGGATCTCGGCTGGCGTCTACAAAGCTTTGGCTGCAGCGCCAAATGGCTTTGGCAATACTCTGGTTCTTGAGGACGCTCGATTCAAGGTTTATTTGACGGGTTCAAATCTTGTTTCCGAAAATCCGTATATTGGAATTGAAGGCAACTTTACCAATGGATTGCGGTCATCATTCATCGATAAGCCACCTGCGATATTGCAAGAAGTGAAGCAGACTCAGGAAGCGCCCACTACGATATCGCCAGTCATTACAGAAAAATCTGCAGATGAGTCTAATGTCAGCGAACCTTATGTTACTGAAATAATAAAGCGTGGAGATGAGTTCGTTCTAGGTACAGGCAGGCGTGGTTTGGCCGAGATTTATTTTTCCAGCATGAGTGAAAAAGAGTTGCTCGGAACGGCCAAGCACCTTGTCGGCAACAGGGCAAATAGCAGTGACCCATTCGAGGATAAGAGGATGGAACAGAAGCACAAGCAGTATATTGGGCAAATTGCTAAAAGATTAAAGGCTGCCTCGAATGGCATGTTGCCGAATGACGTTGAGTTGAACGCGTTGGTTCGTTTAAAGGACTACGACTTTAATGCCAGTCAGTTAAAGATGGAGGCGTGCTATTCGGAGGTCATGGACTTTAACAATATTTCAAATGAAGGGAGGTCTTTGCGTACAAAATATGGAGCAAAAGATGGTGATCACGAACTCCATTGTTTTCCAGAGATGTATAGTGCCGATCTAAGGAAGAATCTACAGTCCGACCTGCGAAAATTCATATCCGAAAATAATTTGCCTAATCTCATCACGGAGCATTGCACTGGATTCTGTAATTTTGGAAAGGAACCCAGCAATATTCTAGGGGTTTCAGTGCAGACTGGGTATAGCCTTGCGGTAGATAGTGATAAGGCAGAGAGCTTGTTTCAGACTGGATATGGTCATAAATATAATATTTCAATGGTCGATTTTCCCGGTTCTTCGAATTGGGGGAAAAAGAAGCGTAGCGTGCTGTACGCTCGGATAAAATTATCTACCCCGGAAATAGAGACGAAAGTATCTGATTTTTACAATATTACAAATATGAGCATGAGTTTCAAGATTGCTAAGATTTGTCTCTACGACACGCAGAATATGAATGGCGCACCTTTATTCTGTAGTAAATAGGAAGTGGCTTGCTGGCGATTGAAAACGGTGGGTAAATGCTTACGAAGCGCAACTGATCATTGTGCGCATAAAATTTGGAGATGAAGCATGAAGACCCTCTCCGCCTGCGAAACTGCGGTGGGTGGCGGCAAGGACGCCAATGGCCGCGAGGTTGAAGGCTTTGGTGCACTGGCACAAAACCAGGGCGCGAGGGGCGTGATTGCAACGTTGTGGCCGGTTGCCGACCAGAGCACCGGACAGTTCATGCAGTTGTTTTATGGCTACCGCCAGAACACCCCCGGGATGACGAAAGCGGAAGCGATGCAGAAAGCGCAGCAAGCGTTTATCGAAGGGAAAGTCGGCCCGGCACTGGTGGAGATAAGCCGTGGGGCGAAGCGCAGCGATGGTGCCACGGTGAGCGCAGGGGTGAACACCACGGATCACCCGTACTACTGGGCGCCGTTTATCTTGATGGGGAATTGGTTGTGAGGATGTATCCACAATCCGACTTGAACCCTGCCTGACAAGCTGCGCAGTTGTGCGTCCAAATACCCATCACCCCATAACCGAAATACAACCCCCACTCCGATGCCGCCCATGACCACGCCACGCCAACTTCTGCGCACTGTTGCCCTTGGCTTGGCATGCCTGAGCCAGGCTACGTTCGCCGAACCCACCGTTCCGGTTGATTCGCAGACCAGCGCGCAGCCACAAACCGTCAAAGCTCTGCAAAAAGCGGCCTGGACGGCCATGGAAGCCAAGGACTACAGCCTTGCCATCCAACTGTGGAACCAGTTACTGGCGCAGAAACCGAATGATCTGAATGCGCTTGCTGGCCGAAGCAGTCTCTACAGCGCAACCGGGCAGCATGACAAAGCGCAAGCCGACTTCATCAGAGTCAGCGAGATCGAACCGAAGAGTGGCGATACCTGGCGCTCCCTTTGCGAAACGTTTGTTTACAACAACTCGCCAGCGATCGCGCGCCCTGCATGCGAAAGGGCCGTTGAAGTTGACGCCACCAAACTGGATATGGCAATTCACCTGGGGCATGCCTGGTTATTGCAGGGCGACGTAGAGATGGCTAAAACCCTGTACACGAAAGCCTTGCTACAAGCCGATATCAAGCAAATCAAGACAGCCAGGGAGGAGAAAGGGCTATTTGATTCCTTCATTGAAAAGGGATGGCAGGTTGAAGCTGTCCGGCAAATAAAGGTCTGGTTTGCTGTAAAGGTACAAGAGCAACTGAGTCGCATCGTCCAGGCCGAAATCGACGCAGCCCCCCAAACGCCAGTCAACCTGGAAGCACTACGTGAGTCGGCTTTGGATGCCGAAGATGCAAGCGATTGGGAAAAGGCCATTGAATTGTGGAGCCAAATCATTGCAAGGGCACCGAACGATAGCCAGGCGTTGCGCTTGCGTGGTGGCTGTTTCTCCAAAATCAGAGAGTACGATCTGGCGGAAAACGACTTCAAACGAGCGGTGGAACTTGCGCCAAATGACGAGAAGGCCTGGGTTTCCCTTTGCTGGGGCCAGCTCACTGTGGGGCAAGGCGACCCGGCCACCGCCCGGCCAGCCTGCGAAAAAGCACAGGCTCTAGCCCCCCTGGATCCCATCGTGAATGTTGCGCTCGGGCATATCTTCTTTATCACGCAAGATATGGCAACCGCCCAGTCCTGGTATGACAAAGCCGCCCCTTTGTTCGCAAAGGAGAGCAATCCAGAGGCATCAACACAATTACAAACAAGGCATGGGGGTCGAAGCCGGGCAGAGCTGGAAATCATCAAATTGCTTTATGATCAATATGTAGCGAAAAAAGAATATGCGCTAGCGCTGCCCGGCATGCGTTGGGCGCTTGCCCAAACCGAGCGGGTATATGGCCGGGATCATTCCAAGGTCGCCTATCGTCTCAATCATCTTGCCGTGCTACTCGAAACAATGGGGAGTCATGCGGAAGCGGAACCTTTGTATCGCCGCATTATTGATATCGAAGTAAATAACTTTGACGGGGAGGTCACTAAATCAATTGCGAACCTGGCCCTATTGTTAAAAAACCGAGGCCGATATGAAGAAGCGGTGAATTGGCAAAAGAGGTCGCTAGCTATTATTGAAAATTCAAGTGGTTTGGAAAGCGGGGATGCTGTAATTGCGCGGAATGATTACGCTGATACTCTATTTGAGACTGGGCGGTATGCGGAGACAGAGTCCATTCTCCGATACAATCTGCACCTAGTTGAAAATAACCAGAGAATTTTCTCTATTTTTCAACTGGTTGATGGAAATGTAGAGGCGGGTATCAACGTGCAATTAGGGAGGGTTCTCTATAAAACAGGGCGTTTTATGGAGGCAGAGCGACAATTCCGACGTGGAATTGCCCTTTGGGAAACTGACGAGATAAATCTCCCCACCGTATTCGATGCCTTGGCAACACTTCTCATGGATATGGGGCGGCACACAGAAGCTGAACCACTCCTTCGACAAGCGCTAAATCTTACCGAAAAAAATTACGGCACTGTTCATGCGTATACATCGCCCAAGCTTTTGAACTTGGGTTCGCTGCTTGCGCTTACTGGTCGTTTTGCAGAGGCTGAAACTATTGTTCTTCGGGCACTCTCAATTGAAAAGGCAATTTACGGAATCGATACGCCAAGATTCGCCTATGTACTCAACTCGTTGGGCGATTTACTAATAGGGAGTGATCGCTATGTAGAAGCCCAACCTATACTTCAAAAGGCCTATCGCATCGCCCTCAACTCTGGCAATCCCGACCTGCTTCAGCGCACCCAAACCACCCTAAGCCGTCTCCTGCAAGCCCAAAACAATCCCGAAGCCGCGATCTTCTTCGGCAAACAAGCGGTCAACACCCTGCAAGGTCTGCGCGCCAATGTCGCCGGCCTGGGCAAGGACACCCTCAAATCCTTCGATACCAGCATCGAAGGCACATACCGCCGCCTCTCCAGTCTGCTGATCGCCGAAGGCCGACTGGTGGAAGCCGAACGGGTTCTGGAACTGTTGAAGGAACAGGAACAGTTTCAGTTCGTCCGCCGCGATGCCAGCGTCTCCGCACTGACCGGCAAAGCCTCGCTGACCGCCTTCGAAGCCGCCCAGGAAACCGCCCTCCAAACCGCAGGTGCCCCCCTGGCCAAGCAGTACGCCGAACTCTCCCGCCTGGAAGACCAGAAAGTCCGCAGCGCCGACGAAGAAGCCCGCTTGCTCGCACTGCGCACCGAACTCGAACAGGCCGGCCAGGCCTTCCAGAAAGTCCTGGATAGCGTCATCGCCGCCCTGAACACCACCCGCCACGACAAGGCCGAAGACATCAAGGAAGCCCAAGGCCTGCAGAACACCCTGCGCGAACTGGGCGATCAGATCGACGACAAAGTGGTCGCCCTGTACACCGTGGTCGACGCCGAAGGCTACTCCCTCATCCTCACCACCCCGGACTACCGGCGCGCCTACAGCGTCCCGCTCAAGGCCGCTGAACTCAACGCCCAGATTGCCGCCTTCCGCGACAGCCTGAAAAATCCCAAACAAGACCCACGCCCCCAAGCGAAAGCCCTGCTCGACATCATCCTGCCCCCAGCCGCCCGAACCGAACTGGCACAGGCCAAAGCCGGCACCCTCATGTGGCACCTGGACGGTAGCCTGCGGCTGTTACCGCTGGCCGCCCTGCACGATGGCGAACAGTACCTGGTGGAACGCTACCGCCTGACCACCTTCACCTCCGCCAGCACCGCCAACCTCAAGGATGCCCCCAAAGCCCGCTGGAACGGGTTGGGACTGGGCGTCAGCGAAGCACGCACGGTCGCCGACAAACAGTTCTCCGCCCTCACCGCAGTCCCGGCGGAACTGAACACGGTGATCCGGGAAAACGACAGCAAGGGCGTCATCCCCGGACAACGGCACTTGAACCAGGACTTCAACTGGGACGCCTTGCAGGCGCAACTCAAGCGCAAAGGCCAATACCCGCTGGTGCACATTGCCAGCCACTTCAACCTGGAACCGGGCAACGACACCATGAGCTACCTGCTGCCCGGCGCAGGCGAACCGATCACGCTGGCGCAGCTCACCCGGCAGAACAACCTGTTCGGCGGCGTCGACCTGCTCACGCTATCGGCCTGCGAGACCGGAGTAGGGGGCGGCAAGGGCGCGGATGGCCGGGAAGTGGATGGCCTCTCGTTCATCGCCCAACGCCAGGGCGCGAAAGCGGTGGTCGCCACGCTGTGGCCGGTGGCGGACGCCAGCACGGCGCAGTTGATGGAACGTTTCTACAGTCTGCGTGAAAGCCGGAAGTTGACCAAGGCGGAAGCCTTGCGCCAGGCGCAACTGGCTTTGCTCAGGGGCGAGACTCCCCTCGATACGAAAACCGATGACCAACGCGGTGCCAAGCGCGCCGACGTCGGCTCGGCGCAAGCGGCTTATGTTACTGACCCGAAAGCGCCTTATGCCCACCCGTATTACTGGGCGCCGTTCATCTTGATGGGGAATTGGTTGTGAAAAAGAACACCATGAAAAAATCAATCCTGGCCGGTCTGCTCGCCTGTTTTGCGATCAACGCCGCTGCGGTGAACCATGCGCTACTGGTGGCCGCGACGGGGTATCCGGACAAGCAGCAAGCCCTGGAAGGACCGCGTAACGACGCCCAGTTGATGCGCACGGTGCTGCTGCAGCGCGGTTTTGCCGCAGACAAGATACAGATGCTCGCAGACGGCGTGCCGGAGGCCGGCATGCCGACCCGCGCCGCGATTCTGGCCGCGTTGGATGATCTGGCGAAGCGTGTTGATGCCGGCGATTTCGTCTACCTGCACTTTGCCGGCCATGGCTCGCAGCAGCCGGTGCGCAATCTTGCCGGCAACTTTGAGCCGGATGGACGAGACGAAATCTTCCTGCCCATCGATATCGGACTATGGGATGGGCAAACCGGTGCGGTGAAGAATGCCATCACTGACGATGAACTGGGCGAGCGGATCACTGCGATACGCAATCGACGCGCGTTTGTCTGGGCGGTGTTCGATACTTGCCATTCCGGCACGATTACCCGTGGCGCGCCCACCGAAGAACGTTCGCGCCAGATCGCACCGGCGGCCTTGGGTATTCCCGACGCATTGCTGCATGCGGCGCCCCCGCCTCAGGTGGAGGTGGCGTCAACCACCTCGAAACTGGCCGATGACGCAGGCGGCCTGGTTGCCTTCTACGCGGCGCAGAGCGACGAAACCGCGCCCGAAATGGATTTGCCGAGAAAATCCGAGCATGCCCAGTCGCATGGACTGTTCTCCTATACGCTGGCGGAAGCTTTGGCTCAGGACACCGCCATGAGCTATCGTCAACTCGGCCAGCTTGTGCTGGCGCGCTACGCGGCACTGGGCAGATACACGCCCACGCCGCTGTTTGAAGGCACGGCCATGAACAGCGCCGTGTTGGGCGATCAAGCTGGAAACAATCTGGCGCAATGGCCCATCACCCAGAAGAAGGGCGTGCTCTACCTGAATGCCGGTTTGCTGCACCAACTTGCCCCCGGCAGTCTGCTGGCGGTTGTACCTTCTCCCATCGCCAAGACCGCAGATGCCCTGGGTTATCTCCAGATATCCCGGGCCGATGCCACCACCAGCCAAGCTTTGCCGGTGGCAGAACCAGGCAAAGCGTCCATCAAACCGGAGGACATCCAGACAGGCATGTACGCACGCCTGACTCAGCCCGCAGTCGATTTGTCTTTACGGGTTGCCCGGCCCGAAGCGGGGAGTGGCAAGCCGGACGATCTCGTCAGCGCAGCCATCGCGTTGTTGCAAACCGATTCGGCCGGGGTAAAGGTGGAATGGGTGCCAGCCGGGCAGGAAGCCGATCTTCGTTTGGCCGTCAAACAAGACCAGCTCTGGCTACTGCCCCCCGACGGCAATATCGTCGAGGAAGGCAAGAACAAGAGTCTGTCCATCCGGTTGGACAAATCAACAGCCGAGCTCAAGGCTTTGCTTGCCGATTCACTGCAACGCGTTGCCAAAACCCTCAATCTGAAGCGCCTGGCTGCACAGCCGATCAAGGGTCTGGTCAATGATCAGGTGAATATCGAACTCAAGCTGCAACGCCAGGGCGAGACAAGCCCACAGCCTTTCTCGCGCGAAGCCCTGCCCAGCTTGCATGCCGGCGACAAACTGCTGCTTGATCTGCAAAACCCGAGCGGTCGCGCACTCGATATCACCGTGCTCTATATCGATAGCCAATACGGTATCGAGACGTTTTATCCGGATACAGGCGAAACCAACCGGCTTGAAGCCGGTGGCCGCATCAAGCCCCTGGAAATCGAGATAAACGACCAGACGACGGGAATCGAGAGCCTGGTGCTGCTCGCGGTTCAGGCCGAGCCGCAAAAACCGGTTGCTGATTTCCGCTTTTTGACCCAGCCGCAATTGGACAAGACACGTGGCGATGCTGGGTTTTCAAATGGACTGGAAGGTCTGCTCATGCAAGCTGGATTCGGCGAAAAAACGCGTGGCGGCAGCGTCAGCAAATCCCCGCTCGGACAGTCCCGGATCGAGGTGTTCAACTGGAAGACGCAGTGAATACGTGACACGTATTCGGATTTCTCCTATGCCTTCCTTGGATATGGAACCCCCATTTTTTGATCGGAAATCGACTGACATCCTGACAATTCGGCAGCACCCCACGTCTTATCTACCAGACGGACCAATCCGTCGAACCTCACCCTCAATGACTGGAGAAAAGACATGAAACGCTCGCTCACCCTGTTGATGTTTGCCCTGATGGCTCAAGGCACCCCTATGCTCGTCCAAGCTGATAACAACAACGCCTTGACCCAATACGTCGGTTGCGCCGCTATGGGTGAAGCTGGGGTAAATCAGTCTGACTCAAGTCTGTCTGCTGATTTCACCCACCGCTTCGATCAAGCCCAAGTGGATGGCGACCTGATGGAAGCCATTGCCATCCTGCGCGACTGGGATCAAAACGTGTTGCTGCAAGACAAGCCCGAAGCGCGTTTGGAAGTGGCTTTCCATGCTTATCAACTGGGCCATGCACGCCATGCTGCAGGCGACCTGGATACCGCTGCCATGCTTCTTGGTCATGCGCTGGAGATCCACAAGGACGTGGGCGGTAGCGACATGTATGCGGTCTGGCATGAACTGGCGCAACTGCACATGGCTGCCAAACGTTTCGATTTCGCTCAAATCTACGCCGACCAAGCCTTGTCCCGGCTTGCGACGGATGGCAAATCCGCAGCCCCTCACTTACTGGCCTTTCAGCAGCTTGAAGGCGACCTGCATCGTTTGCAGCGTGGTTACGCAGTGGCAAAGCAGGAAGGCGTAACCAGCCTGTAAAGGTTAATGACAAACGACGCGCAACAATTCGACCCACTTTGCTCCTCAGGCAAATCTTCCGGAAATCTGGACGATTTGCTTGTTGATGGGCCAAAGGTCACAAGGAAAAATGGTCACGGTAAGCGGCTTCAACACACGTGATTTCAAAACAACAATTCAAATTTTATGAGGCACGTCATGAATCTGAAGCCCTTGCTGAGCGCGGTTTGTCTGTGTGGCGGTCTTGTGCTTGGACATGCCGACGCTGCCCAATATGCCCTGCTGGTTGGGGTAAGCGGCTATCCGAATTTGACCAAACTGCCTGGGGCTGCCAACGACGTGAAGCTCATGCGCTCGGTGCTGGAACGTAAAGGGTTCAAACCGGAACACATCCAGACCCTTGCGGATAGGGTCCCGGGCAGTGCCTTGCCCACGCGCACCAATATTCTCAAGGCTTTGGAGCAACTTATTGCCAAGACTGGCGAGGGGGATTACGTCTATCTGCACTTCTCTGGCCATGGCGCGCAGCAATACGCCACTGAGGATGCACGGGAAGCTGAACCCGATGGTTTGTCTGAAATATTCCTGCCTATTGATGTGATCCGCGCCACGGGGGGGCGGAAGCAAGTGCCAAACGCAATTGCTGACTACGAACTGAACAATTACCTGAATCGTTTTCTCGCCAAGGGCACCTTTGTCTGGGGTGTATTCGACGCTTGTCATTCGGCAACCTTATTGCGAGGTGTGGAGGATTTCACTTACCGGTTTGTACCGCCGAAGGAGCTGGGGCTGGATATCTCGTCGGTTGCTCCGGCCAAGGCTGACGGAAATATGATCAGCCGAGGAGCCCCTCCCGAAGAGATGCCCCTCAACCGCAGCCCTGGCAAAGTCACTGACAAGGGGGGCTTCGTCGCCTTCTACGGCGCCCAAACCAACCAGTTAGCGCCCGAGGGGTTCATGCCGCGCGGTTTGCTGCCGGACGACCCGCGCCGGACACAGCATGGTGTGCTGACCTATACGCTGGCCGAAGCCATGGAGAATTTCAACGGTGGCAGTTTTCGTCAGCTTAGCCAGTACATCCAGCAACGCTATCTGGCCCAGAACCTGATTCAAGCCAGCCCGGCGTTCTCTGGCGACTCACTGGACGCCAATGTCTTCACGCCCCATGTCGAGTCGGGTATCCGCCAATGGCCTGTGTCGCGGGTCGACAACAAGCTGAGCATTCCAGCCGGCGCGCTACAGCAGATCGGCCCCGGTAGCCAGTTTGCACTGCTACCCAACGCGGTGGCCGATGACGGTCAAATGCTCGCTCGCGTTCAGGCTGTGCAAGTGACCCCCCTGTCCACGGAACTGCGCCTGATGCCCGGCAAGGACGGCGTACAGATCAATTCCGATAGCTTGCCCTCAAGCGCGGTAGCCCGACTGACCAACCCCGCCGTCAGCATGACGCTGTTAGTGGCTCTGGCTCAGGAAAATAGAAAGGTGGACAGGCGCCTCCAGGAAATGGTCTCGGCGCTGAAGTCCCAGGCTGCTGGGCTACGAGTCGAATGGGTCAAGCCGGGGCAAACATATGACCTGCTACTTCACCTGAAAAACAACCGTGTCTGGCTGCGTCAAACCGGGCTTCCGCTGGTCACCCAAGGCAGCGAATCAACCCCTTCGATTGCGGTGGACAAATCCCGGCCGGTCACCCGCGAACGCTTGGGTAATGCCCTGGTCCGCGCTGCCAAAGCCATCAACGTACATCGCTTGGCTGGTGCTTTGGTAGGCACAGGTTCGGACTCCAGCGGGTTCTCGCTCTCCATTACCCAACGTCCATCCGGTAGTGACAAACATGTCCCCCTAACTGCTGCCAGTGTTGTCACGGCGGGTACGGAGATATGTATTGAGGCCAGCAATGCTGGCCGCGTCCCGTTGGACCTGACATTCCTATTGGTGGACTCTTCGTTCGGGATTACTTCACTGTTCCCGGAAAGAGGGGAAATCAACCGTTTGCTTCCCGGGGAAAAGCTCACCACGGTTTGTATCAATGTGGAACCCCCTTTCGGCCTGGACCGGCTGATTACCTTTGCCGTACCCGCAAGGCTGGACAGGCCCTCCACAGACCTCAGTTTCCTGGCCCAAGCCGCATTGGCCCGCACGCGCGCTTCGGAAGATGCGGGTGATCTGGAAGCTCTGATGACAGAAGCCGCCTTTGGTACTGAGCCAGGAATTACCCGAGGCGCGGCCCAGCCCCGAGTCGGTCAGTTGTCACGTGCCGTGGTTAGATTGGAACAGTGGATTAGTCGGTCTGGCGAACCGGTCCGGCATGCTATTTCGGCCAAGGCCATATCGCGCCAAGGGGCTGACAAGCCCTGAAAGAGGTGTGTCAGGCTGGGTCGCCCTCACAACCAATTTCCCATGAGTACGAACGGCGCCCAGTAGTAGGGGTGCGCCCAGCCCAGTTCGGTGGCGGCGGCCTGGCCAGCTTTGCCATCGACGCGGACCCGCACCGCGCCCCGGTCATCCCCCTGGCCGGTCCGGCTGGTTTGTCCTGAGCGGATGAACTCCATCTGCGCCTGCCGCAGGGCCTCGGCCTTGGTGAGTTTGTTGTCTTGGCGTAGCTGATAGAAGCGCTGCATCAGCTTGGCCGTGCTCGCATCCTCCACCGACCACAGGCTTGCCAGCACCGCCTTGGCCCCCTGGCGCTGGGCGATGAAGGACAGGCCATCCACCTCCACCCCATCATTGCCCCGGCCGCCCCCTACCCCGGTCTCGCAGGCCGACAGGGTCAACAGGTCCACGCCGCCGAACAGGTTGTCCTGGCGGGTGAGCAAAGCCAGGGTGATGGGCTCGCCGGCACCGGGCAGCAGGTAGCTCATGGTGTCGTTGCCCGGTTCCAGGCTGAAGTGGCTGGCGATGTGTACCAGGGGGTACTTGCCCTTGCGTTTCAGGTTGCCTTGCAGGTTGTCCCAGTTGAAGTCGGCATTCAGGTAGCGCTGGCCGGGGATGACACCGGTTTCCGTGTTCTTCCCCTGCCCCTGGCCCTGGCGGATCACCGTGGCCAGTTCCTGGGGCACGGCGCTGAGTGCGAGGAAAGGTTTGTTGCCCACCGTGCGTGCTTCGCTCACCCCCAGGCCCAGACCCTGCCATTGCGCCTTGGGGCTGTCCTTGAGCCGGTCGCGGCTGGCGGTGGTGTAGGTGGCGAGGCGGTAGCGTTCGATGAGGTAGTGTTCGCCGTCATGCAGGGCGGCCAGGGGCAACAGGCGCAGGGCGCCGTCCAGGTGCCACATGAGGCTGCCGGCTTTGAGTTGGGCCAGTTCCGCCCGGGCTTCGGGGGGGAGTACGATGTCCAACAACGCCTTGGCCTGGGGGCGTGGATCCAGACGGGGGTTCTTGAGAGTGGCCCGCCAGGCGGCAATCTTTTCGTTCAAGGCCTGGGCCCCCACCGGCACGGTGTAGGCCCGGCGGTAGTCGGCGGTGGTGAGGATGAGGGAATAGGCTTCCTTGTCGGCTACGGTGTAAAGCATGGCCACGGGGGCGCCGGTGATATCCCCCAGTTCCCGCAGGGTGTCTTGCAGGCCCTGGGCTTCCTTGAGGTCGTCGATCTTGTCCTGACGGGGGGCACCCAGGGCGGCGATGACCTGGGTGAGCACCTTCTGGAAGGCCTGGCTGGCGCTGTCCAGTTGGGTGCGCAGGCTCTTCAGTTCAGCGTCCAGCTCGGCGGTGCGCTGGGGCAGGTCTTCCAGGGCGGTGAGCTGCCGGTAGAGGCCGGCCAGGGGGGCGCCGGCGGTGTCCAGGGCCTGGGCCTGGGTGGTCTCGAAGGCGGTCAGCGGCGCCTTGCCGGTGAGGTCGGCCACGCTGGCGTCGCGGCGCACGTATTGGAACTGTTCCTGTTCCTTCAGGAGTTCCAGCACCCGTTCGGCTTCCACCAGGCGGCCCTGGGCGATGAGCAGGCGGGAGAGGTCCCGGTAAGTCCCTTCGATGCTGCTGTCGAAGTCCTTGAGGGTGTCCTTGCCCAGGCCGGCGACGTTGGCGCGCAGGCCTTGCAGAGTGTTCACCGCCTGCTTGCCGAAGAAGATGGCGGCTTCGGGGTTGGATTGTTTGGACAGGAGGGTGCTAAGGCCTTCCTGGACGTGGCGCAGGAGTTGCGGATCGCCGGCATTTCTGGCGATGAGTAGGGCGCGCATCAAGAGGGGCTCGGCGCGGGCGTATTGGCCCATGGCTCGATACAGCCCCGCCAGGCTGCTAAGGCGCGCGCCGGTGTCGGGATGCTCGGGGCCCTGGGCCTTCTCGGCGATGGCCAGGGCGCGCACGTAGAGGGGCTCGGCGCGGGCGTATTGGCCCATGGTGCCGTACAGCGCCCCCAGGCTGCTAAGGCGCGCGCCGGTGTCGGGATGCTCGGGGCCCTGGGCCTTCTCGGCGATGGCCAGGGCACGCACGTTGAGGGGCTCGGCGCGGGCGTATTGGCCCATGGCACGGTACAGCCCCGCCAGGTTTCTGAGGCGCGTGCCGGTGGAGGGATGCTCGGGGCCCTGGGCCTTCTCGGCGATGGCCAGGGCGCGCAC
>SXGT01211428.1_pt1 | contig 15405 bp, 11 predicted proteins | sample 3176221 | NCBI WGS metagenome assembly SXGT01 (sample SAMN11356862, study PRJNA531348) | freshwater metagenome | isolation source: freshwater sample F1-120 | place: China: Fuxian Lake, Yuxi | collected 2017-12-25
GATCACGAGCGGCTTGCCACTGGCAGCCACCTTCTCGAGTACAGGGATAAACTCACGCAAGTCCGAAAGCTTTTTCTCGTAGTAGAGGATGTATGGCTCCTCATACTCGCAGGTGAGGGTCTTTGCGTTGGTGATGAAGTAGGGGGAAATATATCCCTTGTCAAACTGCATGCCCTTGACAATGTCGAGATAGGTACGTGTGCCCTTCGACTCCTCGATTGTAATGACCCCGTCCTTGCCCACCTTCTCCATCGCATCGGCGAGGAGGTCCGCGAGCACATTGTCGGAATTGGTCGAGATATATGCGACCTCACGCACCTCCTTGTAACTCTTGATCGGAATCGCCATCGAGCGTAGCGCCGCGACGGCTCTTTCGACGGCCTTCTCAATACCACGGCGCAGGTCGGTCGGCTGGATACCTCCAGCAAGGTACTTGCGGCCCTGCTCGACCATGCAGTCAGCGAGCACGACGGCCGTGGTAGTGCCGTCCCCAACCTTGTCGTTGGTCTTGGAAGCGACCTCGTTCAGGATCTTGGCCCCCATGTTTTCAAAGGGATCTTGAAGCTCGATCTCCTTGGAAACCGAGACGCCATCCTTGGTCGAGGCAGGCTTGGAATACTTCTTCTCGATAACAACATTACGTCCAGTCGGCCCCAGGGTGGCCCGGACGGCTCGCGCGAGTGTCTGCATGCCGGCCGTGAGCTTCTCACGGCCCTTGACGTCATACAGGATCTGTTTTGGCATGGGTTTTCTTTCTTTTTCTTATCTTGGGGGAATTAAATCGCTGCGTGGCGCGTGGGGCTCAGAAATCGCCCATGTTCTCGTCTTCACCATGGTGGTGGTGGCCATCTTCATCTTCTTCCTGCTTCGGAATACTTGAAACAAGGGTGTCTGAGGTCAGGAGCAGCGTCGCGACGCTGAGTGCATTCTCGAAGGCCATGCGAACAACCTTGGTGGCGTCCGTGATACCTTCCTTGACCATGTCAACGAACTCTTCCCGGACGAGGTCGTAGCCCAGCCTCGGGTTCTTGTCGTTCTTGATCGAACGAATTACAGTCGCGGGCTCGACACCACAGTTGACGCAGAGCTGCCGGATCGGGGTAGACAGAGCCGCCTCAACAACCCTGACACCGGCTGCCGCCTCATGGCTGTCAGTCTTCACATTCTTGAGGGCCAGGCTTGCGCGGAAGAGTGCGACACCGCCGCCGGGCACAATTCCCTCGGCAATCGCGGCCCGCGTGGCGCTGAGGGAAGACTCAAAACGGTTCTTCTTCTCCTTCATCTCGCTCTCGGTGGCCGCGCCAACGCGGATCACTGCAACGCCGCCAACGAGCTTCGCAAGCCGCTCCTGGAGCTTCTCCCGATCGTAATCGCTTGTTATCGTCTCGAGCTCAACGCGAATCTCTTTTTCGCGGGCCTCAATGTTCTTTTTCGAGCCAGCTCCCTCGACGATCGTGGTGTTCTCGGAGGTAATTCTTACACGCTTTGCGTTCCCCAGATCGGACAACTTCAAGTTCTCGGGTTCGATCCCAAGGTCCTTGAACATCGCGCGGCCACCCGTCAAGATCGCCAGGTCCTGAAGCATCGCCTTCCGGCGGTCGCCGTAAGCAGGAGCTTTCACCGCTGCGCACTTGAGAACACCCTTCAGCTTGTTAACGACCAGCGTGGCAAGCACCTCGCCCTCCACATCCTCGGCGACGATAAGGAACTCCCGCTTCGCCTGGAGGACCTTCTCCAGAATCGGCAGGATTTTCTGCAGGGTCGAGACTTTATCCTCCATGATCAGAATGTATGGGTTTTGGAGCTCACAGACCATCTTCTCCGTATTCGTGACGAAGTGCGGCGAGAGATAGCCACGGTCAAACTCCATGCCCTCGACCACGTCGACAGTGGTGTCGACGCTCTTGCCCTCCTCGATCGTAATCACGCCGTCTTTCCCAACCTTCTCCATCGCCTCGGACAGCATCTTTCCAATGACTCGATCGTTATTGCTCGCTATCGTGGCCACCGCGAGAATTTGCTCCTGCGTCTTGACCGGAGTTGAAAGCCCCTTGAGGTGATCCACTACTTTCTCGGCCGCGACTCGCATGCCACGAGCCAAAATCATGGGGTGAATGCCCGAAGTGACATGCTTCAGCCCTTGAACAAAGAGGCTCTCGGCGAGCACCGTGGCAGTGGTTGATCCGTCGCCCGCCTGATCGCTCGTCTTGTCGGCGGCAGCGCGCACCAGCTTTGCCGCCATGTTCTCATAAGGGTTAGCGAGGTCAATTTCCTCGGCGACGGAAGCGCCGTCTTTAGTAATCAGCGGCTCGCCCCACCCCCTGTCCACCACGGCCGAGCGACCTGCAGGGCCCAGGGTGCTCTTGACGGCTCGCGCCAGCTTGGCCACCCCTTGCCCCATGACACTCATGGCCTCACCTCCAAAAGCAACTTGCTTGGGATTCTTTGGCATGGAAGTCGATATCCTTTCAACTCACGTTCGGTTGTAGAAAACAGCACAGACTGCTCCCTTGTGGCGAAAGTCCCTGCAAACAAAGCGCCATGCCACAAACCGCTTCCGATACAGGAGTTGAACTCCAATCGAAGATGGCATCCCTGCCAGTGTGGCAGAGCGCAGCAGCGGGCGCTGGCTTGAATCCTGCCAGAGTGGCGCCGGCAGTGGGGTCCAAGAACTCTTGCTGCAGGCCTTGCCGTCCCTTTGCCGATAGAGTATGGAAGGTTCCTGTCCATGCACTCGTGAGGCTACTGTGAAAGACCGCTATAAATTTTTTGGTGAAGTGGCCCTCGAAAAAAAATTCGTCACCCCGGAGCAACTCTACGAGGCGCTGACCGCTCAGGCACGGCTCAAGGTTGAAGGCAGCGAAGAGAAACTCCTTGGCCAGGTTCTCCTTGAGCAAGGCTACATGAACGAAGAACAGGTCCGGCAGGTCCTGGACGTTCTCTATCCAGTTGTGCCTGAAGAGGTCTAAAGACCTCTCTCTGCGGGAGAAGCCGCCCGACTTGGCCGTGCGTATGGTGTCTAGCCCAGGAGGCCTTTCACAACGTTGCCATGCACGTCCGTGAGACGGAAATCTCGTCCCTGGAAGCGGTACGTAAGCCGTGTGTGGTCGATCCCAAGAAGGTGGAGCACGGTGGCGTTAAAGTCGTGGATGTGGACCGGGTCGCGCACGATGTTGTAGCAGTAGTCGTCGGTCTCTCCATGGGTGATCCCGGGCTGGACCCCTCCTCCGGCCATCCAGATCGAGAAGCACCGACCGTGGTGGTCGCGGCCATAGCTTTCTGCGGTCAGCGCACCCTGGCCATAGACGGTGCGGCCAAACTCCCCACCCCATATCACGAGAGTGTCCTCGAGGAGACCGCGCTGTTTCAGATCCTTCACCAGCGCTGCTGAAGGCCTGTCGACATCCAGGCACTGCCCCCGAATCTGGCGTGGCAAGTTGTTGTGCTGATCCCAACCACGATGCAGGAGCTGGATGAACCGTACGCCTCGCTCTGCCATGCGGCGCGCCAGCAGACAGTTCCGCGCAAAGCCACCGTCCGTGCCTTTCTCCTCAATGCCATACATGTCGAGCACATCTTTCGGCTCGCCCGAGAGGTCCGTCAGCTCCGGCACGGAGGTCTGCATGCGGAAAGCCATCTCGTATTGCGCAATTCGGGTGCTGATCTCGGGATCCCCGAAGGCCTCCTTCGCCATGGAGTTGAGCTGTCCGACACCACTGATGAAGCGTCGCCTCGCGGCGGCATCCACGCCCGGCGGATTGGAGAGGTAAAGGACGGGGTCAGCGCCGGAGCGAAACCGCACGCCCTGGTGCTGTGTTGGCAGGAATCCGCTTCCCCACAGGCGAGAGAAGAGTGGCTGATCGTTTTTGTTACCGCTCCCCTGGGAAATCATGACGACAAACCCTGGCAGGTTCTGAGTCTCAGCCCCGATCCCATAGCTCAACCAGGCACCGAGGCAGGGACGTCCCGGCTGCTGGGCACCCGTCTGAATATAAGTGAACGCCGGGTCGTGGTTAATCGCCTCCGTGTTCATGCTCTTGACGATCGCGATCTGGTCAACAATGGACGCGATGTTGGGCAAGAGCTCACTGACGAGGGCTCCACACCGTCCGTGACGCTCGAACTTGAAGGGCGAAAACACGCAGGGAAAAGACTTCTGCGAGGACGTCATGCCCGTGATGCGTTGCCCCATTCGAACGGAGGCTGGAAGCTCATTGCCGTGGTAATCCTTGAGCTTGGGCTTGTAATCAAAGAGGTCAATATGGCTCGGTCCACCGGACATGAAGAGATAAATGACCCGCTTCGCCTTCGGGGCAAAGTGAAGCCCCGATTCCGCTGAGCCAGCAAAGATTCGTGGATTGAGGAGCGAAGCCAGGGCCGCAGTGCCAATGCCCGAGGCCATACGGCCAAAGAGCTGCCGCCGAGTAAGTAGGCGCATTCGTTCCAGATTGATGTCCATCGTGTTACCCCTTTGTCACCGTCTCATCGAGGTTCAAGATCGCGCTCGACAACAGGGTCCAAGCAGCCAGCACGACGGCCCCGGACGACGAATCCCACTGAGCTTCCCCCACCCCGAGGAGCGCCTCGGCGTTCCGAGGATTCTGCTCGTAAGCCTTGAGTTGCTCGTTGAGGAGGTCCCGCATCACCTGAGCCTCAGCCACGGTCGGCCGGCGAGCTGTACAAATGCGGAAGGCCATGGCGATCCGCTCATCAGTCGAAGACGCCAACCGAAGGATGCGCTCCGCAAGCTTTCGCGCGGCCTCGATGTAGGTCGGGTCGTTCATGAGAATCAAAGCCTGAAGCGGAGTATTCGTCCGCGGGCGCCGCACGGTGCAGGTCTCCCTGTCGGGCGCGTCCAAAGTCGTCAGCGAGGGAGGAGGGGAGGTGCGTTTCCAGAATGTGTACATCGCCCGACGGTAAAGATCAGCGCCATGGCTCTGCTGATAGATCTGCGCACTCCACCTGGCGCCATCTGTACGCGACATGAGCTCCTCCCAAAGCCCGGGAGGCTGGTAAGGCGAAACGCTGGCCCCGCCGATGCGACCGTCGAGGAGGCCGCTTACAAAAAGGGCCTGATCCCGAATAAACTCCGCTTGCAGTCGGAGTCGCGGCCCGCGCGAGAGCAGACGGTTATCGGGATCCCGCTCGAGAACCTGCGCCGTGACTGCGCTGGACTGGCGGTAAGTGGCGGAAGTGACGATCTTTCGCTGCATCGCCTTCACATCCCAGCCGCTTTCAATAAACTGAGCTGCGAGCCAGTCAAGAAGCTCCGGGTGGCTTGGCAGCTCGCCTTGCGAACCGAAGTCCTCGGCTGTCTTGACAAGCCCTGCTCCAAAGTACATCTGCCAGTATCTGTTGACCATGACGCGGGCCGTGAGCGGATTTCGAGGATCAGCAAGCCACCGCGCCAGGCCCAGACGGTTTCGAGGCGAGCCAATGGACAACGGCGGCAGGAAGGCTGGTACGTTTGGCTCGACCTTCTCACCCGGCTTGTTGTACTCGCCCCGGGTGAGGACAAAGGTGTCCCGGGGCTTCTCCATTTCCTGCATCACCATGGTGGTGCGAACTTTTTCCTCGGCCTCCACGAGAGCCTTCTTTGCGCCGTCAAGCTGAGTCCGGAGCTTTCGTCCAGTCTCCGAAACATGAGTACGGAAGTGCTCTCGCACGGCCTTCCTTTCCGCCTCGGAACGATCCTCGGACAGCACAGAAAGTGCCTCCACGACATTCGGTGCCATGTCCTGGGCGGCGTGAGGCATCGACGAGCTGGTAGCGCTCAGTCGGAAACGACCCATCTGGTGCCGCGGAGATGCAGACTTGAACTCCAGCATTACGGTGAGAATGGACTCCGTGGAGCACACGATCGGCTCGACCATTTCGAACACGGCCGCGTGCGATCTTCCGACCTCGGGAGCAATTGCCCAGCCAGACGCGGGGTCGTCGTCGATGGCAGCCGAAACTGGGTAGTCCTTCTGGCTAAAGTCTGCGGTGGCAAGCTTCAGCTTCAACTGTGAATCCTTCAGGGTTGCCTCCGTGCCCAGGTAAAGCTTGAAGTCGGTGAGAACAAGGTTGCCATCTGCAGAACGGCCAGGGCCCCGGGCGACCAGGGTGTCATCGGTGAGCGCCTCGACACGGATCGCCCGCATCTCGCGGAGGCTGGAGCGCCCGGTCACAATGTAGGTGTCCAAGTCGGGGCTGTTTCCTCCGGCCCGGATGGATCCATCCGGAAGCTTCTCGAGCGTCGTGTCGCTTTCCGAGCGGAACGATAGTGGCTCGATGGCTGTCCACTCGGGCCATTTCTCATTCACCACGCTCCTCTCCCAGTCGAATTGCGCCGCGTCAAGCTCGGGATAAGACCCGTCCCACTGCGACTGCAGCTTGTGCACCGCCGTGGAGAGACTTGTGATCTCGGCGGCCTCGCGCGCAGTCGGCACCTTGATGAATGGGTTTGCATTTCCCTTCGATCCGTCAAGGCCAGCCTCGGGCACGTTGTGGAAGAACGCATAGAGTTGATAGAAGTCCTTCTGCGTGACGGGATCGTACTTGTGGTCATGGCACTGCGCGCAGGCGACCGTCAAGCCAAGCCACACGGTAGCGGTGGTGTTCACACGATCCACTATGTAGGCCGCATGGTACTCCTCCGGGATCGCACCACCTTCAAAGTTGATCATGTGGTTGCGGTGGAAGCCGCTCGCGATTCGTTGCTCAAGGCTCGGATCCGGAAGCAGATCGCCGGCGATCTGCTCGAGCGTAAACTGGTCGAAGGGCTTGTTTTGGTTATACGCATCGATCACCCAGTCACGCCAGCGAGTCATGTCACGACCACTGTCGAGGTGAAAGCCATGAGTGTCCGCAAAGCGAGCGGCATCAAGCCACTCGAGCGCCATGCGTTCTCCATACCGAGGCGAGTCCAACAGTCGTTCGACCCACCGCTCGTAGGCATCACTGCGAGTGTCTTCGGTGAAGGCGTCGATGGCCTCGAGCGTGGGCGGCAGCCCTGTCAAATCGAGTGTGACCCGACGAATGAGCGTAGCCCGGTCCGCCTCCAGCTGCGGCGAAAGTCCGTCCTGCGCGAGCCTCGCAAAGATGAAGCAGTCGATTTCATTGCGAGGCCTGGCGCTCCACAGGTCCAAGCGATCGACTTGTGGTACCGGCGGGCGCTGGATCGCCTGAAACGACCAGTGCCCCTGGTAGGAGGCCCCCTCTGCAATCCAGCGACGCAATAGCTCCTGCTCCGCCCGCGTCAGCGGCTTCGTCGTCCCTGGTGGAGGCATGACCTCGCTCGGATCAGTGGAAAGGATCCTCTTGACGAGTGGGCTAGCATCAGGATTTCCCTGAACGATCGCTGCACCGCCAGGCTCTCGAGGCCTGAGAGCATCGTTCCGCAGATCGAGACGGAGGCCTGCTTCTCGTTTGGCCGCATCCGGGCCATGGCACTGGTAGCACCTGTCGGAGAGTAGAGGCCTTACGCCACGGTTGTAGTCTACTGGAGCAGCGAATAGCGACGCGCTTGAGAGACAAGAGACGATGACAACGGCCTTTACGCCTGACCATCGGGGTGACATGGGATCTTCCTCAAACCAGATGCGACTCTAACGCCACAAGGCTATCACGGCGTCCCCTGGCCTCAAGCCCAAACTCCGCTCGGCGTTGCTCTGACTCACGGCGATTTCGATCCGACCCGACGAACCGACGAGCGCGAGTGGACGCCCGGGCGGCACATCGCTGTAAGTCCGCGAGAGCGCCTTGATCTGAAGCCGACCAGATCGAAGGTTGACAAGGTCCTTGTTCTCAACCGTTCTGAGGTTGGTCACCGCGTTGCCAAACGCGTCGAGATAGAGAATCTGCCCCACACACTCCGCCCCCGATCGCCCACCCACGCGGCGACGTCTCACCTGAGCACGGGGCTCCTCGATGCGTTTGTAGCTCCGTAGGCGCGACCCAAGTTCTGCAGGATCCAGCCCGAGTGATAGCCGCGCGGCAACGGGCGAGAAAATGTCTCTACCGTGAAAAGTGTTCGAGACCGCGGGAAGAAACCACCTTGGGTCCTTCACATGGACGACTTGCCGAACTTCCTCAGCAGAGAGGACAAGCCCCACCACCCCGTTGTCTGGAGCAAGGTAAGTTGCGTCTCTCCCCTCGATGGCAAGTATTCGTCTCCTCGTGCCGACCCCCGGATCCACCACTGCAACGTGCACGCAGCCAGGAGGGTAATAGCGAGTGGCTTCTGCCCAAATAATCCCTGCACGAAAGATATCTCCCGGCGGTACTTCGTGGCAAATGTCAATCACGCGGGCCCCAGGAGCAATGCCCGCAATCACGCCCTTCATGGCGGCGACATAACTGTCGCGACTTCCAAAATCCGTCAGAAGCGTGATGATTCGGAGCGCTTCACTCTTCACCCACGCACCCCAGTTAGAGCCTCCGGCCTCCTGTGGAGGTGGATCACTGCGAGGTGGCCATAGGCGTCAAAGTTGGAGAGCACCTTGCGTAGGTTTGAGACAACTTCGGCCGTCGTGGCTGTGCGTGGGCTCTCCGAGCCCCGCGATCGACCCCACGCAAGCCTCTGCTTGCCGCACCACAATACGACCTCGCTCTCGCGCTGAGCAATGCGCCCGTGCAAGTTCGTGAGGTCAATCGCGCCGATCGGCCGATCGGGGTAGTCCTTTTGGATGCCATTGTCGAAGAGGATTTTCGCCACCGCGACACCCTGCAGGACGTCGCGCGAAGCCCACCGTTCCCCTGGAAGCGGCAGGACGCCCGGAGCCGGGATTCCGAGAATGGCTGGAACACCAAACCAATCCGTCGGCGCCTCGGCATACGGCAATCCGAGGCGAACACCCTCCGAGTCGACGAGGTAATACATTCCGCCTTGTTCGACCAGCGCAACGGGTCGACGAAGCTGAAGCTCCAGGCCCAGAACTCCGGGCCTCTCAAAGGTAGGGTACCGGATTTGGACATCCCGGACCTTCTTGATCCACTGCGTCCCTTCCAGGGCCTCTCGCACGCGTGCAAGCACGCGTGGTTTGAACAGGCTCAAGGGCCCGCCCTCACCGCAAAGATGAATCCCTTCAATCTCGGTTCGTATGTCCGGTGTGACCCATTCGGGAAGAACTCCCGTCTCAAGGCGCCAGTTCTCGAGAAAAAAGCGATCATCCTGGCAAATTCTCTTCTCCACCTCGATGGAACCCAGGATCGCGCCCACAAAAAGCGCGGAGAACAAGACGCGGAGCGTCCAACGGCCGGCCCATTCCAGGCTCTCACGGGAAGGCATGAGCCGGGCGAAGCCGCCCTTGCGGGATGCCTTGGATCGAGAATTGTGTGCGTTTTCAAACCAGGACATGGGTGAAGAGCCTCGGAGTGTTGGCGACGGTCGTTTATCGACGACGATCAGGCGAGAACGATCTCGGTCTCGAGTCGCACGCCGAAGTGCCGTTCCACTCGGGAGCGGACATCTTCGACAAGCATGAGCACATCGGTGGCTCGTGCGCAGCCTGTGGTATTCACGATAAAGTTCGCATGGCGCTCCGAGACTTTCGCACCGCCCCGCGAGAGACCCTTGAGACCCAGGGATTCGATCCAGCGGCCAGCGGAGGCACCCGGAGGATTGCGAAAGACACAGCCGGCGCTTGGAATACCCAGTGGCTGAGTCGCCACTTTCTTGCGCATGAACGTTGAGGCACGCTCCCGCAGTCGCTCGGGGCTGTCCGGCGTCAGGTCCATTGTGACCCAGGCCACCACGCATCCCTTGAGGTGGCTCGTCCTGTATCCCCAGCAAACTTCACTCGACTTTAAACAGAAAATCGGGCCGCCATCGAGTGGCAGGAGACCGAGCTCGAGGACGTGATCGCCAAAGCTCCACCCTGCGCCGCCTGCGTTCATGCAGACAGCACCACCGGCAGTCCCAGGAATACCAATGAGCCCTTCGAGTCCTCCCAGACCAGCGCGCATGGCAGTCTGGATCATTACGTTGAGGCGGACACCCGACTCGGCGCGTAGCTTTCTGCCTTCCACGGTTAGACCACGAAGATTCTCGGTCGAGATTACCGGATGGGCGAACTCACCGTCGGGAAATAGAGTATTGGCGCCGCCACCGAGCAGGAACGGCTGCACGCCGCGTTCGTGGAGACTACGAAGAATGGAGCGAAGCTCATCGGCGCTCGCGGGCGCGTAAAACTCACGTGCCACTCCGCCTATTCTGAACGAGGTTCTCGCTGCCAGGCAAACCCCAGTCTGGGTCACGACCACGGGTCAGTTCCTTTGGATTGATGAGTGTCGACGTTGAGTGACTCTAAACAGTACCACCGACCAGCCGGGCATAATTCATTGCAAGGTCGGTGATATCACCTGCCCCCATGAAAATCACAGCGTCACCATCTCTCGCAATACTGCCCAACGTGGAGAGGACGTCCGAGAAGCAAGGGGAGTAGATCGTTGGCGACGATGGCCTGCAGTCATTCACGGCGCGAACAAGCGAGTCGGACTGCACCATGCGGGCGTCGTCCTCCTTGTCTCGTGCCCGGTAGACCTCGGTCACGATCGTCTTGTCGAAGCGAGCCAGCACGTCGGCAAACTGCTCACGGAAGAACTTGAGCCGCGAATGCTGATGCGGCTGAAAGACGGCTATCAGACGACGGCCGCGCAGGCTCTCACGTGCGGCACGGAGCACGGCCAAGATCTCCGTTGGGTGGTGTGCGTAGTCATCCACGACAAGGACAGGCCCACGAGTCAGGATTTCAAACCTGCGGCGGACTCCAGAGAAACCTTCAAGGATCTGGGCCACCGTCTCCAGGGGAACGCCCGCCCGCCGGCAGACGGCTACAGTTGCCAGACAATTTAGCACATTGTGCACGCCGGGAACTCGCAGGCGGAAACGAGCCTGCTCGCCATCGTTCGAAACGACATGAAATCGCGTGCCTGCCCCTTCGGGAGTGATGCTCTCGGCCCACCAGTCTGCCGCGCCCGGCCGCAAACCAAACGTACCCACCTTGGAGCGGCAAAACTCGCTCAGATAGTTCGAGTTCGGGTCCTCTCGGTTCACGACAAGGTAGCCATCTTCGGGAAGGATCGAGACAAAGTCGGCAAAGGCGTTCTGGATGTCTTTCAAGGAGTCAAAATAGTCGAGGTGGTCCTCCTCGATATTGGTGACAACGCTGATCTTGGGCCTCAAATTGAGGAAGCTGCGATCGAACTCGCAGGCTTCTGCCACAAAGTGTGGGCCCCTGCCCCAACGCGAACTCCCCCCAAGGGCTGGGTAGTCGCCGCCGATCAAGAAGGTTGGGTCAAGCCCAGCAGTTTTTAGCACGAGCGAGATCATGGCCGTCGTGGTTGTCTTGCCGTGGGTGCCGGCCACAGCGATGCCGGCCTTCTCGGCCATGAGCATCCCGAGAAGTTGCGCATACTTCACAACGGGAATCCTCAACGACTTGGCTTCCCTGACCTCGGGATTCGTCTCGCTCACAGCAGCGGATATGAGCACCATCTTGGTATCGCCATCGACGTTCACGCTCGAATGCCCCACCCGGCAGTCGATGCCGCATCCGCGGAACACGTCCAGAACGGGGCTGTCCAGCATCTCCGAGCCCGTAATGCGTATACCACGCTGGTGTAGGAGGTGCACCATACCTCTCACACCCGTCCCGGCAACGCCGATGACGTGGACACGACCTCTGGAAAACGACGTTGCGTCGGATTCGAGGGATAAAATGGGGTCCCGCATGGACGCAGGAATCATTTTCTCAGCCTGCATCACTTTCCTCTCTCTACACTTCCACAAACCGAGTCTCGCTCGATTTGTACGATATGGAACCAGAAATAGATCGCCTTCTCCAGCAAATTCAAAAAGCCGGTCGCCCCCTCACCAGGGAGCTTCGCTCACTTCCTGAGCGATCTTTCGGGCTTTATCGAGTTGCTTGGACTGTCGAAGAGATTTCCGCCTGGAATCCGTCGGGCCCCGGGCAGAATTCCCCTCAACGGTGCTATCGACATCTCGAGGAGTGTCCTTGAGGATTTCTTTACAAATTGGAACACGGATTTTCAGGACCATGCCTGCCTGCACGATATCGCCCTGGCCGGCCTTGAAAATGCTCAAATTGGCCTCACGAATTTCGCCAAAGCGAGAGCCTGATCCCAGTTTTTCTTGAGCAATTTTCCAAAGGTTGTCGCCGCTTCGCACCTTGTATTCCAGCTCCTCGTACTGCGGCCCGGCAGGGGGTTGTTCCACGAGGTGCTGCAACTCAACAACCCTTTCCTGCTCCGGCGGCTCCGGGGCGTCCGCCACAGAGGGCTCGCTGAGGACATCTCCCTCGGCAGTTTCTTCGGAGGGGGCAGGTAGCTCGGAGAAATTGGCCAGGTCGTCAGCCTCGGGATTGCCCGCTTCGAAGTTGGGGAGCTCCTGCGAGAGATCCACTGGCGAACGCGCAGGCGGGGAATGAAGGATGATTTGAGCCAGGCTCACGTCGGACGCCAGGATGCTGTCAACGGGCGAGGTGAGACCGTTGTCAGCCTCCGCCGACGAAGAAACAGACTCGGCCTTGAGCCAGCGGCTCAATTCCGGATAGCGGGCATGATAGGCATAAATAGCCCCAAAAGCGGCAAGAATCAGGAGGAAAAGGCGAAAGCCGGCGGACATTGTTGTTTCAGTTCCACTGCCAGGTTGAGAATGGCGTCGGCCGCATCGGGCCGAGCAAGAGCTTGAATGCTCTTCCTCATGGCCTCGAGTCGCTCGGGCGCAAAGAGAACGTCCTTCAACACACGGAGGAGGCTCTCCGACGTGAGGTGGTCTTCGTCAATGAGGACCGCTCCACCAGAACGAACGAACGCCTCTGCGTTCCTCAGCTGGTGCTGGTCCCTGTGGTGCGGATACGGAACGAGCACCGAGGGGATGCCGAGCACGGCAATTTCGGAGAGCGTCGTCCCACCAGCTCGTCCCACCACAAGATCGCTGCAAGCCATGAGCCGTGGTAGGTCTGGAGTGAAGGCGTGCACATCGGCCCGCCACCCTGTTTTCCGGTAAGCCTCCAACATGCCATCCTTATCGGCATCACCGGCCACATGAATCCAATAAATATTTTCGCGGAACTCAAGCAGCCGTGGAAGCGCGTCCTGGACGGCTCGGTTGATGGCTCCGGCGCCCTGGCTCCCGCCCACCACGAGCACGGTCTTCACCTGCGCGGAGGAGACCGGTCTGGCTGCTTGAACCGCCTCTATGACCTCTCGACGCAGCGGGTTCCCCGTCACGATCTGCCGTGATGCGAATCGAAGTGACGTTGTCTCGAAGGAGCACGCTACAGCACTCGCAAGCGGAGCGAGGAGCCGGTTCACTCGACCGACCACGGCATTTTGTTCCAGGAGGACGACCGGAATTCCGAGAATCCTCGCAGCCAGGATTCCTGGCAGTGAAGCGTAGCCACCGAGCCCGAAAGCAACGTCGAAACCACGCGCCAGTTCACGTCGAATCATGGGTTCGGCCTCGGCGCATTCGAGCGAGTACCGCAGCCAACCTGCCGCACCCGAGGGAGCCCCGATCCGGAGCGGCACGGTCTCCAGCCCACGTCCAGCAAACACTTTCTCCTCGACCGCTCTCGAAGTGCGGAAGAAGACTGCTCGGCTCCCTGGAAATCGTTCCCTGGCCCGCTCGGCAATCGAAATTCCAGGGAATAGATGCCCGCCCGAGCCCCCGCCGAAGAACGCTAGCGCGTGCAGCCCATCCGCCGAGCCCGCTGTCATGCGGAGGCCCCGTTCGCGACCCCCACGGCCAGATCGGTCTCCTCCATCCGACTCACTCGCTCGATCGAAAGTAGCAGGCCGACTTGCGCCATGGCCATGCAAAGCCCAGATCCACCGTGGGTGAGAAATGGGAGCGCAATACCCTTGGTTGGCATGCTGGCGGTGACAACGGCAATGTTCAAGACAGCTTGAAAACTGAGCGAGAGCACGATCCCGGACGCCACGAGAAAGCCAAAGAGGCTGCGTGTCTTCCATACGATCCCAACCCCACTCCACAGGAGTACGACGAAGAGGAGCAGGATCGCAAGGCACCCGACAAATCCAAGCTCCTCGCCGAGGATCGCAAAAATGAAGTCCGTGTGCGGCTCCGGCAGGAACTGAAGCTTCTGCCCGCTAGCCCCGAGCCCCTGCCCCCAGAGCCCGCCAGCCCCCAGCGCCGTGAGCGAGTGCTTCACTTGATAGACCTTCTCGGGATCCAGGAAGCCGAGCAATCGTCCACGGATCATCTCCCATCGCAGGTGGACGAAGACTGCGATGAGCGGAGCGAAAATAGCAGCACTCAGGAGCAAGAAAAGCGCTCGAATGCCGCTCAGAAAGAGCACAAAGACCGATAGCCCGAGGATGAACATCGACGTCCCGAGGTCGGGCTCAACAAGGACCAGAAGGAACACGGGCAGCAAGGCAGCGCAGATAACGAGAAAGCTCTTGAAGGACCGCACCCTGCGAGTCGGATCCTTCGACATGAAGCCCGCCACGAAGACAACGACAGCAAGCTTGGCGAGCTCGGATGGCTGGAAACCGATGCCGGGCCCGAGCGGCAACCACCGGCGTGAATCGTTGACGTTTCGTCCAACCTGAGGAATCAGGACGATTCCGAGGAGCACCGTGCTCAAGAGGAGCAGCTGCCAGTAGTGCCGTTCAAGAAAGCGGTAGTCGATTTGCCGGAAAAGGATGCAGGCGAGCGTGGCGATTGGAAGCCAGGCGAGTTGCCGACGCAGGAAGTACGAGGAGTCGCCTTCCACCGACCAGTGAAAGGCGCTCGAGCTGAAGACCATCACCGTGCCAATCGAGATCAGGAGAAAGACACAGGTGATGAAGATGTCGTGTGGCTTGATGAGTTCTGTCAGCGTAAAGCTGGAAGAGCGAGCTGTCATGGTCAGTGGTGCCTCAAGTTGGCCGGCAGGCAAATGCCCAAAGCGACGCCAGCGCAAACACAGCGCCAGCCAACCAAAATCGCGCTGTCACCTTCGTCTCGGGCCAGCCCTTGAACTGAAAATGGTGGTGCAGCGGCGCGCAGAGGAAGATCCGCTTCTTGCGCAGCCTGTAGGAAGTGACCTGCAGTATCACGCTCCCCGCCTCCGCCACCAGTACGCCGCCAACAAGGATGAGCAACGTTTCCTGCTTCAAGAGGATCGCCACGAGGCCCAGGGCTCCACCCAGCGGCAAGGCGCCCGTGTCTCCCATGAAGATTCGGGCTGGATGGCAGTTAAACCAGAGGAAGCCGAAGCCGCCGCCGATCAACGCACCAAGGAAAACGGTCAGCTCCATCGTGCCAGCCACATGCGGCACACCGAGCTGCGCGCTCAACTCGGGCTGACCCACGACGTACGCAACCAGCGCGAACGCAGTCGCCACCAGCAAGCACGTGCCGGTCGCGAGGCCGTCGAGGCCGTCGGCCAC
>SXGT01413639.1_pt1 | contig 15405 bp, 12 predicted proteins | sample 3176221 | NCBI WGS metagenome assembly SXGT01 (sample SAMN11356862, study PRJNA531348) | freshwater metagenome | isolation source: freshwater sample F1-120 | place: China: Fuxian Lake, Yuxi | collected 2017-12-25
CTGCGTGACGAGGTGGAGGATGACGGCTTCGTAAGGGCGATAGTTCGTGGAGACAATGGCGCGGCCGCCGGCTTGCGCGATGGCCCACTTCACGACTTCGAGGGCGGATTGGTTGCGCAACGAGGCGTTGGCTTGGGCGATTTCTTCAGGCGTCATTTTGAAACTTGGTTCAGAAACAGCGAGCAATAGAGCGTGCGGGCGCTAAGGAGCATGATGAGCGTGCCAACAATCATCATGAAGGGTTTCACCGGCAGCCGCTTGCAGGCCCACGCACCGAGCGGGGCCGCGAGCACGCCGCCGAGGCCCAGTCCCAGAATGATGGGCCAGTTGGAGAGACCGAGCGTGGCGACAAACACGGCGGAGGACGCCAGCGTGACAAAGAATTCCACCGCGTTGACGCTGCCGATGGTTTCGCGCACGGCATTGCCGCGCACAATGAGGTTTGAAGCGACGATAGGCCCCCAGCCGCCACCGCCGATGGCGTCCACCATCGCCCCGAAAAAGGCGAGTGGCGTCAGATGGGTCGTGACTTCGCGCGTGGGAACCTTGCGGAACGCCTTCAAGAAGATGATGAGGCCCATGACGAGCAGATAGCCTGCGACGTAGGGCTTCAGCTTGTCCCCCGGCAGCGACACGAGAATGTAGGCCCCCACTATCGCCCCGAGAATTCCCGGCACTAGCAGCTTTCGAAACAGGAACTTGCTGATGTTGCCAAAGGCGTGGTGAGCGATGGCCGACGCGCCCGTGGAGAAGCACTCCGCCGCGTGGACCGTGGCGCTGGCGGCGACCGGGGGCACGCCGACCGTCAACAGAATGCTCGTCGCCGTCACGCCGTAGGCCATGCCCAGCGCGCCGTCAATGAGCTGCGCGACAAAGCCGGCCAGCGTGTAGAGGAGAAATTCTTCGGTCATGGAGACGAGACGGGTTCTAAAGTGAACCGTATGTTACGCAGCGGCGGCTTCCTTCAACACCGCCCTGTCGCACCAATCGCCGAAGCGTTCGCCCGCGTGACGCTCTTGGGCGAAGCGCGCGAACACGGGGCGCAATTCAGTCTCGAGGTCGGCTTCCTTGAGCACTTCCTTGAAGAGTTTGTTGAGCCGCGTGCCCGAGGCATTGCCGCCCAACCAAAGCTGGTAGCGGCCCGGCGCCTTGCCCACGAATCCAATCTCCGCCATGTAGGGGCGCGCGCAGCCGTTGGGGCAACCGGTGGAACGAATGACGATCTCCTCGCCGCCAAGTCCAAGCTCGGACAAGAGCATCTCGATGCGGTCAATGAGGCCGGGCAGCGCGCGCTCGCTCTCGGCCAGCGCCAATCCGCACGTGGGCAGCGCGGGACACGCCAGCGCAGCGCCGTGCAGAAGGCTGGCCTGGTTCTCGGTGCGCACGCCGTGATCGGCGAGCAGCGCGTTCACGGCAGCTTTGTCCGCCGTGGCGACGTTCGCGAGGATGACATTCTGGTTCGCGGTGAGGCGAAACTCGACGTTGCCAAACTTCTGCGCGACGGCCCGTAGCGCCGATTTGAGTCGCCGGCCTTCGGTGTCCTTCACGCGCCCCGATTGCACGAACAGCGTGAGGAAATGGGTTCCGTCGAGTGCCTCGTGCCAGCCGTAGGCGTCGCTCGTGGTCGTGAAGTGGAACGGTCTGGCGGCCCTGAGCTTGATGCCCGCGCGGTTCTCAATCTCGGTGCGCGCCCACTCCACGCCGCGCTCGGCGACGACGTATTTGAGCCGCGCGTGCTTGCGGTCGGTGCGATCGCCAAAATCGCGGTGGACGGTCAGCACCGCCTTCGCCACGGCGACGATGTGTTCCGGCGCGAAAAAACCCAGCACGTCGGCCAGACGCGGATACGTCGTTGTTTGCCCATGCGTGCGGCCCATGCCGCCGCCGACGGCAAGGTTGTAGCCGACGATCTGGCCGTTCTCGACGATGGCGATGAAGCCAAGGTCGTTGGTGAAGACGTCCATGTCGTTCACCGGCGGCAGCACAAACGCGGTCTTGAATTTGCGCGGCAGGTAGGTCTTGCCGTAGAGCGGGTCTGCGAAGTCCCTGTTCGCCGGGTCGTCGAGGTTGAGTTGCACGCCGTCAATCCAGATGGCGTGGTAGGCGTTGGTCTTGGGCGCGAGCGCGGCGACAATCTGGTGCACGTCAGCGAGCATCGCGGCGCGCGCGGAATTCTGGGCCGGCGCGGGCGACGCCATCACGTTGCGGTTCACGTCGCCGCACGCGGCGAGCGTGGAGAGCAGGCAGTCGTTGATGCGTTTCACCAACGGGCCCAAGCCCGACATCACGACTCCGTGGAACTGGATGCTCTGCCGCGTGGTGATGCGCAGTGTCTGGTTGCCATGCGTCGTGGCGAGGTCGTCGAAGGTAATCCATTGCGCCGGGGTCATGATGCCGCCAGGGATGCGCCCGCGGATCATCATGATGAACTTCTTCTGCGTCTTGCGCAGATCGCGGTCGTCCTGCTGATAGATGCCGTGGAACTTGGTGAACTGCTGGTCGTCGGCCGAAAACTGGTCGGTGCCCGACGCCATCGTCGCGGCGATATTGCCCGCGAGAGTCGGGATGGCCTCCTTGATGACCTCGTTGTGTGTTGGGGCTTTCTCGGTTTGAGACATCAGTATGATTAATTAAGTGTTAATCTTAATAATGATAACGCTCGGGCCGTGAGATGCAACCATTTTTTCCAAAGAAAATGCTCTGAACGCGGCCTCACAGTTTTCATCCCAACCGCCTACTGTCCTGGTTTGGAGCCAAGTGTGCCAGTGACACTGGCTCGGTAATGAAGGAAAACCTTAAGGCGGCCCAGGGGTGCCCTGCTCGATCGGCGAATTATTCGAAGGGCTGAAGCTGGCGCGAACCTTGCAGAGCTTCATTCGCTACCAAAGCGAACTCGTGCGCGTTGCGCAACGATCCCAGCCGCCCCATGCCTGAAATGGCGCCACCACCGAGGTCATCTGCAATTCCTCGTGCGAAGCGCTTAAGCGCGTCCCCATCGGGCAAACCAGCCGCTGCAGCCCTGGCCCTTTCGGCAACGGCGCGCATGGAAGCCGTCGCCGAAGACGTGGTGTCCTGGAGTGCCTGCGCGGCAGGCGCCACCGGCCGATCGGTGAGGGGCGCAATGGGCGCGCGCCGTTGCGCCGCCGGATGCAAATCAATCCGCGGCCCCTGCAGGCTGCCTCCCGATGCTACATTTCCAATCTCGATCATGTTCAAGGAGCCGACGGCTCAATGGAAATCGTCGTAAACCAATAGCACCGCATGGCTTTGGGCGCAACGAACAAGTTATTCACGGGCACCCCTCATCCGCCGGCATGAGGATGCCAGAGATTAATCAATCAAGAGCCGACAAAAATGGCGTATTCAGAAGTTTTTCGCCTGAATCAAGGGCAAAATTGTAGGCGTTTCGAAGCTGGGAGACGTCCGCCATGACACTAAAAATGTCGCCTTGGGCTGCGCGAACCATGGCATGGATTCCATCAGCCAAAGGCAGCAACGGGTTGTTCGGCTCGTTCTGACGAAGAAGCGCAACGGCGGCACCGGCGCGCTGCGCCATCTGAGAAACGTCCACACTTCCTTGTGGCCGTGTGCTTTGAGCAGAATAAACCGATGCAGCGATGGATGGCTTGGCGGTCGCCGCAGCCGTGCGCGCCGCAGCCAACGCGTCTTGAGCGCGTATGACCGAGGCCGACAATGCGCCGCCCAGACTGACTCCATCGACAGAGATACTCATGGCAGGGTGGAAAGTGCCCGTAACTCCTTGACCGGAAGGAAGAGGCTATCAAATCCCCCCTCTTCGGACAAGGAGTTTTTCACAAATTATTCACATTGCAGAACTCGTGCTTCTGCCAGCCAATGCTACTCGCGGATGCCCATTATAGGCATATAATGTGGCGTTTCCGAGGGCGCATCCAATCGGGCCCCGCGCGAAGCGGGATCTCTATTCGCAGTCCATTCACAGGCCAATTGAGGCTTGGCCTATGGCTGCAACCTCAAGTCGGCAAGGGTCTTTAGCGAGAGCCGTTGGAGGTAATCGCCCTCGCGGTTGTGGGCTTCAGGATGCTGCAAAGGCAAAGCAGCCAATGCCTTCGCAGCCGGTTTTGCGACGGCATCGAGTGCGTCCAATGCGTTCCAAGCGTGCACGTTGACGTAGTAGGCGTGCCGTCGTGGATCGGCCAGTTCCACGAGCAATTCCAAAGCGTGGCGTCGGTCGGCCTCATTGCCGTGAATTGCCAATGCCTGGGCGGCTGCGATGCGGACGTCCGGATATTCGTCCTTGAAGGCAGCCCGCAGCGGAGTTTCACCTGCCAAAACGCCGGCCTTGCCACGCATGTGCAAGCCCAGTGCAGCCCAGTAGCGCACCCCGGCTTCGCCGTTGGAAAGCATGCGCACCAGTTCCGGCGTGGCATTGGGATGCGATTGCGAAGCCTTTCCAGCCGCGTTCAGGATGGCTTCAATCGCGTAGGCGCGGCTGTGCCCGTATTGATATGGGGTGGTGGAGGCGGCGCGGGTATGCATCAGCGCCTCGGGCAGAAGGCTGACATCGCGAATGGCCAGTGCGTGCGCCTGCTGTGCCATTCGGAATCGCTGTACCACCTGCTCGTGCTTCGGGGAGGTCGCCAGGTTGACCAGTTCATGGGGGTCTTCCTGGAGATCGTAAAGTTCCTCTGGCGCTTTGGACTTCCAGAAGGCGGCCTGTGCTTCGGGGAGGGTCCCCGCGTCAAAGCGCTCCTTCCAGACGCGTGTGGTGGGCGTCTGGAACATGTAGCTCACATGCTGGCCATAGGGCAGGTGCGGCATGTAATGGCGCACGTACACGTAGCGCCGGTCGCGCACCGACCGCACCAAGTCCAGCCGCTCATCCATGCGGGCGCGGTAGCCATGAAGGTACTCTCGCTCAGGCCCCGCAGCCGCGCCCAGAAAGGCGACGCCTTGGAAGTGTCCAGGAATCTTGACCCCCGCCAGGCTCAATACGGTGGGTGCCAGATCCACAAATCCCACGAGCCTCTCGGTGGCGGCGCCGGCGCGGTGCGCAGCCGGTGCCAGATGCTGGAACCGGGCCGGGACATGCACCAGAAGTGGCACACGCAGGCCCGAATTCTGCGGGCAGCGCTTGTGGCGAGGCATTCCCGAGCCGTGATCGCCGTAGTAGAAGACGATGGTGTCTTGAGCCAACCCGGCGTCATCAAGTTCCTTCAAATTCTGCCCCACCAATCTGTCCATCATCGTGATGCGGTCGTGGTATTGCGCCCAGTCCTTGCGCACTTCTGGCGCATCGGGATGGTAGGGCGGTACACTCACCCGCGCGGGGTCATGCACGCGGTGCTCGGCGGCGATGTCATTGCGAATCTGGCTCTCGTGCGTGATCGTGTGATTGATCACGGCGAAGAAGGGCTGGCCGGGCGCGCGGCTTTTCCAGTGGGCCTTGGGGCTGGACTCGTCCCAGACTTTGCCGGGCTTTTGCAGGTTGTAATCCTCCTTGCTGTTGTTGGTGCAGTAATAGCCTGCGCCCCTCAGAGATTGAGGAAACATCCCAAAGCCCTCGGGCAAACGCACCATGCTGCGCATGTGTTCAGAGCCGGTGCTGGCGGGGTACATTCCCGAGATGATTGTGGTGCGTGCCGGCGCGCAAACCGGGGCACCCGACCAGCAGTGGAGGTAACGCACGCTGCGCCGGGCCAGTGCATCCAGATTTGGGGTGATGGCGTCAGGGTCGCCGTAACAGCCCAGATTGGGGCCGTTGTCCTCGCTGGTAATCCAGAGGATGTTGGGCCGCGGGGCAGCCGCTGGAGGTGCCGACAACGCCAGCATCGCTGTTGCGGCCAGCAGGGGAATGATCCGGATCATCATGTGGGCTCCTTCATTTCTCCCAATTCTATGAGCCTTCTTCCATGGGGAGCCAAACCTAAAGGTGCGGGGGCAGCAGTCGCCCGGGGAGCCAAGAACCGCCAATGGCAGGTCCGTCGGGCAAGCCTCGTCAGGTGACGGGCTGAAGCTCCGGGATCGGCTCGCCGAAGGGCAGGATGGGCATCGGGCGCCCTTGATGGTCGGGGAAGGAAAGATCGAGGTCGATGCCCAGATGTTGAAACACGGTGGCCCAAAGGTCATTGGGGGTCATCGCGCGTTCGATGGGATGTTCGCCCCTGGCGTTGGTGGCGCCAATGATCTGGCCGGTGCGCATGCCGCCGCCGCTCACCAGCATGCTCATGGCCTGCGGCCAGTGATCACGGCCGGGCTGGTCGACGCCCGTTCCGGTGCCCTTCTGCACGCTAAGCCTCGGGGTGCGCCCAAATTCTCCGGTGACAATCAGCATCACCTTGCGCTGCAAACCGCGCGAGTGCAGGTCCTCCACCAAGGCGGTGATGACCTTGTCGTACAGGGGAAAACGCACGCGCGCGTCATCAAAGAGGTGGCAGTTGACCGCGTGGGAATCCCAGTTGTACACGCCGTTCTTGAGCCAGGGAATGCCGCCGGCCCCGTAGGGGTTCTCCATTTCCACGGTGACCCAGCTGGCGCCGGCCTCGACCAGACGGCGCGCCAGCAGCGCACGCTGTCCCCAAGGGTGCCGCCCGAACCGGTCGCGCACCTGCGTGGATTCCTTGCTCAAATCAAAGGCATCGCGCACGCGCGGACTGGTCATCATGGCCAGCGCACGCTGGTTAAACACATCCATGTTGCGCACCAAGCCGCTGCCATCCACGTCGCGGCGCAGCTTGTCAAAGCCCCGGAGCAGGGTGGCGCGGTCGTCCAGTCGCGCCGCCATGCCGCCATCAAGCGCGATGTTGTCCACCTTGAACCCGGGCTCGTTGGGATCCTGATTGACGATGAAAGGATGGGTCTGGCTGCCGAGATAGGCGGCGCCAAAACTAAAGGTGTCGATCTGGTCGCGACCCGCCCGAATGAGGCCGATGTAATTGGGAAGGCCGTCGGCGTGGCGCTTGCCTTCCAGCGCCTTCGAGGCGATGGAGCCGACCATGGGCGCATCGTTGACAAAGCCCGTGGGGGTGGCGGGAAGACGCCCGGTGAGGAAGCGCTTGTGCCCCCCGCCGTGGTCGGCGAATTCGTGGGCGATGGACCGGATGATCGTGTACTTGTCCGCGCACCGGGCGTGCTGCGGAAAAAGCTCGCACACCTCCATGCCGGGCACGTTGGTCTTGATGGGAGAGAAAATGCCGCGAAATTCCGCCGGCGCATCCGGCTTCATGTCGTACATCTCCATGTGCGGCGGGCCGCCGGGCAACCACACGAAGATGACCGACGTGTCGGGGAATGGCCGGGCAGCCGGCGTGGAGGCCGCGCGAGCCTGCAGCAGACCACCCAATCCCAAGCCGCAGATGGAGGACGCGCCAATCTCCAGAAAGGAGCGGCGCGAAACCGGCCCGCGACATGGGGTGGGCTGCATTTGCATCAGGGCTTGTGACGCGGGGGTGTGTGCGCGCTATTCAAAGAGCGCGGAGCCGACGGCAACTTACTTCATGCGGTCAAAGTTCTGCTGGAGAATCTGCCAGTCCTCGAGGCCCTTCACCTTCTCGCGCAGGCGCCGGTTGATCTCCGCCTCCTTGGCGTTCTTGGTGGTCTTCTGGACCTTGTAGAACACGCCAAAGTGGCCGGGGAAGGGCACACCCGCAATCCGGTACGCCGCCATCTCGTCGGTGACATCGTGGCCTTGCGGCATCTCCAAAAATTCTCCGCCCTTGCGGGGATTGGAGGAATCGAAGGCGCCTTCAAAGAACTCCGTGCATTCGCTTAAGCACTCGATGAAGCTAAAGCCGTCGTGATCCATCGCCTGCTCCATGACTTCGAGCAGATGCTTGGGATTGGTGTGCGTGGTGCGCGCCACGAAGGTCGCACCGGCCGTCAACGCCTGCCGCATGGGATTGACCGGCTCGTCCTGCGCGCCCCACGTGTCGGTCTTGCTCTTGAACCCAATGGGCGAAGTGGGCGAAGTCTGTTTCTTGGTGAGGCCGTACACCTGATTGTCCATCACCAGATAGGTCAGCTTGACGTTCTTGCGCGCGCAGTGATTGAAGTGGTTGCCGCCGATTGAAAACGCGTCGCCGTCGCCACCAAAAACAAACACGTGCAGGTCTGGCCGGCTCAGCGAAAGGCCCGTGGCAAAGGGCAGCGCGCGGCCGTGGATGAAATGGGCGCCGTGCGCCTGCACAAAGTAGGGGAACCGGCTGGAGCAGCCGATGCCCGCGACGGTGGTCACCTTTTCGTGCCAGATGCGGCGCTTCTCCATCAGCTTGAAATAGAGGGCCAGCACGGAAAAGTCGCCGCACCCGGGGCACCAGGTGGGATGCTCGGCCGCCAGCTCTTTTTTGGTCAGCGGCTTGCGTTCAACCTCGGCAAGGGGTGTGCTCATGAATTCTTCGGGGAGGCGAGTTTCTCTTTGACTCGCGCGAGGACGTCGCGCACGCGCCACGTCAGCCCGTCGGTCTTGTTGATGCCCTGAATGCGCCCGTCGCAATAGCGCGCACGCAACAGGCCGGCCAGCTGGCCGTATCCGTAAAGTCCCTCATCATTGACCTCCACCACGAAGATGTGGTTGAAGCCATCGAAAATCTGCTCCAGCCCCTCCGGCAATGGGCTGACATTGCGAATGTGCAGGCAACTGACGCTGTCGCCCGCCGCCCGCGCCACTTCCACCGCCTCGTGCAGCGAGCCCTTGGTGGAGCCCCATCCCACGAGCAGCACGTTGCCTTCGGGTGCGCCAAAAAGCTCCGGCTTGGGAAGCGTGCGCGCCAGGGCCTGCAGCTTGCGGCGGCGCTTGGCCGTCATGGCCAGGTGTAGCTTGGGCGAGCTCGTCGGGTGCCCCAGCTCGTCGTGCTCAAGGCCCGTGACCACCGGGTACACCCCCGACTCGATGCGCGTGCCCGGCGCGGCGTGGCGTGTGACCCCATCGGCGGCTTTGAGATCGTAGGGCTTGTGGTCTGCGCGCGTCGAAAGATCCGGCGTGATGTCCTGCACCACGGTCTTGAGGTCCGGCATTGAAAACGCCTCGATGCGCGTGGAGATGGCCTGGTCGGTGAGGATGATGACGGGCACGCTGTAACGCCGCGCGAGGTTGACGGCCTCGATGGCGGTGTAAAAGCAATCCTCCACACTGGCCGGCGCCCGCACCACGCCCGGGCTGTCGCCATGGCCGCCGAAGCAGGCGAGGGTGTGGTCGGACTGCTCGATGTTGGGCGGCAGGCCCGTGGAGGGGCCGCCGCGCTGCACGTCCACCACCACCAGCGGCATCTCTGCCATCACGCCCCAGCCGATGGCCTCGCCCTTCAAGGAAAGCCCCGGGCCGCTGGATCCGGTGACGGCCACGCGCCCGGCATAGCTCGCGCCCAGCGCCATCGAAACGGCCGCCAGTTCGTCCTCGGCCTGCACGAAGGTGCCGCCATACTTGGGCAGCTCGTTGCGCAGGATTTCCATGAGATCCGACCACGGCGTGATGGGATAGCCCGCGCCAAAGCGCACGCCGGCGGCCAGAAGCCCGTACGCCAGCGCCTCGTTGCCGTTCATCACCACCTGCTCCTTGCCGCGCTTTTGCGGCGGGGTGAACTGGTAGTGCTCGGCAAGCGACGTCTGCATGTAGCCGTAGCCCGCGCGGAATGCCGTCAGCGCCGTCTCGGCCACCGTGGACACCTTGCCACGGAACCGCTCGTCGATGAGCCGCTCCAGCTTGGACACGTCCAGATCGAACATCCGCGCCACCAGCCCCAGCGCAAAGATGTTTTTCCCCTTGTCCTTGGCGGTGCCACCGATGGCCTCGACGGTCAGCTCGGAGATGCCCACGCCCACATGCCGGTATTTCTTCTGCCAGTCCTCATTGGGCGTCACGTGGCTGGAGTCGTACAACACCACCCCGCTATCCTTGAGAAAGCCGATATGATTCTCGTACGAGTGCTGGTAGAACGCCAGCAACACATCGGCCTCGTCGCCCGAGGAGAGCACTTCGCCCGAGCCGATGCGCACCTGGAAAATCGAGGGGCCGCCGGAAATGGTGGAGGGGATGGTCATGAACGTCATGACCTCCTGCTCGCTCCGGCCCGCCAGCCGCGCCAGAAACCCCCCGATGGCCTGGATGCCATCCTGGGAATTGCCCGCGATGCGGATGACCGCCTCGGACACCTTTGAAATCTTGGGGCCGCCGCCGCTGGCGGTTGCCTTCGCAGTGCTTTCGCTCATGTCAGCTCGCTCTAAAAGATATGCCGCGCCACCGTCCGGCGGAAAGAAGCCGTCCCTTGGAGCAGCAATTCAGGAGGGGCAAAAATATCACCAAACTTCCCCCTGTCAACGCCGAACCCGGCGAAGCCCTTTCCGGTTGATTTCACCCCTCATCCCCCCCTGCCGCCCAGCGCCCAGTCGAGTCCCTCCAAGACGCCCCAGCCGCAGCGCCGGGAGCTGATGAATCCCTGCTGCAGCCGCACCTGCGCCTTCACCTGTGAAACGGCATTGCCCGGCGCCACCAGCCAGAAGGCGAACTGCTGCTGCAGCATGGGCAGGTCATTAAAATGATCCCCCGCCGCCAGCGTCTGGCTTGCCGACAGATTGCATCGCCGCCCGATTTCCCCCAGCGCCGTTCCCTTGTTGTAATCCACGTGCGACAGCCGCGCGTACACGTCGTTTCGCACGAACGCCAGCGCGGGTGTTCCCGCGAATCGTCTGGCAAACTCCGCCTCGATGGCGTCGGCGTCGGCATTGGATTGGGCGATGAGACAGAACGGCGAGAACTCATCCTCGTACACCGCCGCGTTGAATCGCCCTGCAATCCAATCACGCAGCGGTGCCAGTTGCGGGGCGATGACGCCAAAGAGCCGCCGGTGCTCTGCCGCGCACGCTTCGTTCCACTCGCGCAGTGGCGCATAGTCGCCGTTGGACGCCACATGAATCTCCCGTTCCACTGTCACCAGAAAATCCGGCCGCACCGACATCGATGCCCGCTCGAGCCCTTCGCGAAGGCTCTCGAGGTCGCGCCCGGTGTTGATGACCCAGCGCACGCCCGAGGCCTGCAACGACGCCAGACGCTGCTGCAGCGCGGCCGGCACGGGCGGCGTTTCGCCATCCGAGTGCAGCGTGCCGTCAAAGTCGGTTGAAATGAGCGCCAGCCCGCGGGCCATGGAGTTGCTCCTTGTGCGGTGGAGTGAACCTGCCGTACGTTCGCGTGTCAAACACCATGCCCGGCGATGACCTCCAAGCCCTGTTCGACGACGCCGTCTACGCCTACACCACCGGCGATTTTGCGGGTGCTTGCGCGGGCTTCGAGCGCGTGTTGGCGGGCGAGCCTGGCCACTTCGAGGCGCTGCTTTCCCTCAGTCTGGCGCACTATCGACAGGGGGATTTTGCGCGGGCAATCCAACTGGGGCACCAAGCAGAGACCCTTTCGCCTGACGAGCAACGCGTCCACACCAACCTGTCGCTCTTTTACATGAGGCATGGCGACAAGGCCCGTGCGGAGCATCATGGCCTGCGCGCCCGCGTGGCCGGCTGGAAAGGCAACATGGACAAGCCCGCACCAGCCGCCGGCGAGGGACCACTGGCGATGGCCCAACCCAAGCTGGAAAACCTCAAGCTGCCGGCCAAGATGCCGGATATGCCCTGGAAGAAGTCTCCCCCGGTCGGCCCCGCGTCAGGCTAGGCGGCCCTCGCGCTGCGCCGCCTCGAACTGGCAGAGCGCCACGAACACCAGCGCGTGCTGGATTTTGCCACTGGAGAGCAGGCGCGGGATTTCCGCAGCCGGCACCAGGCGCGTCACCAGGTCTTCGCCGGAGTCAAATTCCGTGGGGTGTTTAAGCTCGCAGGCTTCAATGATCACGGTGTGGCAGACGTTGTTCTGGATCGCCGGATTGGGGAGGATGCGGCCCAGCAACCGGGCGGCTGAACCTTCGTAGCCCGTTTCCTCGCGCAGCTCTCGCGCACCGGCGGCCACGGGGTCGGCGTCCTCCAGATCCATCATGCCCCCGGGAATCTCCAGTTCCACCGTGTCGGAGCCGGCCCGGTACTGTTCGATCATCACCAGTTCACGCGCCGGTGTGAGGGCGATGACATTGACCCAAGCGGGCGCATCAAGAATCACGTAGTCGTGCTCTTGGCCCGTGCGGGGCGAGCGCAGGCGCTGGGTGCAGATTTGGAAAATACGATGATCGGCCACAACCTTGCGACCCAGCTTTTCCCACGGTCGGATTGGAGCCGCGGCGGCGCCGCCCGAGGCAATCGCGCCACCCTCGGCCATCAGCCGCAATAGGTGTCCGAGTGCATCCTCTGGCGTGCGCCCGGTCTGCGCGGCGATCTGCACCGCGCGCTTTTCAAGTTGCGCGGCCATCGTCCCGGCAGAGGCTTGCGGGCAACCCATCCGCACGAGCGCTTCGGCGAGTGCCTCGCGGGCGGGAGCATCCATGTCAAACACCCGCCTCGCTGCGCGGCACGATGCGGATGCTCACCACACCCTGCCGCTTCGCGGGACGGCTGCGCTCTCCGCCGTGGGGCACGCAAGCGGCACCGCCCAGCGCCCCCAGCACGTCATCGCCCGCGATGAGCTTGCCGAAGGCCGTGTACTGGCCGTCGAGAAAGTCTGCCGTTCCCAAGCAAATGAAGAACTGGCTGCCCGCCGAATCCGGATGCGACGAGCGCGCCATCGAGAGCACGCCGCGCTGATGCGGGCGGTCGTTAAACTCAGCCTTGATCTTGTAGCCAGGCCCGCCGGTGCCCCAGCGGTCGGCGGCGTCAGGGTCCTTGGTCAGCGGATCGCCGCCTTGGATCATGAAACCGGCCATGATTCGATGAAACGCGGTGCCGTCGTAAAAGCCTTCGCCCGCCAGTTTCTTGAAGTTGGCGACGGTGCGTGCGGCGACGTCTGGCCAGAATTCAACAACCATCCGGCCGGCGTCGGTCTCGATGATCGCTACCTCTTTGGCACCCGTGTCGGTCATGCGCGCGACCATCCGCCCTCGGCCGGCGCCCTGTCACGTCAAAAGAAAAGGCTTTCCAGCGCCCTCCATTCCGATTTGATAGCACCCATGCAGACCAAGTCGTCCACTGCCCTCGCGTTAACCACCATGATGATTGCCGGAGCCACCGCCGCCACTGCCGCCGAAGCCCTCAAGGACGGGCTGTATGCCCAGTTTGACACCTCGAAGGGGAAGATTGTGATTCAATTGGAGTTTGAGAAGACGCCGATGACGGTGGCCAACTTTGTCGGGCTGGCCGAGGGCACCAAGGATTCCAACAAGGCCAAAGGCACCCCCTTTTACAACGGCCTCAACTTTCACCGGGTCATCGCCGACTTCATGATCCAGGGCGGATGCCCGGAGGGCACGGGCACCGGCGGCCCCGGCTACAAGTTCTCCGATGAAATCCACCCCGACCTCAAGCACGTCGGCGCCGGCATCCTCTCTATGGCCAACGCCGGGCCGGCCACCAACGGCAGCCAGTTTTTCATCACGCACAAGGCCACGCCGTGGCTGGATGGCAAGCACACGGTGTTTGGCCACGTCGTGGAGGGCCAGAAGATCGTGGACACCATCGAGAAGGGCGACGCGCTCAAGTCGGTCACCATCGTGCGCGTCGGCGAGAAGGCCAAGGCGTTCAAGTCCGACGAAGCCGCCTTCAAGGCGCTGGCAAAGGACGCGGTCGACCGGCCCATCCGCGACGTGCTGGCCAAGCTCAAGAAGGATTTCCCCAACGCGGAGCTGGTCACCAGCCAGTCTGGGTTGAAGTACGTCGTCTCCAAAGCCGGCGACGGCGCCAAGGCGGGCAAGGGCCGCAAGATCAAGGCGCATTACACCGGCAAGCTCCTCTCCGGCGTGGTGTTTGACAGCTCCGTCCGACGGGGCGAACCCTTCGAGTTCACCGTGGGAGTGGGCGAGGTCATCCCCGGCTGGGACGAGGCCCTCTCGGATATGAAAAAGGGCGAGAAGCGCGTGCTCATTATTCCGCCCGCGCTGGCCTACGGAGCGCGCGGAGCCGGCGGCGTCATTCCGCCCAATGCCACGCTCGTGTTCGAGGTCGAGCTGGTAGATTTCTAGGCCACGCCCAACACCGCCGCGACCGCCTCCGACGACTGTCCCACGCGCAACGCTGCGCCGGGAGTGACGTGGGCACGGGCGACATAACCCAAGGCCAGCACGCCCTTTCCCGGGATGGTAGCCGCGCTCGTGATCCAGCCCAGGTCACGCCCCTCCAGATGCAGTCGGTCGCCGGGCACCGGCGGCGCCCCGCCCTCCACCTGCAGGCGACACAATCGCCGATTCACGTGGCCGCGAGACTGGATTCGGTTTAACACCTCCTGCCCCACATAGCAGCCCTTGCGAAAGCTCACCGCTCGCGTCTCGATGCCGGCTTCCGGCGGCAGCGTGGCGCCGTCCATGTCTGCCCCAAACCGTGGAATGCCCGCCTCGATGCGCGCAAGCTCCAGCGCACTCCATCCGCATGGCCCACCGCCAGCCGAAGACGCGGCGCCTGTCAGTGTGTCCCGCACCTCCTCCAGCGTCGCCACGGGCACGAATACGTCAAAACCTGCCGTGCCCGTCCGCGCATGGCCCATGACATACAGGCCACCCAAGCGGGCGTGCTCGTGTGCCTCGCTGCGCAACAGCGCCGGTGTAGGCAGACCGCACGCCCTCAAGACCTCGGCCGCGGCTGGGCCCTGCACCGACACGAGGCCAAAATGCGGGGCAGCGTCTGCCACCTGTACGTCTGCGGCCACGGTGAACTGCTCCAGCCGGGCGGCCACCACCGCGCCCATGCTTGGCTCGGTGTCGAGCAGCAGCTCGCCAGCCAGTCGCCATACGTGGAAGTCGGCCTGCATGCGGCCCTTGTTGTCAGTGAGGGCCGTGTAGCAGCCTTGCCCCGCCTCCAAGCCCTTCACATCGTTGGTGACCTGACCGTGCAGAAACGCCACGTGGTCAGCGCCCAGCACGCACAGCCGGCCTCGCGCACTTAAGTCGAGCACTCCTGCAGCTTGGCATAGGCTCGCGTATTCCAATGCGGCATCGCCATAGTCCATGACGCATGCGCCGCGCGCCGTGTGCCCCGCCGTGGATTCCGTGCCGCTCATGCGCATGAGCGTAGCAGGGAGTCCGGGCGCCACTCAACGCGCAAGGCGCGCGTGACACCTGCCCCAAGCGCCGGTAGCATCCGCCCTCGCATGCACAAATTGGTGTTGTTGCGTCACGGGGAGAGCCAATGGAATCTGGAAAACCGGTTCACCGGCTGGACGGACGTGGACTTGACTCCTGCCGGTTGCGAACAGGCGCGCACCGCCGGGCGCCTGCTTCGCGAACAGGGATTTGCGTTTGACCGGGCGCACAGCTCGCTGCTCAAGCGCGCCATCCGCACGCTGTGGCTGGCGCTCGATGAGATGGATGCGCTGTGGATTCCCACGCGCCGCGACTGGCGTCTCAACGAGCGCCA
>SXGT01738207.1_pt1 | contig 15404 bp, 19 predicted proteins | sample 3176221 | NCBI WGS metagenome assembly SXGT01 (sample SAMN11356862, study PRJNA531348) | freshwater metagenome | isolation source: freshwater sample F1-120 | place: China: Fuxian Lake, Yuxi | collected 2017-12-25
ATCGGCGACCAGTTGGCTGAGGGCTGCCTGCTCGATGGACAGGAACGGGCCGATCTCGTTGCCGCTCGGGCTGATGACGCCCACGATGGCCGCCACGGTCAGCAATAGCGGATTGCGCGTGAGCAGAAAAACAATGCCGGCCAGCAGCATCAGCAGGGCGCCCACAAATAACATGCGGCGGCGGCCGCCGCTGCGATCCGCATGGGTGGTGAGCCAAAGCGAAATAGCTGCATCGCCGGCGAGCGTGAGGGCAAGCAGCAGTCCAATTTGCCGGGGCGAGAGATCGGCTTCAATCAGGTAGAGCGCGAGCACTACAGAGAGAAACCCATAGGCAAACAAGCGCATAGTGCGGGTGGCAAAAAGGATGCGTACGTCCTTGTTGGTAGTCATGTGGAAATTTTCGCGCCGGGCGAACTTTACAGCCGGAATATGAATTTGAACAGACAGATCTCCTTAGCCAGCACAGAGGTGCTTGCGCCACCTAAAACACCCGGTCATTCAGGTTTTGCCATGTAATTGCGGGAAATGAGAGTTGTACAAGACTTGTAAAAATGATTCGTTTGTAATGTACCAACTGGAGCAGCGCAATCAGAATGAAAACAACGCGACGGTCACGCGAGTCTTTGCAGAGGAAAATTAATGCCTGTCTTGGATAACCTCAAACAGTTGAACGAGAAGATGAAGCGCGTCCCGCACCCGCTCGCCGGGGAGTCAGCAAAAACCAAAACGTTATATGCGACCGGAGTGGGCATGATGGCGACTAGCGACGATGCCATCGACGGGAACGAAAAGGCACACCTTGAAAATCTTTTGCTTTCCATGGATATTTCGGGAAGTACACTGCCGGTGGTCATTGCCAGCGCCACGGAAGGGGCTGAAACTACCATTCTGGCGCTCGTGCAGAGTATGAAAACTCTCGCTCATAAATATGCCTTTGCTCTCGATTTGCTTGCCATGATGCGCGTTGGTGAGTCTGTGGGTGCTGAGTCCAAAGAAAAATTAAAACACTTGGTCGATCTAATGGGGATTACTACTGCCGACATAGCCTTTATTGCTACGTTTTCGATCGCTTGCGCGACCAAAAGCGAGGTCTTGGTAAGCAAGTCCCTGATGCAAGCCCAGAAAGACCGTGTTTACCCCGAGCCTGCTCTCTTAAAGTATTTCTACCCGGAAATAACTCCCGGCCAACTACGCATAGCATCTGCGCATTAAGCGGACTGTGCGGGCTGCCGTTTGTATCACCGTTGACATGGCGGCTTAAGGTCAGATTTTAAAGCGGCACGCTGTTCCGCATGCTTTGCCAGTGCATGCGATGCAACTGCTGTAGCTGCAGTTCGGCCAAGATGCAAAGTTGGCGCCGCGGTTGCCGGGGGTTTTTGTTTAGCGCGGCGCAGGTGTGGTTTTGGCACCGCTAATATCGGCGCAGAAAAGTTTTGCAACTTCCGCTTGCTAGGTCGATTGATCCTTCATAATATTTGGTAAGTGAGTAACTGAGTATGTGACGCCGACAATTTGGTGGCGTGGGGGTCAGCGCAGGGTGGTACTTGGCAAGGGCGGGGGCAGGGTGTAAGATGTGTGGGTGGGAGGGGGCTTACATTTGATATGCATAGAGGCTGGCGCCAATGTGGAAAACGGCACGGTAGGCAACGCGCGTGTCATCGAACACGGGTACAGGCTCGCGCACGCGGACGTTAAGACCATTTTTGGCGGCGACCCGATGATCGGGGACAATTTCAACACTAACTTCCCCCCGCGCCCCATTAAGAAGGTTCACCTTGGTTCGCACTACTTTGGAGCCGATCTGCGAATTGATATTTCTCGCTATGTGCGGATTAGGGAGGCATGCAAGGGCAAGCTCGACGTTCACACGCACGAGTTTATGCTGGAACAGAGCAACGAGGCGACCGATGTTGTTCGCAGTGTAGATGCGGGCCGCGTTCTCGTCGCGATGGCGCAGCGGAGACATTGATCTGATCGGGTCGTTCCGGAAGGAGAGCGCAGAGGTGCTGTATTCAAACCGCGGGATCGGTGACGTAAGCAAAGCCGATATCGAGGAGCTCAAAACCCTCGCCGCAGCGAATCCCCGTAAGCGCGTCCGCCTTTGCGCACATCGGCATACCGGTGACGCTCTACACGAGATGCTCATCGTGCATGAGCGCAGCGCGTACGTCCGACCGCACAAGCATCCGGGCAAGAGCGAGTCCACGCACGTTATCGAGGGGGAAGTTGATGTGGTCGTGTTCTCCGACGACGGGGAGATTGTGAAGGTCCTCCAGTGCGGTGAGTTCGACTCTGGAAGAACATTCTATTACCGCATGGCTGAGCCGGCTTTTCATTCGCTTATTATCCGGTCGCCGGTTCTTATCTTCCACGAGACGACGAACGGTCCCTTTCACCGCGCTGACACTGTGTTCGCAGAATGGTCACCCGCTGAAGCCGACACGGAAGGCGTAGGCAGCTTCCTCCGCGATCTGCATGTCAGGGTCGCTCAAAAAAAAGCGCAGGCCCGATGAGCTCAAAAGAAGTAATTCACCGCCGGAATGACTGCCGCGGCTGCGCGTCACGCGACCTTGACCTAATCTTCGCGCTCAAGCCGACGCCGATTGGTGACGCCTATGTCACGAAGGAAAAGGTCGGCGTCGAGCATCCGCTTTATCCGATCGATGTATTTATGTGCAAGCAGTGCGGTCTTGCGCAGCTTCTGGACGTCATAGACCCCGACGTTCTCTATGGGGACTACCTGTACGTTACCGGAAGCTCGTTCGGGCTTGCCGAGCACTTCGCCGCCTACGCTCGGCATGTGGTAGACCGGTGCCGCTTGGTCAAGGGCTCGCTGGTGGTCGATCTAGGAAGCAACGACGGCACGCTGCTGCGCCCTTACAAGGCCCTCGGAATGGACGTCGCCGGTGTGGAGCCAGCTTCGCACATCGCCGCGGAGGCAACCTGCTCCGGCATCCCGACGTACGGCGAGTACTTCACACCGGACATGGTGAAGCGGCTTGTCGCCGAGAAAGGCAATCCGAAAATCGTCACCGCCAACAACGTTTTCGCGAACATCGACGAGCTCAAGCCTTGGGTGGACGGGATAAACGTGCTGCTGGCTTCCGACGGAGTGTTCATCTTCGAGAGCTTCTATCTCGCTGACCTCGTGAAGAACATGGTTTTCGATTTTATCTATCACGAGCATCTCACCGCGTTTTCAGTGAAACCAGTGCGCAAGCTCTTCGAGGGTGTGGGATTGACGCTGGTGGCGGTAGAGCGTGTTCCAACGAAGGGGGGCTCGCTGCGGTATTTCATCCAGCGGAGCGGCGGTCCGCTAAAGGACGATGGCTCTGTGGCGGAGCTGCTCGCCTTCGAAGAGAAGGTGAAGCTCTACGACAAGCAGACGTACTTGGATTTCTCAGCAAAAATTGAGGGGCTCAAACAGCAGACGCGCAATCACCTCAGCGCAGCGAAAGCGAAGGGTCGCACGATCGCCGGGTTTGGCGCATCGATCACAGGTACAACGCTGATATATCATTTCGAGCTCGAAGGGCTTATCGACTATCTGGTCGACGACAACCCTGCCAAGGTAGGGCGCTTCAGCCCGGGCCTCCACATACCGGTGCTGCCGACGTCAGCCCTCGAGGAGAAAAAGCCGGAATCCACAGTTGCCCTTGCGTGGCGTTACGCCGATCTTTTCATTGGACAGCACCCGCGCTATCTCGCTGACGGCGGAGAGTTCATCATTCCCCTTCCGGATTTCCGGGTCGTCACCAGAGAGAACGCAAGATGAGTGGGAAGAGGACACGCGAGCCCAATACCAGTTTCAGATAGCGCTCGACGCAAAGCATCCGCATCCGACGTTTGGGATGATAATCAACGCTGGGTAGGACTAGGTTCTGTGGCGCCTGATGTTCGTCCTCATCCGCAACAAGTCTTTGCCGAAGATACTGAATAGGAAAGGGGAAGTTCTCGAAGTAGGCTGCTGCGACGCGTTTGGTACACGGATGGTTCAGCAGCATGTTGCGGCGGTGACTGCAGTCGACTTCGCCCCGCTTTTCGTCAAGGATGCAAACGACCGCATCAGCGATTAGTGGAAGTTCGAGTGCAAGGTGCGCGACATCATTCGCGGGGCCCGTCGGGGGGCAAATACGACGCAGCGTTTTCTCTTGATGTACCCGAGCACATCCTGCCAGCAGATGAGGAACGCTTCATCGAGAACACAATCAAGTCGCTTCGCCCGAGTGGCGAGCCCATCGTCATGGCTCCCTCTCTGCAGTCGCAGGCGTACGCTTCGCCGGCTAGCAATTAAGCCTACACCAACCGCAAGGACAATGAAGCTCTGCGCGTGCTGATTCCACGCTATAATGCTGCAGTGGTTCGCACCGGATTTCACCAAATGCCGCATTACCTCCTCGCCGTCTGCTGCTGCAGGCGCGACGCTGGCAGCGGCGCTCTTACGGAGGGGTTTGCCCAATGACGCGTATGAAGCCGCAGAGTCCGGAGGTGTTCGTTGCTGACGACGACGTCGTCGTCATCGGACGGGCAGAGGTCGAATTTCTTGAGGATAATGTGAAGCACTCACTCCGGAGGCGCACTCGGCTTTGCGTACACAAGGACTTAGAAGAGACTCTTCACGAGATGCTTGTCGTGTATACCGGCGCCACGTTCATTCGCCCCAACAAGCACCCTGGCAAGGACGAGTCGCTCCACATCCTCAAGGGTGCCGCTGATTTCGTCTTCTTCGATGAAGAAGGCAACGTCACCGAGGTAGTGCCTCTCGGCGATCAGGAATCCGGAAAGGCGTTTTACATCCGCGTTCCGGAAGATACCTACCACTCGATGGTGATGAGATCGGACAAGCTCGTCATTCACGAGTGCATCAATGGCCCGTTCAGAAAAGGAGGGACGACGGTGTTCGCCGAATGGGGACCTCAGGAGGATGATGCCGAGGGGGTAAGGAAATTCACCGAGATGATGTCTGCCGGCGTGGACCGATTCCTCGCAAAGAATCCACCGAGGCTGCTCAAGATGAAGCGGATGAGCAATGAGGTGTATAACGCGGACGAGGTCGTTCCGCGCATCGGCAGGAAGGAACTCGATTTTCTCAAGGATGCGCTGCCGGCTGCTGCTCGCAAGCGCGTGCGCATATGCGCGCACAGGAATACTGAGGAAGGCCTCCAGGAAATGTTCATCGCCTTCGACAAGGACAGCTATCTTCGCCCGAGTAAGCATATGGGGAAGGATGAGTCGTTGAACGTCGTCGAAGGGCGCGCCGATGTGGCGATCTTCGACGAGAGCGGTGCGATCACCGAAGTTTTTTCCGTTGGTGACAAGAACTCTGGCTTCCCGTTCTACTTCCGCACTCCGCACGAAAAGTGGCATGGCTGGATTATTCGGTCCGACGTATTCGTCGTGCACGGGACTACCGAGGGACCATTCCGCCTAGAAGATACCCTCGATGCCCCTTGGACTCCCGAGCCTGGGGACCTCTCAGCCGTTGCAGCGTACCAGCAGCAGCTCGCGCGCGATGCAACCGCCGCGCAGAAAAGACAGCCGCTCCCATATTGAAGGCTCCGCACGCTCTCATCGTTGGAGGATCGCGCGGTATCGGCCGCGCTGTCGCCGCACAGCTATCGGAGGAAGGCATGCGGGTTTCAGTCATCGGACGGAATCTGCCGGGTGGACAAAGCCCGCGCGTCCGCGGTGCGCGCTACTGGAAGGCCGACGTGCGCGATCCGGATTTTCTTTCACGCACCCGTCGCGATGTTCTCAGGACCCAGGGGAAGATCAATCACCTGATTTTCCTTCAGCGCTACCGTGGCGAGGGCGATGCCTGGCAGGACGAGCTCGATGTCAGTCTCACGGCGACGAAGGAGATAGTTGACGCTCTTTCGGAATCCTTTGCAGCGGGTGAGCGGTCAATCGTGATCGTCGGCTCGATAAATGCCACCTACATCTCGCCGTACCTTTCCATCGGGTACCACGCCGTGAAGGCGGCGCTCCAGCAAATGGTACGCTTTTGGGCCGTCAGTCTTGGCGAGAAGGGTATTCGTGTGAATGCAGTATCCCCGGGCACCGTCCTGAAGACCGAGTCGAGGAATTTTTACCTTAAAGACAGGAAGCTCGCTACCTTTTACCGCTCGATCACGCCGCTGAGAAGATTCGGCGAAGCCTCCGAAGTTGCAAGCGTCGTCTCCTTTCTTTGCGGCAAAGGCTCGTCATTCGTCACCGGGCAGAACATTGTCGTTGACGGTGGAGTATCGCTACAGTGGCAGGAAAGCCTGGCGCGGGACTTTGCCAAGATCCCACCCGTTCAGCGTAAAGTTACGAGGGGAACAAGGAAGTGACAGCGAGCTTGCTCTGCTGCGCATGTTCATGGTAGCCGAAACTGTCTTTGATCGATTTCGTTTCCGTCTATGTATTGGCGGGAGTTACGGTCTGAGGTATTGACGGTTACCCCAAAAATTGCGGCAGATGGAATGCGCATCCTTTTTGCGGTTGCGATCACCGCTGTAAATACAGCGTGGGTGGTACAGGCGGTGGCCCTGGTCGCGCTAATCTGGCGTTTTCATTGATGTCGGTATCGGCTAGTTCGATTCCTCGCGCGTCGGTAGCTTCGTCGCGGATGGCGATCTTGTTGTTTTTGATTGCGAAACCGGGGAACAGGAGAATAGCCCTTCTCTAGTACGCCCCTAGCCTCCCTGCAAACGAGCAACGGGACCGCATGCTGCTGCAGATGTTTGTGGTCGGGTGGTGGGTCAAGCGGGTGGGCACGCGAAACCGACTTATTACTAGCGGCGAAGGATTGGACAGCTTTCTTCCACCTCACACCACTTGGTGATGATCGCGATTTGCTCGGGCAGATGGACTAGGCGATTACCGCCCATGTCGACCCGCCGACGGCGTGGTCTTCTGGTGAGGTGGTGGTGGATCGAGTGCAGATTAGCACATCGAACCTGCAAGCGGGCAGCTACGCAGTTTGGATGGGGCTATACTCTCCGGCAACCCAGAGCTGCGTTTCCGGCGCAGTGGAGACGGGTGTGGTTGCTGAGGATCGGCCTGGGCTGTTTGAATTTCAATTTGCGGCTTGACTATGATTAGAAACGCCATCACGCCGGGGACGCGCGCAGTCGGGTGTTGCAGCGTGATGCGGGCCCGCGGTGTGGCAATGCCGGCAGTCAGGGCGGACAAGAGGTTGTAGGTCTGCGCTGCAGGTATTGTACATGTGGCGCAGTGGAGCGAAGTGTGGATTAGGCGCAGGCAGGGTGCGGTGCGAGTTGTGGACTGCCAATGCTGTTCTGTGGGGGTTGGCGAATTTCTGCTTGTTAGGCCGATCAAACCTCTCCGAATTTTCGACTACATTTAGTTTGGGCCGTAAGACAATTGTTGGGTGGGGGTCAGAGTAGAATCTTACAAGCGCGGGGGCAGGGTGTAAGATCGAGAGGTGATTGGGTACTTGAATGTCCTATCCGTAATAAGTTGAGAGGATCCAAATGGAAAAGAGAAAGTTAGGCGCATCTGATCTGGATGTAAGCGTTCTGGGATTGGGATGTTGGCAATTTGGCGGCGGGAATTATTGGGGGGCGCAGGATCAGAGCGATGTTAATCTCGTTGTACATCGTGCCATGGAGCTAGGCGTCAACTACTTCGATACAGCAGAAGCATACAATAACGGAGAAAGCGAAAGCTCCCTCGGTGTAGCTTTGAAAGGTCGAAGGGATAAGGCGGTCATCGGAAGCAAAATTAGTCCGGATCATATGTACCCAGTCATGATAAGAGAACGCTGTGAAGCCAGTCTTCAGAGGATGCAAACGGATTATATTGATCTTTACATGGTTCATTGGCCAATTTCAGGCCATGCTATCGCGCATTACACCAAAGATCCACAATTGATTGCACAACCACCCGATATCAGGGAAGCCTTTGGCGAACTGGCAAAATTGCAGCATGAAAACAAAATTCGCCATATAGGTGTCAGCAACCATGGAATTCAGCAAATGAAGGAGCTTCAGGTACTCGAACTGCCGTTCGTTGCCAATGAGCTGGCTTACAATTTATTTTCAAGAGCTATTGAAGACTCGATCCTGCCTTATTGCCTTAGTCATTCTATTGGAGTGATTGGATACATGCCGCTGCAGCAAGGCTTGCTCACCGGTAAGTATGACAATCTTGACATGATTCCGTCTTTGCAAGCCAGGTCTAGGCACTTTCATAAGAGTCGGGGAGAAGGAACCCGGCACGGGGAAGAAGGGGCTGAAATGGAGATAAACCAGGCGCTTAAGGAGATGAAGCAATTGGCCAAAGAGCTGAATGTGCACAGAATTGTTTTATCACTCGCCTGGATAATAGCCAATCAGGGGATCGCAAGCACTATCGTTGGATCACGTGACGAGAAACAGCTGGAGTTAAATCTCCAAGGGGCTCAATATGCATTAAAACCGGAAGTCATCGCCAAATTAAATGAAATTACTATTCCGGTATGGAAGCGATTGGGTTCCAATCCAGATTACTATGAAAACCGGAATAACAGCCGAGTTCATTAACGATTTTTATAAGAAGCACATTAGTTGTTTTTAGAGGTTTGCACTGACAGTGTCAAGTATTCGTTGTTCTGTATTTTCCAAATCTTAGAAAAGCGAATACTTTTGGGGCTTTGGTAAACAACTCAGTGCATTGGGTTTCGACGGTATTGATTTTCCACTATAGAACGGATTTCAATTTGAGCCTAAGGGCGCGGAAAAGGGATTGCCCGTCTTAGTCAAACTATAGGCCGATTACGGTCTGAAGAGTTTTTAGTGTGGCGAGCAGTACGGATGAGCACGTGTTTGCAGGCTGTGCCGCAGCGGGTCTTTCAATGATCCGGATTATACGGTAGTCTACTCGCGGAGCATGAACATGCTGGGCCTTTTCGGCGGCGTGCTGGGCTGGCCGCTGTTGCCGGTGAGTGCGCCCGACTGGGAGTCCCTGCGCGGCATTCTGGCGCAGTTGGGTAGGTATCCCAATCGGGAGGAGTTTGAGGCAGCTAAATGAAGATCATCAAGATCGAGACCTAGATCGTCAATACCATTAGAAATGTGGTTACCTACGGCATGAACTGGATCTTCTTGAAGATGCCCAACACTCGGTCTACATGACTACGTCGGACATTCCTGCGCGGGTGCTTCGCAGCGTGGCACAGCAATACCATGCGCGCCTCGGCGCATAATATATCGGATGACTCGCGCCATGTGGAGATTATGGCGTATAGTGAGGTCGGCAACTACGACCCGACGCAGCGCATCGCCGGCGACGGCCCGTGGGCTGCGGAATGTGAAACGCCGATTACTCCGTGTGACGATAACGCGCTCATCGCAGCGTAAAATATCGGAACATATCTAAACAGAAAAAGTAAGGAGCAGCTATGGTTACCGATCTTGATAATTATCTTTTCGACTTACGCGGCTATCTTGTGCTGCCAGGTGCCCTGATCGCCGAAGAAGTCACCGCCCTGAACGACGGCCTTGATGCCATTCCGCTCCTGCGACGGGGAGAATGGTACGGTTATATCCACGGTCATCAGTACGGGGTAACGGACGGGCTCAACTACCAGCAGATCTACGAAGCCGGCGAGTCGTTCGAAAAACTCATCGACCACCCGTCCTGGATCGACAAAGTCAAACATTTTGTCGGCGGCGAGGGAACCTTCGACTATAACCACGGCCCGCTGTTTATCGACGAGAACTTCGCTAATTTTCGCAAGCCTGGACAGGCCATCGGTCTGCATTCCGGCGGCCATGCCGGCTCCAAGCGGAATCAGTTTCGGTTTAAGGATGGCCGGTTTATGTGCGGTCAGGTCAACATCCTCCTCGCCCTGACAGACATCGGCCCCGGTGACGGGGGCACGATGATCATTCCCGGCAGCCACAAATCCAACTTCGATCATCCGGATTTACATAAACACATAATGGCAGAAGATGCGTCAGTTGATGGCGTCGCAGAGGCGGTGGAAGTGTACATGAAGGCGGGGGATGCGCTGCTGTTCGTCGATACCCTGGCGCACGGCTCGGCCAAACGGTGCAAGGAAGGTAACCGGCGGATCATCGTCTTCCGCTACGGCCCGTCCTGGGGCATATTTCGGCATGGCTACGCACCCTCACCGGATCTGCTGGAACGACTGACCCCGGAACGCCGTCAGATCGTTCAGCCGCTGAAACTGATCCCGCGCGAACCCAATCTGAAGAAGTAAGATCAGATATTACTTCTGTGTTTCGGCATAGGTCACGCGGTTGAACTGCATCCCCGGTTCGGTGGATTTTTCATCTGCATGCCGGCCTTTGAAGTCGACCAGGGGCAGATGCTCCACATCTTCCATATTGAGGGCTGCCATTTGTTCAATCCTATCAAAAATTGGGAAAATATAGTCTCTGACTCCAAGACAATGGTTGCGTGGAAGTTAGCGCAAACTGTTAGGAGACAGTTATAGGGGCAGCGTGTAAGACGTGGGGGTGCATGGGGGTTGGAATTCCAATACGTTCGCCTATTCTGACCAAGTATAGCTGTGTTGGACCCCTCAAACAGAGTACTGGCGACATCAGCCACGCCATCACGTACGTAGTACATGCCCGACCTTTATGCTATGATGCCAATTAAGTGCTGAATAGCTCTTTTTATGACTAGCAAAGGACGCCCTATGATCTCCATGCAAACACGCTCACGCTTAACGTCTGCCGGCAAGGAAGTCGATCTGACACCGACGGCTTTTGGGGAGTTGGCTGATTGCACCCCCATACTCGATGATGCGGTCGCGCTGCGGCGCCATATGCGCGAGGAGGGCTACTTGCTGCTGCGCGGATTGCTCAACCGGGGCGAGGTGCAAGTGGCGCGCCTGTCTATGTTGGATCAGTTGGCCGAACAAGGCCACATTGACCTAACTTTTGCTTTGAACGAGGCCAAAGCTGCCCCTTCCACCCGTGTGGCCTTCGCACCTGATATGGCACGCAAAAATCCGCTGGTCCATCAGGTGATCTATAACGGAGCTCTCATGGAATTCTTTGCCCGCTTCCTCGGTGGCCCCATTCGTCATTTTGATTTCACCTGGATCCGCGCCGTAGCGCCCGGTCTCAGCACCCCGCCTCACATGGATGTTGTCTACATGGGGCGCGGCACCAAGAAACTCTATACTGCCTGGACCCCCTATGGTGATGTGCCACAGGAGATGGGAGGGCTGATGGTGTTGGAGCGCTCCCATCTCCACCAACGCTTGGTAAACGGCTACGGTTCAAAAGATGTCGATAAATTCTGTGAAAACCGCGTTGGCCAAGGCTATACGAAGATGGGTGGTGGCGGTAACATTTCATCCGGTGGCTATCTCTCTCGCGACCCGGTTACCCTGCGCCAGCGCGTCGGTGGCCGCTGGCTTACCACCGACTATCAATTGGGTGATGTGCTGATTTTCAGTATCTTTTTGATCCATTGCAGCCTCGACAACAATACCGACCGTATCCGCCTGTCCAGTGACACGCGCTATCAACTGGCTTCCGAACCAGTCGATGAGCGCTGGATTGGGAAGGAGCCCATCGCCCACGGTCCGGAAGGCAAGCAGGGGATGATTTGTTAACGGCAATTCAACCGATATTAAATAATAAAGCAACACGTATACCCGAACTACTGGATCCTTATAATCAGTGATAACATAATTAATTACAACAAAACCCCACCCAAGCCGGCGCGAAGTGAATGCGGCCGGTGGACCGGGGTGATACCGCGAACCATACGCCAGCGCCGCGCCGTCGCGATCGTTGAGGTAGAGCCGCCAGTAGCCGCTGCAGACGTCGCGGGCATTCCAGTCGCGGCCAATCTGAACGCGTTTGGCGACGAAGACTTTTACGAACAATTGATCAACGGTGACGGTGAGCGGCATGGCGAGAATTGATACAACAACCGCGCTCAGGTGCATAGATGGAAAGCCGGCCGGTATGGCAGAGTACGTCCAATGAAAGCTGGGCTAGCATCGGTAGAGTTTGGCGGGAGTCTGACCGCGGACCAGATCGAGTTCTACAACTCTCAGGGGTATCTCGTTTTGGAGAAGCTGCTGACCGACGTGGACCTCGCGCCCTGCCGGCAGGCGATGACGCAGAAGGTGGACGCGATCGCCGGGGACCTGTTCGCCAACGGCAAAAGTAAGGACAAGCTGGCGAACCGACCGTTCAAGTACGGTCTGGCGGAGTTGTTTGCCGGGCTAACCGACGCTGATTTTCTGAAGTATGGACGCGGCTGGCGGGACCGGCTGGACGGCTATTTCGTGTTGATGAGCAATCCGAAAATTCTGGATGCCGTGCAGTCGCTCATCGGGCCGGAGCTTTTCTCGAATCCTGTGTACAATGTCCTTCCGAAAGTCCCGAAGGTCGCGGCGGGTGCTGTGCCGTGGCATCAGGAAAAATCCTACTGGCCGGACGCGAACTCGAATCCGGTCATCACCGTCTGGATTCCGCTCGTGCACGCGACGCCAGAGAACGGCTGCTTGCACCTGATTCCCGGCACGCACAAGAAACGCGTCATCCAGCACGTGCAGGAGACGTACTCCGGCACCGGCTTCCTTGCGATTGAGGACGAGCACGTGAAGGGCAAGAAGATCCTGCAACTCCCGCTGCAAACCGGCAGCGCGGTGTTGTTCAATGACCGTCTGCTCCACATGTCCACGCCGAACAATTCCGACCACGTTCGCTGGAGCGTCGATCTCCGGTATCAGCCGACCGACCAAGACCCTATGCCGCAACACGGCACGGGTTTCCTCGCGCGCAGCCGGCAACATCCGGAGCGCGTGGCGACGCTTGAAGATTGGCGGGCGGGCCGGCTGGAACACGGTGGCGAGCCGGTAGCGTTGCGGGAGTGGCAATGACGGGACGCGGAATGGATTTGCAAATCATGAACACCGAACAACACATTGTGTTGGTTGAACCGAACTCGCAGATGCGGCCGACCAACGTCGGGTGGTTGTGTGAATTGCAATACCTCGAACGCTCGATCCTGCAAATGTCGCGGCGTGGGGATCAGTCTGTATGGCAGCAATAAGGTGGCATCGGACTGAGTTTTTATGGAGGCGTTCTACCATAAGGCCTTTCCGCTGACCATCATCAAGCCGTCAACCATTTACGGTCCGAAAATGGGAGTACTCAGATAGGTAGCGCGGGATTTCTAATGGATAGACCGCATCAGGAAGGGCAAACCAGTGCTCGTCTGCGGGGATGGGAAAGCCCCACACCACTTTCTCCACGTTGAAGACGCTGCGCTTTGTTTTGCGAATGTACCCGGCAAAGCACACACGATCGGCCAGACGTATAACATGGTCCGAAGTGTTTTTACAACTTGCGAGGAGCATCTCCGGACCGCCACGCGTGATTGGATCTCGACTACCAGGTCAACCTGGTCAACATGGGAGCCAACATGCTCATCCACAAAGCCGATATCATCTTTGCTACCGAGGGACTAGAGCGCGAATTAGGCGAGATTCGGGCCAGGCTTGGGCTGCACTCAGAGCCTCAATCAAGTTCGGGGGTCAATATCTAAAAATGGATGGCTTCCAATTCAACATCGGCGTGCTCGAAGCCACTGGCTATATCGGCACGCCCTATCGAGAAGAGATACGCCAAGCAACGGGTACCAAAATCGTTGCCTTATGCGCTCGCCGCAGGGATCTGCTGGAATCAGCCCAGAAGCCAGACCAGACCAGTCTGATCACAAACGACTGGCGGGAAGTGGTAGACCCCCCCGACATAAATTTGATATTGGTGGCCACCCCCGACGCTCTGCACTACGAAGCGGTGATGGCGGCATCGGCGGCGGGCAAGCACATGATTTGTGACAAGCCCATCGGCATTTTGCCTGAACTGTTACCTAATCTGAATCCTCTCGGCGAAATACTCCAAGCCGGCGATCGGCTGTGAGATTGCTCTAGTACTCTTCCGGAACGCGCGTTCGGTCGAAGCCGGCGCGGCTGAATTCGGTCATTCCCTGAACGTCGAGAATGTAGCGGGCGGCCTCGCCAAGACGGACGTAGGTCTCCGGAGTGATGAACTTGCGCTGGTCGATGTACTGAGGAACGTCGCGACCGCCAAAATATGCGAAGGCCGCCGGTCTGTTTGCCTTGCTCGCGTTCAAGGTGCCGCCGTGCCAGATATGTGCGTTGAACACGTAGGCCGTGCCCGCCTTGCCGGTTAGATGCACCTCATCCGGGTGCTCGTCTTTGGGATCCTTCATCATGTCAGCCGCGAGCTTGCCCCAGCTGTGCGATCCGGGTACGACTCTCGTAGGACCGTTTTCTTCGGTGAAGTCCACGAGAAAATAGATTGAGTTTACGTACTTGTATTCCCCCGGCCGCCCCGGCTTGCCCGAGTCGACATGAAACGCCTGGTGCCCGTGACCCGGGTAAACGTTGCGCGCGTTAAGGGCGCCAAGGCGAAATTCGCCGCCGACTATGTGACGCACGGAGGCCAGCAGCGTGGGATGCGTAAAACTGATGTCGAAGGCAGGATCCTTGTTGACGAGGTCGCCCAGCCGATCGGTTCCTTCTTCCTTGTGCACCTCCATCCCGGCGTCTTCACCCTCGAGTTCGATGATCTCGTCGACGCGGCGTCGCTGCAGCGCCACCTGCTCGGGCGTGAGCGCATTGTCTATTCGCAGAAAGCCATTGCTATCGAGCGACGCTATGTCCTTGTCGGACAGCGTGTCGTTGCGAACGCCGAGCGCGTAAAGCGCCTGATTAATGTCCATGGTCTATCTTGTCCTTCCGCAGCCCGAAATCGAAGGATACGAATCGCCGTTCCATACAATCACGTCGAAAACTCATCTGCCGCTCGCCGATGGTACACCGAACCGAGCGCATGCCAAAAGTACGGACAGTCCGCGTGTTCCGATATCGCGGGACGGATAGGAAGTTGAAGCTCCCTGACACGTCTCCATTGTACTCCATGCTACCCTCTCTTGTCAAGCTTATCAAGCACCAACTTCCGCTAACCCCCACCCAACCATTGTCTTGGAGACAGAAACCACAATTACTCAAGTCTTAGCTTTATAACCGCCCATGTAGATCCGCTGATGGCGTGGTCTTCTGGCGAGGTGGTGGTGGATCACGTGTAGATAAGCTCATCGAACATGTAAGCGGGCAGCTAAGCAGTTTGGATGGGGCTATACTCATCGCCAACGCAGATCCGCGTTGCCGGTGAAGCGGGGGCCGGTGTGGTTGCTGGGCATCACGCCCAGCTGCTGGAATAGAAACTTGCAATGTGATTATAAGTGGCGCAGCTGGTGATAAGGCTTCTTTACTTGGCACGTGGTAATCACAGCACTTCTAGAGGATATACTTGAATTCTTATGAAAATTACTGATCTCAAATGTGCCATCATGGGTGGATCCCCGATTATCCGCATCACCACTGATGCTGG
>SXGT01365342.1_pt1 | contig 15403 bp, 13 predicted proteins | sample 3176221 | NCBI WGS metagenome assembly SXGT01 (sample SAMN11356862, study PRJNA531348) | freshwater metagenome | isolation source: freshwater sample F1-120 | place: China: Fuxian Lake, Yuxi | collected 2017-12-25
GGCAATCACTGCACTCTGCGCTGCCAATCTCACCACTTGGCTGGACCACAAGAGGTCTTCGACGACAAACGAAACGCCGCAACAAACTGCGAACCAGTTCATTGCGGCGTTCTGAAGATTGCAAATGCGGAGAGGGGGGGAAACTCGTGGCAATATCTTGAGATTGCCGAGAATTTGTGGCGTTTTCGCACTCAATGCGAAACGGGGCAGAATCTTGTGGAGTCTCAGGAATGCTCATCGTCATTCAAGGATTCTCCTTGTTGATCAGGAAGTTTGTCCCACTGGGACAAACGCAATCTTAGCTGTGACCACCTCAGTTTCTGAGGTGATTTCATGCCTAAAGAATCTTTGAATCCGCCGCTTGTTGCGCGGAACGGCCACACGTTGTACGCCGTTATCCCGGCCCGGATTTCGACGCAGCATCAGGATCCTCGCAGTTTAGAGGATCAGGAAGCGAAATGCCGCAAGTACATCGAGGACCATTTCGATGGGAAGGTCGAGTATTGCGTCCTCGCCAGCATCGGCAGCGGTGAGCATCTTGACCGCGCGGAGCTGTATGAACTCGAAGAGAAGATCGAGTCCCGACAATACGACGTGGTGATCTGTGAGGATCTCTCACGGATCTGTCGCCGCAAGCGGTCCATTGATTTCTGTGAAATGTGCGAAGATGCCGGCACGCGGCTGATCGCGATCAATGACCGGGTTGACACCTGTGAAAACGGGTGGGAGGACGCCGCGTTTTTCTCGGCGTGGCACCACGAGCGGTCGAACCGTGATACTTCAGATCGGATCAAGCGTTCCCACGCCAACCGATTCGATACCGGCAGCATGATCCAATACGTCATCTACGGCATCCTCAAGCCGGAGGGAGCCAAGCATGACAGCGAATTGCGGAAGGATCCGGCGGCGGAACCGTTCGTCCTCGGAGCCTTCCAGCGTTCGGAGGCCAACGCCAGCTATGCCGAAATCTCCGATTGGTTCAACGCGGAGGGCGTTCCGACTGGGCCATGTTGCCGCCAAAAGCATTGGACGGCCAAGATGGTCCGACGTTGGATGCACAATCCCATTTTGAAGGGGGTGCGAATCCGTAACCAGATGGTCACGGTGCGGGTCAACAAGACGGGGCGGCATCGGAGCGTGAAGGCCGACCCCAAACTTCTGCGCAAGCGTCTGTGTCCGCATTTGGCGTTTTTCGATGCGGCCTATTACGACCATGTGATCCGTCTGGCCGATGAGCGAAACGCCAAGTTCCGCCGCGTTGCGGAAGGCGAGCCGGACCCGTGCGCCGGCGTCCCTAAGAAGCGTACGGTCTTTCCAGCCCAGCATGCGATCTGCGACATCTGTGGCCGGCCAATTCAACGGACGGCTTTGAAAGGTCATCGCGGCGCGTTCATGTGTTCGGGAGCCGCCGAATACCGCTGCTGGAATGCGCTCGTGCCCTGCGAAGAAGATGTTGTGCGAAACATCTCTCGCGCGGTGATTGAGACGATTGGCAACATGCCCGATTTCGACGAGACGCTCATCGCGTTGGCGAAGGTCAAGCTCTCGGAATCGCAGACCCGACGCGGCGCAAAGCGTCAGGAGCTGGAGCAGAAGCTGCGAGGCGTTGAAGGTCGCCTCAATAACATTCTGACGCAGCTTGAAGCACGTCCGAATAGCGAAGCCTTGCTCCAGCGTCTGGACGAATTGGAGGTCGAGAATGCCAAAACGAAGTACGAATTGCAGCAGTTGGAGTCTGAGCCACCGCCGTGCCCCAGTCTCCCAGAGCTTCAAGAACTTCGTCAGCGTGCGATCGTTGCCCTTCAGGATCTGACCACTTCCGATCCCGTGATTTATCGGCTGTTGCGGCGTCTGATTCCGGAGATCCGGTTTCAGCCGTGCCAGCCACTGGACGGCAGCGGTGGCGTCTTTTTGCGGGCCAAGTTGACGCTCACCTTGGCACCACTGCTTCCAGGAGCATTGGAAGAGTGCATGACGCCGGAGGTCTTCTGTCGGAAGATCATCGTCAATTTGTTCGACGAACCGCAGTACGTCCGGTTTCTGAAGGAGATCGTCCAGCGACATTCGCAGGGCGACTCGGCCATCCAGATCGCGAAGCAACTGGGGCTGACGAAGCAGGTTGTCTTCCGGTCGTTGCGTTTGCATCGCTTGATGTTGGAGGCCGGCGTCAGCGATCCCTATCAGCGTGTCGTCGTCCCACCGGCCGGCTGTGGCCGTCTGCGACGGCATCTTCATCCTCGTTATCGCTTCGAGCCAAGGGATGGATTCCCTCGCGCTCCATAAGTCTGTGAACTGCCATTGATCATCAAGACCAATGAGGCCCTCTTCGCGTCCAGCGGAGAGGGCCTTTTCTTTTGCGCAACATCGCAAACGCACCCCAAAGGAGGCCCATCATGTCCAAGTCCAAGACCATCAAAAGTCCAAACACAGAAAACGTCCGAGATCAGTGGCGACAGCTACTGACACTGATCGCCGAGCGAATTACTCGGGAGCTGATGGCTGAGCAACAGCAGTGCTCTCCGAAATCGTCACCCGCGAAAAGAACGCAGAAACCAAGGAGCAGCAAGTGACCCTTCAGGAACGTGTGTCCGAGCTGATCTGGTCCGCCGTTGGCGGCGTGTACTTGCAGACGATTGAGCCAGACGAGGCATTGGTGGAACTGGCCATGATGTGCCACAGCAAGAAATGGAAGATGGTGGCCTGGGACTTCGTCCGAGGCTTGAACTCGAACGGCTTTGAGATTGATAACGCCGTGGCCGCGACGGCAGGCGACCCTCTGGCGGTCCTGACAGCGATCCCATCGTTGGCGAACGCCGAGGGGATCACGGTGATTGTTCTGCGCGGGTTCGATCACTTCCTGAGTCGCACGGACGTCGTCTTGACCTTGGACCGTCAATTGGCCGTCGCGAAGGGACTTCAGGCGTTTGTTGTGATCCTGGCACCGGTCGTTCGGCTGCCGCTCGAATTGGAGCGACGATTCGTGGTGATCGAGCACTCGCTGCCATCCCCTGAGCGGCTGGCGCAGTGCCTCTGCGAAACGACCACATCTGACGAAGAACTTCCGCACGGTTCTCAATTGGCAGATGTCTTGGATGCCGCGATGGGATTGACCCGCCATGAAGCTGAGGCCGCGTTCCGCCTCTCACTGTTCCGCAATGGTGTCATCACACCCGAAGCGATTTGGCAGATCAAAACTCAACTGCTGATGAATCGCGGCAGACCCGATGGGCGAATTCGCGCCAGCGAGATGACGCTCCAAAACGAATCCCTCGATGACGGAGAATGCGTTTGAAATCCGACTTCGGAAAGTCGTGGGTTCCCCGGTCGCTGTTGCGTCCGGTGAGTGGCTCCGCGCCGACGTTCCCGTTTGGGCTCGCCGTCATGCGGCGGCTGATCATTGCCTGCGAAGCGGCACATCGCGCGCATGTGCGATCCCTACGCGGCGGCCAGCAACGCGGCCAACGCCGAAAGCGTCACGTTCGCCGTTGATGACGCCGACACTACTTCGCTCGCCGCTGCTGGGCTGCCTTTTCGGGCGGCCCAGCGGTGGCTTTTCTTTATTCATTGCTGACAAGACGGCGGCAATCAGATACTCGTTGAACTGCGATGGTTGAAGTCTGCGGAGCCATCGGGTTACATGCCGATGTTTCTCGCCGTTTTGGCATCGTGCCGTAGCGGCGAATCTTTTGATTTTTCTCTTGGAGTTTGTTGAAACGATGAAGCGTGACCGACGCGGTCTCGCTGACAATTCGATTGACGCGTGTGCGTCAGGATTCTGCTTTCCACAAAATCCGCCAGATTGAGCCGCAAGGCTCAGTGAACAGAAGCAGTACCTGTGTGCCACGCCCCCGAAAGGGGGCGTCGGCCAGGTGCTGTTCTGTTCGCCCCCTGGCGGGGGTTGTGGGAGCGGCCTTGGATCGGCGCTCCTTTTTGTTTTGGAAGCCGCGCCAAACGCACTCTTCCGATTCTCGATCTTCGCACCGTATTACCGGCGGCGGCGGAGCGGCAGCAACATGGTTCTGGCATCGTTTCGTTGCTGCGAACTCGCGCATACAGTGCGATTCCTTCCGGCTTTGTTTTGGAGACCGCTGTGGCTGTTTCTGAGTTGCTGTCGCGAGCGAAGGCTGGTGATCGATCGGCATTGGGACGAATGCTGGAATCGTTTCGCCCGCTACTGCGAGCGACTGCACGCGAGTCTTTGGATCACCGTGTTCAGGCTCGTGTTGATGAAAGCGATTTGGCTCAGGTAACGATGTGGACGGCGGCCGAGGCGTTTCCTGCGTTCCGTGGTGAGACCGAAGCCGAGTTGGTGGCTTGGTTGCAGGCCATTCTGGCTCAGCATGTGGCCGCGACAGCGAGGCAACACCTGCAAGCGCAAAAACGGGGAGCCGGTCGAGACGTGCATCTGGGCAGCGTTCAGGCGGACAATTCCAACGCCGCGGCGTTCGATCCGGCGATGAGCGGGCCAACCCCCAGTCGTCGCATTCAGCAGCAAGAAATCCGTGAGCATGTTGATGCCGCCCTTGCGCAGCTTCCGTGGGATCAGCAACAAGCGGTGAGGTTGCGATTTCTGGACGAGTGGTCCACTTCTCAGATTGCAGAGTTTCTTGGCAAGACGGAGCGAGCCGTGGCCGGATTGCTGTGGCGCGGGATGACGCGGCTGAAGGATGTCCTTCAAGAAGTCAGTTAGCCAAGGTTTTCGCACCGAATTGTTTCGGGATCGGAACGCTTGAAAGGAATTTTGGAAATTCCGCGCGCGCTCCGAACCGCAATTGCATTCTGGTAGGCAGGCCAACACTTGCGATGCACGGGGCGAGCAAGTGGCAATCAGAAACGAGCGAAGCACTCACGAGCTTCGCCATCAGACAAAGGGCGAATCATGTTGAAAGCAGTTTTGACGTTGGCGGTTGCAGTTTGCGTGTCATTGGTCACGGTGGGAGCGGAAGCTCAGCAGCCGCTGGTGTCGAGTCGAAACGTCTTCGGCGGAATGAACTACAGCAATGGAACCGTTTCGACGCCGAACTCATTCGGGGGATTCAACTACTCCACTCCCGGCGGGCGAGTCATCACCAGCAGCTCGAATGTTTTTGGCGGGCAAAATTTCAGCAACGGCGGCCACACCACCTCAAATGTCTTTGGCGGCGTCAACTATCACGCTCCGCGCGGCGGTGGGATCACGACCTACACGCCGAATCCGTTCGGCGGGTTCAACTCCAGCAGCGGTGGGTACTCGTCTCGCAATGTCTTCGGTGGATTCAACTACTACCACCGGTAATCGCTCGATGAAGCTGAATGCGGCGCGAAAACCATGCGACGCCGCGCTGCCGCTCTCTTCACCCAGGAAGCCAACATGTCAGGCAAGGTTCCAGACTCGACTGCTGCGGCCGAAGAGGCCGTTGATGAATACTTGCGGCGTGTTGATGCCGGGGAGGACGTCGATTGCGACGCTTTCATCGCGGCCCACCCCAATTGTGCTGAGGAACTGCGATCGTTTTTCAATGGGGCGGAGTTGTTTGAAAGGCTCGCCAAGCGATCGGCGTTGGAGAGTTCGGCAGAGACGGTGGTCGTGGCGAGTGGCGTGGAACCGATCGCGCAAGCCGGCAGCGAACCGTGGTCGAAGTTGCCGACGACGTTTGGACGGTATCGCGTTGACAAGTGCCTGGGGCACGGAGCGATGGGGGCGGTTTACCGCGCTCACGATTCGCAACTCGACCGGCCCGTGGCGTTGAAGATTCCCAAGCTCACGAAAGCCGCGTCGTCCGACATGCAGCAGCGACTCGTGCGCGAAGCCCGCGCGGCCGCGATCCTCAAACATCCGAATCTCTGCCGCGTGTACGACGTGGACCAAACTGACGGCACTTGGTTCATCGCGATGGAGTTGGTCGAAGGCCGCCCGCTGAGTAACTACATCCGCAGCGGCAAGCCTCCATCACTTCGTATAGCCGCGACGCTTGTCCGCAAGATGGCGTTGGCAATGCAGGTGGCTCATGACCAGGGGGTGATTCACCGCGATCTGAAGCCGTCGAACATCCTCATTGATCAGCACGGCGAGCCGATCGTGATGGACTTCGGCCTGTCGTTTCGCCCGGTCCAGAGCGGCCAAGAGCGGTTGACTCAAGACGGCACCTTGGTCGGTTCGCCGGCCTACATGTCGCCGGAGCAAGCTCGTGCGGACTCGAAGGCGATCGGGCCAGCCAGCGACATCTACGGACTCGGAGTCATCTTCTATGAGCTGTTGACCGGCCAACTTCCCTTCACCGGGTCCGTGCTAGCGATCCTCGCCAAAGTGTTGTCCGAGCCACCGACGCCGGTGAACACGCTCCGTCCGGAGATCGGCGACGATTTAGCTGCGATCTGCCATCGGATGTTGGCCAAACAGCCCAGCGAGCGGTTCGCGTCAATGAACGACGTCGCGAACGCGCTGGCCAAGTGGCTGAAGAAAGCCGCCGCACCTCGCCCCGCTGGCAGTGAAAAGACGCCGACCGCAACGGATCAGTCCGCCTCACCTGAATCCAATGACGGGTTGATCATCACGGCCAAACGGAGTCTCAAGGCCCACGACTACGAACAAGCCGCGCAATTGCTGGAACAGATTCCGTACAGCCAACACACGGACGAGACAGCGGCACTCCTCCATAAAGCTCAAGACTTGCGCGATGAGGTGATGTGGCTGATCGCCGACATGGACCAAGCCGTCGGGCTGCACCAGCTCGAAGAGTTGCCAGTGACGTTGAAACGGCTGCTGCAACTCAAGCCGGGACACAAACGGGCGAAAGAACTCCTGGCCCGATTGGAGAGCTACGGAAAGGCCGACGACGTCCGCTACCGGTACTCGTCTGAAGGCGACCTGCTGCCCGCTCGCAGTGAGGATGGAGTCTTTAGCGGTTTCAGTCGCTCACTTGCCCTGACGCTGTCGTTGGCCTTGGCGGTCTTTGCCGCCGTGACATGGTTCACATGGAGCTACTTGTCTCGAAGTCACACCGATCCGACAGTCCCTCAACTGAACACGGAATCGCAACCGGCAAGCCGTTTACCAACAGCAGCTAGCGAAGCCAAAAAATCTGCCCCGGCGATTCCCGGCGCAAAACTTCCAGCGGATCGAACCACCGGAGTCGCGGCCGCAACGGAAACGGACCCTGACCGAGCGGTCGCAGCCTGGTCCTTGAGCATCAACGGCGTTGTTGACATTGATGTCGCCGGCAATGCTCAAGTGCTAAGTGGTCCAGACACGAAATTGCCGTCACAGCCGTTGAAGGTCATCAAACTTCATTTCGGCGAAAAAGGACCGACAACGCTCAAAGACGCAGACCTGCAGCAACTCACGGCGCTCAAGTCGTTGAGCGTTTTGGGCATCGCCAATGCTCCCGCGGTGAGCGATGAGGGCGTCCGGCCCCTGAAGTCGCTGACGTCTTTGGAGAGCGTCAGCCTTTATGCAACAAACGTCGGAGATGACTCGGTTCGGATTCTCGCGGGTCTGCCCAAACTCAACACGATTCAACTCAACGAAACCAAAGTCACGGATGCGGGTGTTGCCCAGTTGAGTCAGCTTCCCAACCTGCGATATTTGGCGGTCGGGCCGCTGATCTCAGATGAGGGCGTCAAAGCCTTGAGCATGAATAAAGAGTTGTTGTCACTGACCCTGAGAAGTCCGACGATCACCGACCGCGGATTCGCTTTGCTTGAAGGCCATCCTGCGCTGGACCAATTGTTCATCGGCCATCTGTCGCAGGTCACCCCGGACGCGTTGAGTGTCTTGCGCACGCTGCCGAAGCTGACCGGCATCGACATTCACGGGAGGATGTTGACGGAAATCGGCGTCAGCCATCTGGCCGCAATCTCAACACTGAAGAGCCTGACGATCATCCAGCAAGCCACGGGACAGCAACTCGCTAGTCTCAAAGCCATCCAATCGTTGGAACACCTCGGAATCCAGAACACCAACATGACCGACGCGGATTTCACCCTGCTTCCCGAAATCAACGGCCTCACGAGCCTGCGAATCCTTGGAGCGAAGATCACGGATGAGAGCGTCGAACCTCTGGCACGCCGACGAGGTCTGATGTCGCTGGAACTCTGGCGTACCGGCATCACCGAGGCCGGAATCGCACGGCTCAAGCAGCTCGCTCCAAATCTGAATGTCATTGCCGAGGTCTCGGCACCATCGGCATCCACGGTCACTCCGGCAGCGGCAAGTCAGCCCGTCAAATAGCCGTACCGAGAGCCGACGTTCTGATTGGTTTGAGAACTTGGACTCAAAGGATTCAAACAATGACAACCACTGTTCGGTTCGTAATTGCGATCACATTTCCGCTCTTGATCCTCGGTTGTGGCGGCAACAAGCCCCGACCACCAGAGCAACGGCCAGCCGTGCGGGTTCATCCGGTCTTTCACACGGCGATCACTCGAAATTCCAACCGTCGTCCGGCCATTCAGCTCGATGTCAAAAACGATGGCGAATGGTTTGGCCGCGCTGAGCTTTATCTGACGGTCCAATCCAGCGCGTTTCCCGCCGAGACCTGGATTGTGTTGCCGGTGAATGTCGGCGACTTCGCCGGCTGCCGCACTCGATATGTTCAATTGCCGTTCGAGGTCCAACCCAAGGACGTCTTGTTATTCAACGTGCTGGACGAAGACGGCCTCACGGATGCAGAGGAAAAGCTCGTTTTGAAGGCGTGCCAAGCCGGTGGGTACTGCATTCATCGGGCGGGACTGGTTTACGAACCGAAGTTGGCGTTCATCATTGAACCTGCGGTTGGCGTGGGAGCGGAAATCCTCGGCGACGCGATCGTCAGCGATTTCCGACAGCACAAGTTCAAGAACCTCGGCACCGCCGAATACATCACGCCGCCGCAACTGCCGCAGTACCCCAACGAGGCCAACGAATTGACGCTGCTGGACTCGAAGTCATTGAAGGCTCGCGTCGTTCTCAAGCTCTACGGCCCAGACTCTCCCATTGAGTTTGCCACGGCGCAACGCTGATTTCGGTCAGATGACTTTCGGTGCTCGGCCACACCAGTGGATGGCAATGCTTCCGTTTGGAATTGGAACAACAACATGAGTGAGTGGTACTGGACTGAACAAGACAAGCGGCAAGGACCATGCACGGCAAGAGAATTGAAAGAGCATGTTGCGACTGGCCGTGTGCAGCCCTCGACCTTGGTCTGGAAAAAGGGGCAGGCCGAGTGGATACCGGCCGGATCGGTGAAGTCACTGTTTCCTACGAATGATGCCGAGCCAACTCAGTCCGATACGAGTGAGCCTCCACCGTTGCCCAAGTCGCGCCCGGCAGTGTCGGTTGATACCGGGGCCGCGCTGGAGGCCGCGAAGAAGCACGCATCATCGTTCCTAACGGACCTCAAATCACTGAACTTCCGCGAAGAGGTCGTGCCGATCGACGCCAGCAATCTCGCCGCTCTGCTGCGCGATTATGTGTTCTGGGGTGTGACGCTCCTGGGCGTTGTCCCGCTGCTGATCAACACGCTGGAGAAACAGGAGTACCAGTTGACGACGTTCGCGCTGTTCTTCGCGGTCCTGTGGGGCGTCGTCTTCAAGTATTTCATCGTGCGTGGATCGCAGACTTGGCCGATCCTGCTGGCTTCGTTGTTTATGACGGGGATCGCCGGCATCTATCTGATGCTGAAAGCGTATGAGCATCTGCTGCCCGAAACCTACATGAAGCTGACGGCGAGTGAGAGCGGTCTCGTCCGGCTGTTCGGCTACATCGTCCAAGTGGGAGTCTGCGAAGAGCTGTGCAAGGCTCTTCCCGTCATTGGATATTTGGTTTGGAAGCGGGGCCGGGCCGATGCCGCGACCGCCGTGCTGGTCGGCGTGTTCTCAGGGCTGGGATTTGCCGCCTTTGAAAACATCCACTACGGCGATCAGTCAACGCTGACATCGTACGCGCTGACTCGTAAGTACGGGGCCGCCGGCCTCGTGGCGGGCGTACGCTCCGCGATGGTCACGGTCATGCTGCGGTCGCTTTCGCTCGTGTTTTGCCACGCGGTTTGGGCCGGCATCGTGGCTTACTTCCTGACGTTAGGCGGACTCACCGGCAAACGGCGCGGTGTGCTGTTCTTGGTCGGGTTGCTCACGGCGGCGGTGCTACATGGTCTGTACGACTGGCTGGCGGCCTTGCAGCAGACTTTTGCGGCGCTCGTTGTCGCCGCGTCTTTCATGTTGTTCTACGCGTACCTCTCCAAGCTACATGCGTTGTCGAATGTGCCAGCCGTCGGCACCGTCGATGCCTCGTGATCGTGAGCGCCGCGGAAATGTCGGCGCGCGGAATGAACTCACCCTGCTGTGAACGATGAGACCACTGAAATGACATCGAAGATCGGTCAGAGCCTGAAAACTGTTTTGAGCATGATCGCCCAAAGCCTGAAAGTTGCCGCCGGTCATGTCGGCACGCTGTTTCGCCTTGGCAAAACATTGATCGCCCGGCACCGAGCGAGAAATCAGGTTCGGGAATCCGAAATCGACTTGGGCCGAATTCTCGCAAAGGCGGACTTTGGGCCGAAGGAATTGCTTCAACAGATCAACCAAGTCGAGGAGCGGATTGCGAGCGTCCAACGGGCAGAAGCCTCCACAAAGTCTCTGGAGATCGAGCGGCGAGGGTTGTTTCGACGACTCGCGACATGGGATGTCCCCAATGATGCCGTCGATGATGTGAAGGCCGCTGCTCAGGCGACTTCCGCCGCACGAGAACGACTGAAGGTGGCGGAGGACTCGGTGCAATCTCTGCTTGTCAGTGCGATGCCAAGCTCCGACCGGCCACTCGGTCAATTGGTCTTCGGCTATGGTTTGGTCATTGGAGTGGTGGCGTCACTCCTTACCGTCATTGGACCTGGCAATCCGCAAGTTGTTCAAAGGCAGGATGGTGACAATCCCTCGGTTCACCATAACCCCTCTGCGGACTCATCGGCCGAGGGCACGTATGGCGAGGTCAATGATGGCATGGCGTTGCCCGACAACAACGACAAACAGCCCAATGCGGCGGACGCTCCGGACGAGCCTCGCGTCGTGATCAAGCAGGAACGTCCCTCACCAAAACCTCCGTCAGAGCAGCGTGGGCCGGCAACCAAACAAACTGTTCGACCGCCGGAAACAATCAAGGTTTATGACCTCGTCACAGAGATGCAAAAGTCCGGTTTCGAGAAGCAGACCTCTTCTTCGTCAAGTGTTGAAGGCTTTGTTCGATACGGTTCCAAAGAGCTGTTTGATAAGGCAAGACGCGGAGATCAATTTGATCGGATCGAATCACGCGATGCCGCCGCCAAGCATCGGGACCATTTGTCCCAGCAAGCATTCCGAATCCAAGCTCCGCTCAGGGTTCCGCGACGCAATGATTTCGATTCCAAAGGGCTGGCCGTCACTGCGGCCATTCCCGCGAAACTTGGGAGAACAAAATCTGAATGGGTTTCCAAAGGGGGCCAACTCAATTTGTCGTGGGCCGACACGAGCCAAGGGTGGTTTCTTACGAAAGAAGGACGATTGGGTAAGTGTTCAAATCCATTCGAGGTGGATGCTGCCAAGAAAAACGGCGTTCTCTATGTGCCACAGTTCTCCGTCAGCAAAACCGAGTTGTCGATGTTTCTCGACTTAGACTTGGAGACCTCCAAGCTGGTCTCTCGAAATGCCGGGGCCTACCACGTCGAAGCCATCGTCCGCCGCTTGGTGTATGAAGACGTTGAGCTTATCCACGACTGGGGATATTTCAGGTTCGACGAATTGATCGCTCGCGATTGGGATTGCGAGGGCATCATCTTGAGTTCCGAATTTGAAGCGGGGGACGCGCCACGGCCCGTGTATTTCCGCCCCGCAAACATCAAGAAAGCGATGGTGTTTGCTGATCTGCTCGCCGTTCACTTGAAAGAGTCTTCAAGCGGCAAGATTTTGGCAGAGTTTCGTTGTCCTGAAGATCAGACTGTGTTTGATCTGTCAGAACTGCTTATCAAGTAGGACGCAGATCAGTCCAAGAATCCAAAGGCGGAAAGCCACTGCCGAGAACAAACCTGCGAAAGCACCGCTGCCAAGGCTCTTCACTCTTGTGCATAACGGCATCAAGGTATTGAGGACGTTCCCGGACGGGGAGGGGTGATATTCCTTGATTGAGTTTCCTTGATCGAATCGGTGGCCTGCCTGATAGTTGTGGCGAGTGATCACTGTGGCGAACGAATGGCGATGTGCTAAAAAGCGAGCGGAAACGCGTCAATATACAGTGAAGGACACTCTTAGCTCTGGGCGTTTCGTAGCGAACCTCGCAGAAGAATTCGACGCCCATGAAAACCAATGCCGCTGCCACACAGGCCGAGATCGAAGCCCGGATACGTGCCGCCGGTGCGAAGCTCTTGTCGGTTCTTTCTGAGTTTCGGTCGCATCGGCTCATCGCGGGGAGATTCTTCTACACGTTGCCCGACAGGCTTTGGTCACTGATCTTGGGCGAGATTCCAAAGAACCGATTCTCATCTGAACTGCTCACGCTGGACCGGGTGCTCGGTCGCCTTGGCGACGATCATTCCGCCCGTGTGGGCTTCCGCGACGGGATGCCGATCTATTTTGACTTGCTGGGTGTGCCGAAAGTGAATCCGCTGCCAACCAAGCAGGTGCCTCGCCAATCGGAATCTGTCGTCGAGAAACTCCGCCGCAATGTGCGCGGATACCTCGGCTGGCTGCTGACCAATCCGGAATTCGCCAGAGAGCACGATCGGCTGTTCGCCGATTGCCAGACGGTACTGGCGGCGACGTCGGGACCATTCCATGCTGTCGCGGCCGTCAGCGGCAACGCGAACGCGATCGAAGGCGGCATGATCCGGCAACAGACTGCTACGCCGGAAGAGGCTGCCGTCGGCCAATTCTGCTTGCGGTGGAGACTTCAAGGAATCGCGGGGCCGGGTCTTCTCAATCCTCTGGTGCCGGAGTTTCCAGCGTGCTTGCCGCTCCGCTCTGCCGAATGGGCGAGGCTTTCGGGCGTTCGCTTCATCGCCATTCCCGACACGATGCCCGTCCCCTCCGAAGATGACTTGAGACGGCTGGCCGAAGGTTCGATTTCTCACGAACCTCCCAAGCACCTGGAACCGTGGGCCAAGATCATTCGCGGCGGCGCGTCGAAGAATGAACTGAAGCGGTACGCCCGCATTTTCCCACTGCTGCACTACTGGTGCGTCTTGATGAGTCGCCATGCCGACGCGCTGCATCGTCAGCAAGGCCGCTTGGAAGAAATCTTCGCCGGCTACTTCGGCGTTGAGCGAGATTCAATTCGCGGCGACCTGCGGCTTATCGCGCTGCGACTTGGACCCAACTGGCATGCACGACTTGCTGCGTTCTGCTGACGGCTCGGCGTGGGTTCATGCTCAACAAAAAGTGTGATTTCGCTTCCAAGCGAAATACCTCGCAAGACCTTTGATTGCGCAGACACTTCCTCCCACATCTCCAGCTCACGGTCTGGGCTGGCACCGTCTCAGGGAGGAAATCATGTCACGGAAGTCAATACAGCGTCGCTTCATCCAACCGCCTGCAATTCATGCAACGGCGACTGCCGTTGTCGAGATCTCAAGGCAGTACCTCACGCTGAAGGAGCTCTGTCAGAAATCGAGGTTCTCGCCTGCGACGATTCATCGGCTCAAAGATCGCGGGTTGATTCCATTTCTGCAGCCAGCCGGCCCGCGTGGGCACCTCCGCTTTCCGCTGGATGCCCTCGATGCGTGTCGCCAGAAACTCAACGGCGGCGAAGAGGCAGTGCGCTCTGGATCAGAGCCGCCAAAAACATCAGGGCAACCAAAGAAGCTGACGGGACGCCGACCAAAGTGGATGTTGGCGTCGCCTGGAATTTCTTCGTAACCAGGATAGACGATGCCTCGCCCATCTCAAGGTGTTCGCATTCAATGCGAGTTTTTCAGTTGGAAGCTGTTCCAACGCGATGGCGTTTGGTACGCCGATGGCCGTGGAAACCGCCCCAGCTTGGGGAAGCCCAGTCTCAACACGCGTGACAAACAAGAGGCCGAACGTCGGCTCGGTCTGCTCGATCGTGCCAAGGCGATTGAGTTGGGACTCTGCCAATCATCAATGCCCAAGTCCGAATTGACGACGATCTTGATTCCCGATGGTTGGGCGATCCACAAGGAGCATGTTTCTCGTTCGGAGATCACCGGAGGCGTGAGCCAGAACACGCTCAAACGGTATCGTGCCGTTCGTGCGAGCCACGAAAAGTTCTGCCGAGACAATGGCATCGCGACTTGGAACGACCTCAGCCGCCGCGAGTTGGAGAGCTTCGCAAAGCATCTCGCGAAGAAGTACGCGGCGAGAACTCAGTACCTCATGCTCACGACCGTGAAGTCGGTGCATAAGCTCTTGATCGTCGAGCGGCATCTGCCGGAGTCGAGCAGGATTCACTTACCGATCCCGCGCCCGCAAGGATCGCCGACGTACTGTTACTCGCAGAACCAGGTGGCAGCCATGCTCGAACTTTGTCGAGCCAATCGGAAGTTGGAGTGGCTCGGCGAGATCATCCTGGTGCTGGCCTGCACCGGCCTACGCATCGGTGAACTCGCCTCGCTGCGCTGGAGTGACATCCAACACGACGCCGGAGGCGCACCGGCCTTCATCTCGCTGACCGACGAACGAGCAGACAAAAAGTCAAACAAATCCGACCTGCGCCGGCTCAAGGGCCGTCGTGGCCGAATCATCCCGATTCATCCGCGCGTTGTGTCTCTGCTACAAAAACTCCATCGCCACCGAGATGGGAAGCTGTTTCACGGTCCGCGCGGCGGCCTCCTGAAGCCGGACACCGTGCGCAACATTTTTCTGCGAGAAGTCATCAACCCACTTCAGTCGCGGTTTAACTCACCCAGCGATCATGGCTTTGAAGAAGGCCGTTTGCACAGTTTTAGGCACTACTTCATTTCAGAATGTTTCAAGCAGGGTGCCAACGAATCCGAAATCAAAAGTTGGGTCGGCCATCGAGACAGCCGTGTCGTCGAGCTTTATCGGCACCACGGATCTGAAGAGAGCCGACTCAAACTGCAGCGACTTGATCTCGTTCGAGATCGAGAGGTGCCGGATGGTCCGTCGCCTGATTCCATGTCCCCGGTGGATCACAACCAAGATCGCACTCCGGAGCAAAACGAGAATCACTGATGCCGATGCGTCTCCCCACAATCCGCAGTTGGAGTTATGTCCCAGTATTTGTCTCACTCGCTGGGACAAACGAAACTGCCCCTTGCAACTCACTGTTTATCAATGGGTTGCGAAGGGGCAAATTTCTAAGGCGGAGAGGGGGGGATTCGAACCCCCGGTAGGATTAAAACCCTACACCGATTTAGCAAACCGGCGCATTCGGCCACTCTGCCACCTCTCCGATCCGCGTGCGGACGGGCGGAACTATACTGGCCTCAAAACGGAAAGCAAC
>SXGT01552044.1_pt1 | contig 15400 bp, 14 predicted proteins | sample 3176221 | NCBI WGS metagenome assembly SXGT01 (sample SAMN11356862, study PRJNA531348) | freshwater metagenome | isolation source: freshwater sample F1-120 | place: China: Fuxian Lake, Yuxi | collected 2017-12-25
CAGCGCGTCTATCAATATATTTTTCAGCGTCATCAGAATGTCAACAATTCATTCGTCGCGGACTTGATCGCAAATCGTGTGACGCCCGGCACGCCGATTGAGCGCAACGGAATTCGGATGACCCCACCAGACTGTTGTACACGCCGATGGCGTACATTAAAAACAACACGGCAATGACGCCGACGACAATCAAGGCAATCGTGCCGGACGAAAATTCAGCGAGGAGGAGATTCATGTTCGGCTCCTGAACTGCGGGACCGGAAAAGTGACCGTGCGAAACGCCAATCGACCGTTCGCACGCGAACATCTTAGAACAACCATGGTAGGCTGTCTATTACCCGATTCGCTCGCTTCCCGACAATCTTGGCGAGTTCAAGACACTGCGAGGGACTGGACGGCGACGGAGGCGCCTCCCGATTTTCGATCAACAGTCCGATGACACGGCTACGCTCAGCCGTTTTGTGGGTGACGAGGATCAGGCCGTTGGCTTTCGCTCGGCAGGTCGTCGTTGGAGGTCCGCATAGCGTGCGGCGCCGAACCAAGGAGGGCACCAAGACTCGCCCGAGTGCGGCGAGTATTTTTCGCTCAAGCTTCATCACCATCACCTCGGCTTCATCACCATCACCTCGGATGGGTGAACTCGTTCAGACCGCAACCGCTGCTGCGGTCGGCCAACTTCAGGCAGGCGACGGCACGTTGCACGTCCGATTCTCAAGGTGGGGCTGGTACCCAAGCCCGCGCTTGCTTGTCGAGTAAGTTGCTGCGCCTCATGAGTTTAGAGCGGTGATGGGCGCAGCGAGCCGGCTAGCGTTTTCCGCGAAAAACCGCCGAAAAATTAGCCCTTGGAACGGGTGGGCGAACCATCTAATATCCGGCACGTAGATTAGAACACATCATCGGACTGATTCTGGCTGCGCGGGAACTCTCCGGGTGGCTTGCAACGCGGGTAGCGTGAGGGAGTGAGAGAGTGACAGAGTCGCCACCCGACCTGGATTGCCAGCCTGTTTCACCCGGCAAATCCGTCGGTCCGTTACGTTTGAGGATGTGGCCGCTCGAAAAATCCAAGCGGGCGATCATTGTTGGCGGTTCGCTGGCGATGGCGTATACGCAGCTTACGACGTCCCCCGCCACGGTGCAGTTTACCCGTGAGCTAGGCGGCAGCAGTTTGCACATCGGGATATTGGGCGCGTTGCCGGTCGGCTTGATCTTCATGCAGTTGATTGCGGCGCTGGCGGTGCGCCGGCTGCTGTATCGCAAGCCGCTGTGGCTGGCCGTGGCGATCTGCCAACGGCTGGTGTTCTTGCCGGCGGCGCTGGGTCCCTGGCTGATGCCGAGCGTGCCCAATGCTTTTTGGTTGTGGCTTTTGATTACGTTGACTTTTGCCAACCATGCCCTGTTGCACTTTGGCAATCCGCTTTGGCTATCCTGGATGGGCGACTACCTGCCGCATCGAGGCTTGAGCAGCTTTTGGGGCGTACGGCACTCGTCGCAGCAGTGGACGGCGGCGGTCACTCTGCTGGTCAACTCGCTGTTTTTCCTGCACGCAACGACGGATATTCGCGCTGGGTTTGCCGGCATCATTGTGCTCGGCGCCGTGCTCGGCCTGATCGACGTGCTACTGTTCCTGCGGATCGAAGAACCGCCCGTCAGGCACCATCCATCGCCACGCGTCTGGGACGTGCTTGCCAGCCCCTTTCGCGAGCCGCGTTTTCGCAGCTTCATTGAGTTCACATGCTTCTGGCACATGGCGGCGATGGTCGGCTCACCTTTCATCAGCATGTACCTGCTGGAAGTCGTCGGTCTGGACTTGTTCCGGGTGCTTTTGCTGTGGACGATCTCGTGGGTCGGCGGGGCGCTGCTGTCAAGGCAGCTGGGCAACTGGGTGGAACGCTTCGGACAACGGCCGGTGCTGATTTTGTGCGTGACATTCAAGAGCGTAAACATGGTGGCCATGCTCTTGTGCCCCCACGACCCGACGACCGCCTTCTGGGTCCTCGCGCCGGTCTTCGCCGCGGACGCTTTTCTGAATGCCGGCATCACGATCGCCAACAACGGCTTTCTGATCAAGAACTCACCGCGCGAGAACCGCACCATGTTCGTCGCCGCCGGCACCGCCTACGCGGGGCTGGTGGGCGGAGTGACGTCGATTGTCGCCGGAGTGCTGCTGGCATTGACGGATGGTTGGTCGCTCGAATTCCTAGGTGCGACGTGGAATCATTTCCATGGGCTGTTCGCGGTCAGTGTGTTGTTGAGGCTCGCCGCCGTCGGGTTGGCCATTCGCGTGCGCGAGCCAAGTTCCACGGGGGCCAGGCAAGTGGCGCTCACCTTTGCCTCGGCGACGCGCAACCACGTCCGCCGTTGGCTGCGTGCGGCGTGAAGCGATAAGCGTTATTCCAACCCGATTTGCCCATGGAGCCAATTCGCCGATTGTTCTTTTCTCGGAAAATGGAATGGCTGTCAGGCCAACGGGCGTTTACCTGTCATTTGCGCTGTTGGGTCTCATCTTTGCGTCGTGCGAAGGTATCGCTTCGCGATCCCGTCATAAACGACTCGGTGGTTTCCGTGCCGGCCAGCGTCGATCCGGCAGGATTGACGATCTGGGCTAGCGCCGAGAGGTCATCCCGGATCGCGCGGTCGAAGTAGTAGGCCATGCCGAAGCCCACCAGACCCAATACGATGAGGAACATGATGAAGAGCTTTAAGTTGCCGCTCTCCGCCGCGCCCGCCGGGGAGAATTGTGACATCAACAGCAACGCCGCGAGAAAGGGGGCCGCGACTGCCAGCAAGTAGTAGAGCCAAATCCGGCGGCTGAGTCCCGCAAGTTGGTCCACGTCGCTGTGTTCGGGCAATTCACGCGCGATCAGCCGCGGATAAAAATAGCGAACCCCGATGAATGTCAGAATAAAGTACGACATGGTGGTGGCGATCAACCCACACAGACACTGCGATAAAAAAAAGTGCACGATCGACGCTAGTCTCACCGGAGCATCTGCTTGCGTTCGCATGAGTGTCAGCCAGGGAGGCAAAATGATCCCACTCGCTACCCAGAGTGCAATCACCGTGACGGCCAGGTAGTCACCCAACCGTAAGCAACGTGCGCGTGTAACCGTCAAAGCACCAGCCGTAAGAGGCGGCGGATTCGGTCGTACGGCCGTAAACACAGACCACCCTATGGATAACACCGTGCCGATTCCCAAGCTGTAACACACGGTGTTGATAATCGGCACGGGCCCGCTGAAAAACTGCTCTTGCGTGACGTTAAAATCGCGCAGGATCTGCGCGACATTGTACACGATGTTAAGCACGCTCAGCACAAGGTTGACCGCCACAATCGCGACGACAACCGTTAGTGTCGGATAGTTGCCCACGATCGCGCGCCAACGCGATTGAGGCCCGTGCAATAATTTTTGGGCGCGCGGCTGCAGGCAGATTTCGAACATGCGGGCGGCCGCTGCCGCATCGACGCGCGCCTCAAGGTTTGGCGTCAGGCACTTGCTGAGCGATTCTCGCAAACCGGCGGGACAGTCGGGCGGCAGCTTCGCGAAAGTCGGAGCATTCATGCCCGCCGTGCGCCGCGCGACCATGGTGGTCAGCATGCCGGTCCAGTTGTTCGTCGGTTTTTCGTCGGGAAACGGCCGCGATCCGGTGAGCAGTTCCCAGAGCAGCACGCCGAGCGAGTACACGTCGGCGCGGCCGTCGAGCGAATCGGGCTCCCGCTCGTGCGATGGATTGCAGGCTTCCAATTGTTCCGGCGACATGTAGGCCAGGCTGCCGCCAAAGTAGGCCGCCGGCGTGGCACCCTCCAGCTTGCTCGCAAAGCTGATGTTGAAGTCCGCGAGCTTGGGGTTGCCGTCCGCGGCAATGAGCACATTGGCTGGCTTCAAGTCGCGATGCAGCACGCCTTGCCTGTGGGCATAGGCCAGCGCCGCAGCCAGTTTCGAGCCAAGCCAGCACACCACTTGCGGCCAACTGGCGTTGGAAATCTTTTCGCGCGTCGACGAATCGGTCGGAGGTGATTCGCCACGCTCGTCCAGAACCCGATCGATGGCGTTTAAGAACTGTTGGCCGTTGCGTTGGACCGGGGCCAGTCGTTGCAGATGCTCGTGAGGACCTTCCAACGTGCCTCCGGGCACGTACTGCATGTAGAGCAGCCGTAGCTTGCGATCGGGAAGCTGCCGCTGGTCGTAGACGCGGACGATGTTCGGGTGATCGAGCTGCGCAAGCGTTTGCGGCTCCGCCCCTTTGTCGGCCGATACCTTGAGGGCCACCATCCGCTGCATCGACCGTTGCCGTGCCAGGTACACGCAGGCAAATGCACCCTTGCCCAACTCGGTGAGCAGATCGAAATCGTCGATCTGATCACCCAGATTTATCGGCAATTGGGCGGAGCCGCGGATCAGCGTCGTGGTCACGTTCGGCGACTCGAGCTTGAGCAACCGCCGCAGCTCGGTCTCCTGCGTGGGAAACCGCTTGAAGTACGCGGCGGGCTCAACGTCGTCGCCCGCCTGGCGACGCACATGATATTCCTCGTACACCAGATCAACCGGTGCGAACCCGCTCTCGGCCATCTCGGGAAATTCGACGAGGTAGTCCTCAAGAAGCTTCGGGAACCGCTTATTCCGCCAGCGATACTCAAGATCGACCTTGACCAGCTCGCTCAGAATCAGCTTGCGAATGGCCGGTTGTTCCATCGGCACGAAGTCGCCAATCGAAGGTGGCTCAACGGCCTTGTCCCAGGCGCCGATAAACGCATCGACGCATTCCGAGAGTTGATTCCAGACGTGCGATTTGAACTCGTCCGGAGCGGAAGCGTTATCCGTCGGCGTTGTGGACACGAAAGGCTCCTTCGGAGCAGCGAGTAGCAGATTGTTGGTCGCTGGCAGCCGGACACGATCAATCGCTGGCGAACGGCTACCCGCTACCAGCCCGCACCCTTCGTCCTTGTCTTCACACGGCACAAGTACATTTTGCCGTTCGACTTGATATCGAGATCGTTCGGGCTATTGAATCGCTGTCCTTGGTAGTTATCCGCCAGCGTCCGTTTTCCGCCGTCGAAATTCAATCGGGAGAGCCGGCGATCGCCATGTTCGCAGGCCACGAGGCGTCCTTGGGCGTCGATCGCCAAACCGTTCGCACCCGGCTCGCCGCCATAGCTGGCAATGCCCGTGTAGCCCGCCGGCTTCATGAACAGGCTCATCCCCTCGCTGTCTTTAAACTTCATGATCGAGTTGCGTGGAATATCGCTGGAGATCAGGTAGCCGCCATCCTTGACCCACGCCGGTCCCTCGCTCCAATCGAGCCCGCTCGCCAAGACCTCGATCTTCGCATCCGCCGGCAGCAGCGAATCAATTGCGACATCCTTGCGCACGATTTTTCCGAGCACCGGCAGGTCGCCGCCGACCGCGGGGGGCGGAGAAAGACAAAACACGGACGCAATGATCACACCAATGCCACGCACCTCTAGCCTCACAAAAAGCGGAAAGTTACGTAATGCCGCCAAGCGCCGGCGACTGTCTTACGCTACCGGGAGTACAGCAGACAAGTCAAGCGCCTTGATCGCTAAAGTTTTATGAGCCATAGCCGCCAGTCCCTCCCCCTCCCCTTCCAATCCAGCCTCTGCGGTAAAAGAACCCCAGCAGAATTGCCGTCACCACCGCCATTAGCGCGTACGCAAATGGGTAGCCGTAGTACCAATTAAGTTCCGGCATGTTCCAAGATGATTTCTCGGTGTTGAAGTTCATCCCGTAGATGCCCACGATGAACGTCAGCGGCAGGAAGATCGTCGAGATGATCGTGAGCACCTTGATCACCTCATTCAGCCGGTTGCTTACGCTGGATAAGAACAGATCGCGCAGGTCGGCCGCCAATTCGCGATAGGTTTCCACAAGATCGATAAGCTGCACGGTGTGGTCATAGCAATCGCGCAAGAAGAGCCGCGTCTCAACCTTGATGAAGGCATTCTCGTCTCGCACCAGGATGTTGATCATTTCGCGATGCGGCCAAATCGCGCGGCGGATGGCCAGCAGGTCGGTCTTGAGTCGGTGGATCTTCTGGAGCACTTCCTGATCCGGGGTGATGGTGGATCGTTCTTCCAATTCCTCCAGACGCTCGCCAAATTGTTCGAGCACCGGGAAGTAACCATCGATCACCGCGTCGATCAGGTGATACAACAGCACATCCGGTCCACCGGTTCGGAGTCGACCCAGACCACGTCGCAGCCGATCGCGGACCGTGTCGATGCAGTCTTTGCCCGGCCGCTCCTGAAACGTGAGCACGAAGTCGCGGCCGAGGAAGAAGCTGATTTGCTCGGTCTCGAGCCGCTCTTCCACAAGTTGCACCATCCGGGCGGTGACAAAGGTGTTGTCACCGTACTCCTCGATTTTGGCCCGTTGATGGAGGTGCATCACATCTTCCAGGGCCAGCGGATGGAGACCAAAAAGCTGGCCAATTTGCTGAATCACCTCGTGATCGGCCAGCCCATCGACATTGACCCACAGCACGGGACAGCGATTCAGGAATTCGCGAAGCTCATGGACGCTGTGGATCTGACGCTCGACAAGCTCGCCTGGCCCGTATGCAAATGCGCTGATCAGCGGAGGCGAAAGCGCACTCTCGGGGGCCACCTTCGGCGGCGTCTCGGTCGCTCCGGGATGGCGCTCGACCCACCGCCTGCGTTTTTGTTTGCGATGTTTATTGGACATGCAATTGCCCCCACGTCGATTCCTGATGGGGAGCTATTTGGGGATCAGGCTCGGAACAAAAGCAACCATCGCTCCCACGAGCAATCCCGCGGCATGCGCAATGTTGGCGACCGGGCCGACCGCTCCGGTGAAGCAAACAACGAACCACACAAGAAACATAAAGGTGGTGCGGGAATCGAGATACGGAGACTCGCTGCGCACCCATTCAGAGCGGATCCAACAATAACCAAACAGAGCGTAGTTGACCCCGGACATTCCACCAAAGTAGGGCCCGCCTGCCGTCTCATGCCCGAACAGAATGAGTTCGGGGCCGCGGTAGGCATACTGTGCCAGGTTGGAGATTGCCGCGCCCGCCACCACCAAGAGCATGAATCGCACGCTGCCTCGCCGCGATTCGATCGCGCGCCCAAACACCCAGAGCCACATCATGTTGAACAACAAGTGCAGCAAATCCATGTGGATCAAGATCGGCGTCACCAGCCGCCACAACTGGCCATGACGGACCTCCTGGAGGCCAGGCTGGTAGCTCATGGCGTCGCCGTCCAGGTGAATCCTTGCGATAAATAAATACGGTTCCACGGGACCAAGCTGCCTGCCAAAGCCGGTCATGATCCCGATCAACACGCTGACGGTGATCAAGGTCAGGGTGACCGGTGTCGCTCGAACGACAGGCGTGGCCCAACGTTGTCGGGCATCGATGACCTTGCCGGCGGATTTGCGCTGCGCCGCGGCTTTTTCGCGCCTCAGCGATGTGGCCTTACGCGCGGCGCCTTCGTAGCGGGGATCGGCAGGGTTCGCTTGGAATGCGGCAAACTCGGCTTTGCTTTCGGCGAGGCGGTTTTCGTCGTAAATCCAGATCGCCCATTCATCGCCCAACGTGTCCGCCTTCGCTTCGATGCCTTGCGTGAGCAGGTAATCGACCAGCCGGCAGGCGTCGGCTTGATGGGGGATGGTTCCGGCTTGTCGCATGAGGCAGATTCAGATTTCAGATTTTAGATTGCACGATCGGTCATTCGATTCGGATACGGTTGACACGGTTGGCGATGATCCACTCCAGCCATTCTTCCTGCTCGGCGGTGAGTTGAATCTCAGCCTGCTTGGTGCTGTCGAGCGGGGAATAGACCAGCAGCACTCCCTCGTTCAGGAAACGCCGGGCGTCGTCCAAATCAATCCAATACTCACTTTCCGGCAGTTTGGGAACGCCGCGCTCGCCCGGCGGTGTCATGAAGTATGCCACGTCGTGCTTGAACCGCGATGGCATTTCCAGGGGGGGCAATTCAGGATGATCGACGGAGCAAACTCGCATGTTGGTCACCCGAGGCTCTTACACGCTCGATCCCGCCAGCCAGCCGGTGCTCCAGGCAGCCTGAAAATTGTATCCGCCGATCGGACCGTCCAAGTCTAAGATTTCTCCGGCCAGATACAATCCCGGTACGAGTTTGCTCTGCATGGTGCGAGAATCAACCTCCCCCAGCGCCACTCCGCCCGCCGTGACTTCGGCCTGCCTAAAGCCGCGTGTGCCCGTTACGGCAATCCGCTGCTGTTGATAGGCCGCCACGAGTGCCAGGCGTTCGATTTTCGTCAGTTCTGCCGCCTTGCGGTCGAAACGCACGCCGGCATTCGCCGCCAACGCTTCATGCAACCGACCGGGAAGCTCCTCGGGCAGGATTGCCAGAAGCAGTTTTCTCCCGGCGGAGGCGGTTCGCGCCTTGAGCTCTTCCGCCAGAGCCGCCCGCGGCTTAGCCGGCAGAAAATCGCATTCCAAGACGAGCGACGCCGGCCGCGGATGCCCGCTGACCGCTCGGCTCACGTCGAGCACCACCGGCCCCGAAAGTCCGAAATGCGTGAACAGAAACGAACCGCGACGACGAGCCAGCTCCACGGTTTGGTCCAGTACGCGAACGGCAACGTCCGGAATGGTGACGCCTGAGAGCCGTTGCACCCAGACATCGCTCACGGTCAGCGGTGTGAGCGCAGGTCGGGGAGGCACGATGACGTGGCCGAACGCAGCGGCCCAGCGGTAGCCGTCGCCGGTGGTGCCGGCAGCGGGATACGATTGGCCGCCGCTGGTGATGATGACTTTCTCGGCATCGATGGTTCGTCGCGGCGTGACAAGTTGAAACACCGCTTTCTTCTCCCTTGGGAGAGGGTTGGGGTGAGGGGGCTGCCTGGGGGTTCGCACCCTCCCTTCCGGCCCCTCGCCCTCGAAGGAGGGCGAGGGGAGCATGATTTCGGTCAGCGGCTCGTCCAACGCCAGGCTTGCCCCGCTCCGCCGCAAACGGCGGACGAGGGCGTCGAGCACATCCGTGGCTCGATTGCTAACCGGAAACACTTTTCCCGTTGTTTCGACCTTGGTCGCGACCCCCTCGTCGTTGAAGAACCGGATCGTTCGCTCGACGCTGAAGGCCGCCAGTGCCGAGGACAGAAACTTGCCAGGTTCTCCGTAGGCCGTGATGATGCCGCGGTTGTCGCACGCATGCGTGAGGTTGCAACGCGTGCCGCCGGACATCAGGATCTTCACGCCCGGCCTGGGGTTCTTTTCCAGGAGCAACACGCGTTTGCCGCGCTCGGCGGCGCGTAACGCAGCCACGAGGCCGGCGGCGCCCGCTCCGATCACAACCGTCTGCCATCGCTCCGCGTCCACGCGAAAAGCAGACTCGTTGGCAACCGTAACGTCAAGAGTGCAGATTTTTTGCTGGCCGCGGCAAAATCAGCTTGCGGCGGGCGTTGGGCCGAATAAGATGACTGGCCGAGCTTTTGACCATGTCCCGGCTTTTTCTGCTTGCCGTTGCCCCCCTGGGGTTAGTTGCCGCGCAATCCCCCGCGCAGACGGTGCAGCTGCCAACGTTCCACCAGTTTTCGGTGAGCACCACGGTTTTGGTACCCGACCGAGGTGGCGTTTTGCTCGGTGGAGCTCGGCGATCGGCTTCCGGATCGCATCGGTTCGGCGGTCCAGGACTGCGAGGCAATCGGGCAATCGGCTCGGCCGTTGACGCGGGCGGAATGAGCGTATCGGCGCGGATTCACGATCTGGAAGCGATGGATCGAGCATTACTGGATCAGGCGGCCGCAGCGCGCGGGGCGGCAAGAGGGGGTCAGGAGTCGATTTCGCGCGCTGGAGTTCGGCCTTCAGGCGGTCTTCATTTGCCGCCTCAAGGCGGAACTTCAACGATACCGCCTGGCCTCGCCGAAATCCGTCGTCGCAAGGCCGCGGAACCAAGACCCACGGCCGAAGATCCCCAGGCACTGATTGACCGCGCCGAGGAAGCCTGGGCCGAGGGCCGGCAGGGGGCGGCCAGGGTTTATTTGCAGATGGCGGCCCGTCGGGCCACAGGGCCATTGCGTAGTGAGGCACTGGTTAAGTACGATACATGGTTTAAAGCCCCATCAAATCCACGCTAATCGGCGATGCTGGGTAACCTCCGGGTGCCCGGCGCGCTCTCAACTTTATGGCAGAAGTAGAAGATTTAGACGCGATTCCCGACCATACTCACGACAAGAGGAACCCGTACTTGTTGCCGGTCCGGATCGTGTTGTTTACGTTGTTGGCGATCGGAATCGTGGGGCTCATCTTCGACCAGATGGCGCGTCGCAAGGCGAGCGAAGCTTTCCAAAAACTCAACGCTCAGCTGGGGTCCGATCAAAAACTGAATGAGGTCACACGCGACGAAGTGCACGCGCTGGTGGGCCGGGCGCCCGATGAAGACGGCGACCCCAACGATGCGAGTGAAACTTACACCTGGCAAGGTGCACTCAAGCCGCAGACTTTGTACGTGCAATATCGACACGGCGGTGACCCGGCGCTGAAAGACGTTTCGCTCAACGAAGCACCCCCGGGGTTTTCGGAGTGATGCGTCACTCGATCAACGAGGCCGGCCGAAAGCCGCCGTTGTTTCTGGCAACGCGCCATGAGATCTCACCCGATGGCAGCTGCCGACGTTCCACCGCCACGAGTACGAAGACGGTCTTCCGCTGGCTCATCGCGCCGGTCTCGGCGTCGCTCGGTTCACGCCCCGCCTTCGCCCCATGCCCCGGTTTCTCCGTCGCCCCGTCCAGATACGTGACGGCGTACACCAGTTCGATCGTATCACTTGGCGATCCCGTTGCCACGCCGGCCGTTTCGTAAAATCGGACCTGACATTGGTCGCCGTATTCCAGCACGAACCGTGGCACCGGCGAGGCGACGAACTTCACCAGCTCCTGGCGGTTTTCTTTCGACGAGCGGTAGTGGTCCCAGAGCAGGTCGTTGAGCGCGCGACGCTGTGTTTCTGGAAGGGTCAACTGCAAGGCTTTGTGCGGTTCTCCGCGGCGCAGAAACTCGAACCAGGCCTCGACGATCGGTCGTGAAGCTTCCCCGAGGTAGTGCGTTGACGATGCCGTCTTCACCGGTCCGGCGGCGGCGAAGAAAGTGCACAGCGCCAAGCCGGCATATGCGGTGCGGGTGCCTGTGACTCCGCCGTTCGATTGCCGAATGGCCCGGATCGCGATGGCCGCCAGCGCGATGCCCAGCGCGGGAATGACCCACAGCAACAAGCCCACGAGCGCCAACGGAGAAAGCAGCCCAAGCAGGAGGCTGCCGACCGCGGCAGGGCTGATGGCGCGATAATCCGTGCCTTCCTTCGTCTCGTCGAATTTGACAGCGGATTCCGCCATGAAAAGCCAAAACCGGTGGCCGCGATTTCCACAGGCATCGACGGGTTGAAGTTGACTCACTCCCGCGCGAGGCTGCATCACGCGACACGTGATGGCGACACCAGACCCATTCCTGCCGATCCCCTTTTTGCGACCGTACCTGTCGCGGGTAGCGGCTGTCAAGCGGCCGACGGTACGTGTCACGGCCAATCAGTGTTTTACATTCGGCAACCTGGTAGGGCCGGCTTTGCCGCCCGTGGATGGGAAAGTCACGCGAATCCGGCCGGCACAGCCCGGCCCTCCAGCGGATAACTGATTGGCCCTGCGGTTCGTCTCAGGGCCAATCAGTTTTTGCGCTGTCACGCAGGGTAAAATGACGAGAATTCGACGGAAACTGGCGAAAACCGGCGAAGCTGCGATGTGAATTCGACCCAAACGCAAGACTTGGAGCGTAAACCGAATCGTCAAGGCCGCAAGTTTTGGTAAGATATCCAAGACTGGGGAGACAGGCGGCTGGAAAAATGTTTGCTTGCCTCTTGCCTTGGGGGCCGCCGAACCGATACTATACGGGTGTTCACACTTCCCCAATCGCAACCCAGGAAACCGTCCCATGGTCGCAACCGCCCAACCCATCCATCGCATGGCCAGCAAAAATTCCTCTCCCGTCGCCGAGAAAACCGCCAAAGAAAAGGAATCTTTCCGAGATCTCAAGGACGTCTCCAAGAAGATGAAAGATGTCGTTAAGGGGTCTCTGGAAAACAGCTCCGCCCTCAAGAACACACTCGCCCAGATCGAGAAGGAATTCGGCGAGGGCTCGATCATGCCGCTGGGCGCGCATCGTCAGGGGCCGATCGAGGGCATTTCCACCGGCAGCCTGTCGCTTGATCTGGCACTGGGCGGACAGGGGATTCCCAAGGGGCGGATCGTCGAGATCTTTGGCCCGGAATCGAGCGGTAAGACGACGTTAGCATTGCATGTAGTGGCCCGGGCACAAAAAGCGGGTGGCATAGCGGCCTTCATCGATGCCGAGCATGCGTTGGACCCAAGCTGGGCCAAGAAGCTGGGCGTCGAGTTGGAAACGCTGCTTGTCAGCCAGCCCAGCAACGGCGAAGAAGCGATGCAGATCACCGAAATGCTGATCAAATCGAATGCGGTGGACATCATCGTGATCGACTCGGTGGCCGCACTGGTACCCCGGAAAGAACTTGAAGGGGAGATGGGTGATTCGCATGTCGGCCTGCAAGCCCGGCTGATGAGCCAGGCCATGCGCAAGCTCACGGGGGTGATTTCCAAGAGCAAGTGCGTGGTGATCTTTATCAATCAACTCCGCGAGAAGATCGGCGTCATGTTCGGCAGTCCGGAAACGACGCCTGGCGGCCGAGCATTGAAGTTTTACTGTTCGTGCCGGATCGATGTCCGCCGCATCGGACAAATAAAGGACGGTGAGGATGTGATCGGCCAGCGGGTCAAAGCCAAGGTGGTGAAAAACAAGGTCGCTCCCCCATTCCGGGTGGCAGAATTCGATATGTACCATACATCCGGCATAAGTTACGAGGCGGATGTGCTCGATTTGGCCCTGATTCAGAAACTCATCATTCGCTCGGGGGCCTGGTTCAAATACGGTGACTTACACTTGGGACAGGGGCGTGAGAAGGCGCGGCAGTACCTGATCGAGAACCCTCACGTGGTGGAAGAGCTTCGAGACAAAGTGCTCACCTCCGGCGTGGCGCTGGGTAGATCCGGCGGCGACGCCGAGTCATGCAGGTGGTCGACGAAAAGTAGGCAGGGCCGATCAGTGTGTTACATTCGGCAGCCTGGTAGGGCCGGCTTTGCCGGCCGTGGATGGGAAAGTCACGCGAATCCGGCCGGCACAGCCGGCCCTACAGCGGATAACTGATTGGCCCTGGAAAAGTGGGCTTGAGCCCCGGTTACGCTAGGATGGCAGATAGACCCAAGTCGAGGTTACATCCATGCGAAAAATGAGCTGGTCCCCTATCGTTCGCGTCATGCTTGGCGTGGGTCTCTTGGCGACGAGTACCCACGGACAAGAGGCAGCGCCGGCGCAACCCAGCGGTTTGGCACTCGCCGCCGCCATGGAGCAGTCGCTGCAGTTGGCCATCGCCAGGTCGGAGAAGTCGGTCGTTGCGATTGCCCGGGTCAAGCGAAATCACAGCACCGCGGATAATCAGGCAATCGATGTCCGGCCGAATCCGTTTGGCCTTGCGAATGTTCTCTCGACGAACTCGGATCCCACGGATCCCGATTTTGTGCCTTCGGAATTTGGTGCGGGCGTGGTGATTGATCGAGCGGGGCTGATTCTGACCACGTGCGATGTGCTGGGCGATCTTGAGGACTACCAGGTCTCAGAGTTTTATGTCACGGCGGCCGATCGCAAGGTGCGCAGTGCGACGCTCAAAGCGGCTGACCCGCGGAGCAATCTGGCGGTGCTCGACGTCAAGAGCCGTGATCTGACGCCGATCGAGTTGGGGGATGGCTCGCAGCTTCGTAAAGGCCAGATCGTACTTGCTCTGGGGAATCCGTATGCGATCGCTCGCGATGGCCAGGCCAGCGCAAGCTGGGGCATTGTTTCCAACCTGCAGCGTAAGGCGGGCCGTGCTCCGGATGATTCGAACCAGTCGGGCAAATCCACCTTGCATCATTTGGGCACGTTGATTCAGACCGATGCGAAGTTGAATTTCGGCGCCAGCGGCGGCGCGTTATTAAATCTGCACGGCGAGATGGTTGGTCTTACCACGTCGCTTGCGGCAGCGGCAGGTTATGAACAGGCGGCGGGCTACGCCATTCCGGTGGACGAGACCTTTCGCCGCATTCTTGACGATCTGCGTAACGGCAAGGGGGTGCAGTACGGCTTTCTGGGAGTGCAACCTGATCTAAACATCGTCGCGAGGCAAATGGGCGAACAGGGTGTGTTGGTGCGCGATGTCGTGCGCGGAACCCCGGCCGAGCGTTCCGGAATTCGACCCGGTGATCTCATCACTCACGTGAACGGCAAAGCGGTTCACGACTTCGACGCGCTTGTGCTGCATGTGGGTTCGCAGCGGGCCGGCCAGCAGGTGCTGTTGGCGGTGGAGCGTGGTGGTCAGCAAATACCCGTCCCAACAACTTTGGCCAAGTACCGCGTTTACGGCCAACCCGTGGTCACGCAGCCCGAGCCTGCGTGGCGGGGCCTGCGCGTCGATTATTGGACGGCCGTGGTTGATTTCTGGCTCGATCGTGAGCAGTTACAGGCCATCGACGAAGAGGGATGCGTCGTGATCACGGAAGTCGAGCAGGACAGCCCGGCAGCCAAGGCTGGCTGCAAGCCCAACGTTGCCATCACGCATGTTGACGGCGCTCGCGTCAGCACGCCGCAGGAATTCATGGCGGCCGTCGCCAGCTTGACGGGCCCCGTCACCCTGCGCATCGCGGGATCTCCCGCCGATGCTGCGACCGATTGGGTCGTGGCGGAGTAGCCGAGCCGCACCGGGCTCGCTCAACGCGCTGTCACGCACGGCAAGCGAGTTGGGATGCATGCCAGGGCCAATCCGTTATCCGCTGTAGGGCCGGCTGTGCCGGCCAGAGCTGAGCAATGGCACCCTACCGGCCGGCAGAGCCGGCCCTACGTTCGCCTAGTCCGCCTCAACCTAACGAAGTATCATGACGGACTTTAGCACGGGTCACGCCGTAGGGGTCGGGAGTTGGTTTCGCGGACCAGACCCTCGTCATCTGCGAAGTCAGGCTCGCGAAGCCGACTCCCAACCCCCCAGTTTCCATGAAAACCAACGAGCTTCGGGAAAAGTACCTGGCGTTCTTCGAAACCAAAGGCTGTGTCCGCCGACCAAGCGACGTGCTGGTGCCGCGCTGGGACCCCTCGGTGCTGTTCACGCCGGCGGGGATGAACCAGTTCAAGGACCACTTCCTAGGCAAATGCAAGCTGGAGTTCACCCGCGCGACGACGTGCCAAAAGTGCCTTCGCACGGGCGACATTGAGAACGTCGGCCGCACGGCGTATCACCACACATTCTTCGAGATGCTCGGCAATTTCAGTTTTGGCGATTACTTCAAGC
>SXGT01837056.1_pt1 | contig 15400 bp, 16 predicted proteins | sample 3176221 | NCBI WGS metagenome assembly SXGT01 (sample SAMN11356862, study PRJNA531348) | freshwater metagenome | isolation source: freshwater sample F1-120 | place: China: Fuxian Lake, Yuxi | collected 2017-12-25
CCGCTTCCCGGCTTCGATGCTTAAGGTAATGCCTTTTAACACCTCTACATCCAGTTCGCCTTGCTGGTAACGTTTGGTTAAACGGTTACACTGCAAAATAATGGATTTACTCATAGCGTAACACTTCCGCAGGGTTGATTTGCGACGCTTGCCATGCAGGATAGACCGTGGCTACGATGGATAATAAAAAAGACATCCCCGCAATCGCCACCACATCGGACCAGATTAATTGCGAAGGAATTGCGCTGTTATAAAATACATCCGCCGCCAAGATCTGCATATGCAAAAAGCCTTCAATCGCTGGCACGATAGTTTCGATATTCAGCGCCAACAACACCCCACCCAAAGTGCCTAATGCCGTCCCAATCAAACCAATCACCGAGCCTAACACCACAAAAACGCCCATAACTTGATTCGCAGATAATCCTTGGGTTTTTAAAATGGCAATATCACCCCGTTTATCCGTGACCACCATCACTAAGGTAGCAACAATATTAAACGCGGCCACGGCGACAATCAGCAAAAGAATAATCGACATCACCCGTTTTTCGATTTTCACTGCATGAAAATGACTGCCATTTTCCTCGGTCCAATCGCTCACATGATACGGCGCTTTAAATTCTTGCCGCATTTGTTCAGCCAACGCGGGTGCATTGAATAAATCATCTAATTTCAGCCGAATACCCGACACCGCATGTTCTAAATGGAATAACTGCGCCCCATCCTCAATATTGACCAACGCCAACTTACGGTCATACTCATTGCCAGCTTTAAATACGCCAGCGACGGTAAAACTATGCATTTTCGGCGTTACCCCAGAAGTACTGGAACTGACTTGCGGGCTAATCACGGTAATTCTGTCGCCGACGATAACGCCTAAAAAATTGGCGATCTCAACGCCTAAGACAATATTAAATTTTCCGGGGGCTAATACATGGATATCCCCAGCAATCATTTTATCGGTCACTTCGGAAACACGGGCTTCTAAGCTAGGGTCTACGCCCCGCAGTTGCGTTGGGCTGACGCGGCGGTCGGCATTCAGCATCACCTGCCCGGTCACATAAGGTGCGGAACCTAAAATATGAGGATAATGCTGGATTTGGCTATCCAGCGTTTGCCAGTCAGACAATTGATCATCTTCCCCGGTAAAAGTGATATGTGACGTAATTCCCAGCATACTGGCTCGCAATTCAGCTTCAAAACCATTCATCACCGATAACACGGTAATCAGCGCGGTGACTCCCAGGGCCATGCCAAGAACGGACGCCAGTGAAATAAATGAAATAAATTGGGTTCGGCGCTGGGCGCGTAAATAGCGCAGACCGATAAACAAGACCAGAGGTTTAAACATAGTGTGGGGGAAAATCAGGGTTTTTTACAGTCGGCGCAAAAACCGTAGAGGTAAAGATTGTGATCTTTGAGTTCATAACCCAGACGCTGGGCTATTTCATTTTGCCGCGATTCAATCATTTCATCGGTAAATTCATCGACTTTGCCGCATTTCATGCACACGATATGATCATGGTGCGAGCCATGGTCTAATTCAAATACCGAGTTGCCCCCTTCAAAATGATGGCGCGCAACCAAGCCCGCTGCTTCAAACTGCGTCAGTACCCGATAGACGGTGGCTAAACCGATGTCTTCATTTTCGCTCAGCAGAATTTTATACACCTGTTCAGCACTTAAATGACGTTCATCAGTCTGCTTTTCTAGAATTTCCAGAATCTTAACTCTGGGTAAAGTGACTTTTAGACCGACATTGCGTAAATTTTGACTTTCCAAAAAAGATCTCCGCTATACAAGGCAAAGTGATATTCTGAGGGGTATTGTAGCCTTTTTTAGTACAGAATCGCAGCAGAATAAAATTATTCCTATTAATTTAGTTGGGTATTTTACAAAGCTCCAACCATGCGCCCATCCTTTCCTAAGTGAACTCAGCTGATCTCACAATTTAGAGCCTTAAGCTCTCGCTACGCGACTACACTGCCTGGAACGGTCTAAACATGACAATCCATGTCGTAGTTGCCATCTACAAGCTAAATCCTGTATGATTCAAATACGTATAATTTTTAAAGCAGTCTCAATGAAAAAATCTCTGCTCCCTCTTGTCATTACCGCTAGTTTAACGCTGAACGCGTGCAGCTTAATTCTCGAAAACCTCCCTGGGGTTTATACGATAGATATTAAACAAGGCAATATCATTGATCAGGAGATGATTGACCAGCTCCGTCCGAATATGAGTAAACGGCAAGTACTGTATATTATGGGCTCCCCGATGCTGACCGATTTTCTGCACAAACAACGTTGGGATTATATTTATTCGGTGCGCTCCGACGGTGAAAGCAAAATTGAAAAACGCGTTGCTTTATTTTTCACGGGAGATAATCTGACTAATATTGAAGGTGATTTTAAACCCAATAGTAGCAATGGCCTTAAACCCTCTAAAGAAACCACTATTGACGTGCCACCACGGCAATTGGAACAGACTTTATACGAAAAAATCACCAGCTGGTTCGATTTTAGTCCACCTAAAAATAGCGTCACCATTAATAAAGATCGACCGCTCGAACCAGAACCTAATTTAGATAAACCTTTCCAACTGCCTTAATGCAGTCGTAGCCTTCGGGCTGCGAGTCTTGAAATTTATCCGTGACCCTACTTTTTCCCGGCGCGCAAGCGCCGCGCATCCTTAGGGTCATGCAGCAATGGCCGATAAATCTCTACCCGATCTTTGGCTTGCAGTACTCGCTCTAGGTCACACACTTGACTGAAAATGCCGATTTTAGTTTCTGCGAGCTTAATCTCAGGAAACAGTTCTAAAATCCCACTTTGCACAATCGCCTGCTGTGCTGTTGCTCCGTGATTGAGTTTTTGCGTCAGGAGCACTTGCTTCTCGGGGGTGGCATACACCACCTCCACTTCAATCTGCTCGGGTGTTTCAACCATATAAGTCTTTTGCCCGTTGGGTAAATGAACTGACCATGGTGTTGCAAATTTGGTTAAACACAACACCAAATGCCAAGGATGCTAATTTACCTGACATCTCAAATTCTAGATCCAAGGAAATTTTACTGGCATCTTCACGTAAAGGCATGAAATTCCACACCCCTTCCAGATACGAAAACGGACCATTCAATAGGCTAATAGTAATTTTCCCACCTGCATCGCTCTGATTGCGGGTCGCAAATGATTTATTAAAGCCGCCTTTGGCTATTTGCAACTCCGCTTCTACGATATTCGCGTTACGGCTTAAAATTCGGCTACCGCTGCACCATGGTAAAAATTGCGGGTAAGCTTCAATATCTTCCACTAAATGAAACATTTGTTGTGCTGAAAATTTAACTAAGGCACTTTTTTGCACGGTCGACATCATTACAATACTCCGACCACATGTAAAAATACCAAAAACACCGCTGCGGGAGAAACATAGCGCACCAAAATCTGCCACACTTGATAATAAACAGGATTAGATAATTCCAACTCACTTTCGCTATTGGCTTGGCTCATAATCCAGCCAGCAAAGATAGCAATACAAAAACCACCGATGGGCAACATCAAATTAGCAGTCAAATAATCAAGCAATTGAAAAATGGTTTTATCAAAAAACTTTACATTCGCCCAACTATTAAACGAAAACACGGTCCCTAAGCCTAAAAACCAGACCAAGGTACCCGACCAAATACACGCTTGTTTACGATTACAGCCATGATTTTCCACCAACCACGCGACCGCAGGCTCAATTAACGAAATCGCCGAAGTTAAGGCTGCGAACACTAGCATCACAAAAAACAAGATTCCCACAATCCAGCCGCCCGGCATATTCCCAAAGGCAATCGGTAAAGTTTGAAAAATCAAACCAGGGCCTGAACCCACGGCTAAATTATTAGAAAATACCAACGGAAAAATTGCGATTCCAGCAAGCAACGCCACCGCGGTATCGGCGCCAGCGATTAACAAAGAAGTTTTCGCAATGGAATCACCTGCAGGTAGATATGAGCCATACGCCATAATGGCGCCCATGCCTAAACTGAGCGTAAAGAAAGCATGCCCCATCGCAGTCAACACCACGTTACTGGTGATTTTAGAGAAATCTGGCACAAATAAAAAATCCACGCCACGCTGATAAGACCCGGTGGTCATCGCATAACCCACCAACAACATCAGCAATACAAACAATCCCGGCATCAGAAAACGTACTGACTTTTCCAAGCCACCCTGAACCCCACGTGCGACCACAGACATCGTGGTCACCATAAAAATCGTATGCCAAAAAGTTAGGCTCAGCGGGCTACCAGTAAACTCGGCAAATAAATCTTGCATATCTTTAGCGTCTCCGCCCGAAAAACTGCCAATAAACGCTTTAAATACATACGCAATCGACCATCCAGCAATGACGCTGTAATACGAAAGAATTAAAAATCCAGCCACGACCCCCAGCCAGCCCAAATAATGCCAATTTGGGTCCGCTTTTGCTTCTTCTGCTAAAGTTTGCATCGCATTGATCGGACTTTGACGCGCACGACGCCCCAACATACTTTCCGCCATCATAATGGGGATGCCAATCAACACCACACACAGTAAATACACCAGCACAAAAGCCCCGCCACCGTTTTCACCTGTAATATACGGAAACTTCCAAATATTTCCTAACCCTACAGCGGATCCTGTCGCAGCTAAAATAAAGGCAAACCGTGATGACCATTCACCATGGATTGATTTCTTTGTGTTGTCCGTCATGTCGCTCATCCTCATGGAAATGCAGCTAGTAATTATAATTTTCAATCTGACGTCACCCCGGAATAGCAATTTGCGGCATGTTTAAGCCCGTTTTGGCAAAACGCCGCGCTTAAACCTGCATGCTCCAGATTAACGTATACACACCTTAAGCAAGTAAGCCCGGATGGTTCGCCCTCATTGCAAAACCACCAAATACTTGTTAATGGGGTAAAATACCAAATTAATCGCTTCGAGTCAGTCTAAAAATCAAAAAACTACTAATATGGCTACTAAATCCTCAAAAACCAAAGCAAAATCCACGGCTAACGCGACGATTGCCTCCAATCGCAGTGCGACCCATGAATATTTTATTGAAACCCGTTTTGAAGCTGGCTTAGTGTTGGAAGGCTGGGAAGTAAAAAGCTTGCGCGATGGACGCGTGCAGCTGAAAGAAAGTTATGTGGTCATCAAAAAAGGTGAAGTCTGGTTAATCGGCGCCCACGTGTCTGCCCTGCTTTCAGCCTCCACCCATATCAAACCAGAAGCGGTACGACCCAAAAAACTATTACTGCATTTTTACGAAATTAATAAGCTGATTGGGGCAGTAGAACGCAAAGGCTACACCATTGTGCCGCTCTCCATGTATTGGAAACAAGGGCGCGCCAAAATTGAAATTGGCCTAGCCAAAGGTAAGCAATTGCATGACAAACGCGCCAGCAGTAAAAATAAAGATTGGGAACGGGAAAAAGCGCGGATTATGAAACATGGGTAATCTGCTGGCAGTTGAACCAGTTTTAAGCATAGCGGAACAAACTTACATTTTAAAATCACAGCTTTTGCGCTAAGCCCTTAGGCAATGCCGAATAGAAATATAATTCTTGCAAGCTAGACCAAGAGCTAGGTTACGGGGACAGGTGAGGCTGAAAAAACCAATCACAGCCAAACTTACTCGCCAATTCGTTACATTTATCTTAATTAGCGAGTAGTCTGGATGCAACAGCGTGAACTCCATGAACTCGATGCTGTGATTTCCTGGATTGTAAAGAGCTTTATCTGAGCTACAGGTCTATATAAATTGAGTAAACAACCAGTATAACGTTCCCGACAGCAGCATCGCCATCGGCAACGTGAGTACCCAAGCCGTTAACAAATTACGAATAGTTGTCCATTGTAAACCTGACTTGTTGGCAGCCATAGTCCCAGCGACCCCGGAAGACAAAACATGGATAGTAGAAACAGGTAAGCCAAATATATCAGCTGCTCCAATCATCGTCATTGCTACCAATTCAGCTGAAGCGCCTTGGGCATAGGTTAGATGAGTCTTTCCAATTTTCTCACCGACGGTGATGACAATACGCTTCCAACCCACCATCGTGCCCAACCCAAGCGAGATTGCGATAGCCACTTTTACCCATAAAGGAATAAATTTTGTCGCACTGTCAATTTGTTTCTTAAACGTTTTAAGATTAGTTTTGGTTTCTTCATCGAATTTGAAGGAGCTGTCTTTTTCTAATAAACGAATGGCTTCTGACGCCAAATACATATCATTTCTAACATTAGAGACTGCTTCAATAGGCACATATGCCAAACTGCCATATTGTTTTACTTGCGCGCCGATATCACCCGTGAGCGCTGCTAACCCTGGGATCAACTCAGGCGCTGGAGCTTTAGTACGCACATATTCAGATAACACTTTGCGAGCATCAATTGGTAAGGCTTCTGGTGTGTTTTTGCTCAAGGATTCTTGAGTAACGTGCGCAACAGCAGCGAATTGCGTCATCATGTCCACGGGCATAGCACGGTTCAAGGCATAGGCCATCGGGACAGTGCCTACCAAAATCAGCATAATTAAGCCCATCCCTTTTTGGCCGTCATTCGAGCCATGCGCAAACGACACGCCAGTGCACGTTAGAATTAACAAACTACGAATCCAAAGTGGCGGTGGTGTATGCGCTTTGGGCTCTTCAAATAACTCTCTATTTTTGACTAGCGTTTTTAAGGTCAAAAGCAGTAATGCTGCGACACAAAAGCCAATCATAGGAGACAGTAATAAGGAATATCCAACTTTAGTCGCTTGCGCCCAATCCACCCCACTCGTACCATCACGCCCATGCATTAAAGCATTGGCAACGCCGACACCAATGATTGAGCCGATAAGCGTATGCGACGAGGAGGCAGGTAAACCTAACAACCAGGTACCCAAATTCCAGAGAATTGCAGCAATCAGTAACGCAAACACCATTGCAAAGCCTGCCCCAGAACCGACTTGCAAAATAAGTTCTACGGGAAGCAAAGAAATGATGCCAAATGCCACTGCACCGCTGGAAAATAACACGCCCAAAAAGTTGAAAAACCCCGACCAGACGACTGCTATATTTGGAGTTAAAGAGTGGGTATAAATCACTGTCGCCACCGCATTAGCCGTATCATGAAAACCATTTACAAATTCAAATCCTAGCGCGATGATTAACGCTACGCCCAACAAAATAAACGGCAGCCAAGTCGTGGTTATCACACCCGTTTCACCCACGTCACTGACTAAACTTAAACCACTGTAGAGGAGACCACCTAGCAGCAATCCGATAAAAACCAACGCAGTGACAACACTAGGTTTGTGATCCATTGCTGGACGCGAAGATGACGCTTCCGTCACCGAAGACATTGTTGAAGCCATAGCCGATTACCTCGTAATTTCAAGTTAAGTTCAGCTATTATTTTCAATGATGCAAATGACAGGTGTATGACAGAACTAGCGAAAAGGTAATTCGACTAATTATACCCGTGCAATTTGTTCAATATCCCAGGAATTAGCCAGAAGGGCACAAAATGCAAACCAGGAATTCGAGGCTACGATTTCCGCGCTTGAACAGGGCTTTGCCTAGGCTAAAGACTTCAGCCCTTAACAACTGAAGCAAAAAATATTAGTAGTGTGGCGGAATCTCTGGCTCTGCGGCGACCGTAAAGCCCATATTTTGGAGACTTTTAATGCGCTCGTGCAGTAACTGGCAAGTCGCTTCCAGACGTTCAATTTGCACTTGCTGCTTGGCAACGACGGTATTGAGTTCTTGTAATAGATCTTCTTGATAGGCAGATTTAATTTCGAGTTCAATGACTCGGTCAGCGTCAATCATTGTTGTTTTTTCAATTGTTTAGGGGTTGGGGTAGCGCTGTCCATGCTCAAAGGTCCCGAAGCGGGTAAGTTATCTTGACTCCAATACAAGGCGTTCCAGACTTTACTTTTAGTGTTGGCATTGGCTTTAACAATGGCGGCATAACGTTCGGCAATCAGTGCTTTACCGTACACACGTTCTAATCGACGCACGGTAAAATGCGCTTGCGCCATTTGTTGAAAGTGATTCATAAACAGCAAATTGACGGTTGCACCTCCCACTGCGCCCAGCGCTGGCATGGATTGTACGACCACTTTTTCAGACACTGGCAAACTAAAACGGGTAGCCACTAGATTGATTAAGCGTACCAAGACCGGAGCGCCTTCTTGCGAAAAGCCATGCACTAACACATGATTACTGGTATCACTGACGGCTTTCGCTAAAAATGAACGTGCGGCGTAATAGCTGGTATCGGCACTTTCGCCTTCTGCCGAGCCACCGCTGAGCGCAAACACAGTCAGGCATTCTAACTTGGTTTCAATTGTAGTCACATCCTCACCTTCGGCACGTGCAATTTCCGCAATCGAGCGCAACATGATGGTCGCCGAAATGGGCAATTCGACGGCGAGCGCCATAATGCCAAAAGTGCCGCCCAAGGCGCCACTGACGCCCACCAAAAATTTATGGGTACGATTGGCAGGTTTGCGCTTTTTCCGCGGCAGGGTCCATAACGCCCCATCCAAGGCTTTAGTTAATGCGCTTTTGGTGATGCGTGCCACAATAGTCGACCAATGACCTGGCAAGGCGGCCATGGCTTTTTCGATGGGCATACCCACCAGATGACTTAAATGGGTAGCCAGATTACTGCTTTCCAAGCGTTGCGCAGCACGGGTCAGTGCAAGCAAATCGGCACGTTGCATCATGGGGGAGCCTACATATTTTGAATATTAGCAACCAGGCCGCTGAGATAAACCACGGTTTCGTTTAATAACACAATCCAGGTATCAATTTGTTCTTTAAGCATATGCCAAAAGTTATGATGTTTGAAATCATCTTCAGTGTAAAAACTTAAGCCCCGATAAAAGGTATTGCTGCCCATAAAAATCATGATCAACGCCGCCGCTTTCAGCATCAAGCCGCGAAAATGCGCACTCATTTTACCAAACGCCATACTGACAAACAGCATCATCGGTAAGGTTCCGGCCCCAAAAGCAGCCATCAGCAAACCACCTTCATAGATACTGGGCGCCGTTGTGGCCTTGACGGCCATAGCAAAGGTTAACGGGCAAGGCATTAAGCCATTTAAAAATCCGGCGATAATCGCACCTACCACTGGACCTTTGGTGCGCGATGTCACATAGGCTTTGCGTAGCATATCCATGGGCAATAAACGCACCGATCCTTGCCAAGGTATCCAGCCTAAAATACCCAGGGCTAAGATAATCACCACGCACCCAATAAACATTTGCAACAAACTTTGAATTTTGCCAAACAAGCCACTTGAGACCAAGACCACGCCTAAAGCAGCCGCCGCCAACCCGACACAGGTGTAGACTAAAATACGGGTAAACTGATAAGCAAAATACGGTAAATAGCGCCGATTAACACTGGAATTCATGAAATAACCAGACACCAAAGCACCACACATCCCTAAGCAATGTCCACTGCCCAGAAAGCCCGCAATAAAAGCTAAAGTGTAGTCATAGCCTCCTGCTGCACCGACGATCTCCGCCATGCCATGCATACTGCCATGATCCATACCTCCATGCCCCATCATTGCGTGGTCCATTGTTGACTGTTCCATCTTATTCTCCCTTGGTGTTATTCAAGCGCAGAGAATTGACAATCACCGACACCGAACTTAAAGCCATGGCCGCCGATGCAATCATAGGATTGAGTTTACCTAGCGCCGCCACCGGAATTGCGATGGTATTGTAGCCAAATGCCCAGAATAGATTTTGCTTAATCACCCGTATAGTATCGGTGCTTAATTGAATCGTTTCGGTGACTTTAGTGATATCGCCTTGCACCAAGGTTAAATCTGCAGACTCGATGGCAATGTCGGTACCACTGCCGATTGCAAAGCCGACATCTGCCGCCGCCAGCGCAGGGGCATCATTAATACCGTCACCTATCATCCCGACTATCATGCCTTCGTCTTGATATTGCTTGATCACCGCCAATTTTTGTTCGGGTTTAGCATTCGCAATCACAGTTTTTATACCGACCTGCTCAGCGATAAAGTTAGCGGTGATTTCATTATCGCCTGTAACCATGAGGGTTTGTATCCCTAAACGGTAAAGATGTTGAATGGCTTGGGCCGCATCTGCACGCGGTTTGTCGGCTATGGCAAAAATAGCGGCCATTTTTTCATTCACCGCCATATAAACTGAGGTTTTACCTTCTGCCGCAAAACTGGCAGCAACCGTTTCCGCGTCCCCGATCGCCACATTATTTTGCTGCATCCAGGCCAAATTTCCGATAAGAATTTGTTTTTTATCGACTTCTGCGGTAATGCCAAGACCTGTCGTACTCATAAAGTAATGACACTCATGTAACTCAATCTGTAGGTCCTTAACATGCTCAACAATGGCTTTACCCAAAAAGTGTTCTGAGTGCTGCTCGGCGGAAGCTGCCAAACAGAGAATGGTATAGTCTGCCAGTCGCGAAAATTTCACCATATCGCTGACTTTGGATTTACCTTCAGTAATGGTTCCCGTTTTATCGAAAACTATCACATTGAGCTTGGCCGCAATTTCTAAACTCTCGCCATTGCGGATATATACGCCGCGGCTAGCCGCTTGTCCGGTGCCCACCATGATGGCTGCCGGGGTCGCCAGACCCAATGCACACGGACAGGCAATAAGTAGCACCGTAATCGCATTCCCAAAGGCAAAGGCAAACGGTGCACCTGCCAACATCCAGCCGCCCATCGTTAAAGCCGCAATCCCCATGACCGAGGGTACAAATACCGCCGAGATTTTATCCACTTGTTTTTGAATCGGTAGTTTGGTGGCTTGCGCTTGATCGACCATATGCACAATCCCCGCGAGGACCGTATCCATCCCTACTGCGGTAGCTCGAACTTTTAATACGCCATTGCCATTAACACAGCCACCTATCACTCGATGATTAATTTCTTTAATCACCGGGAGACTTTCTCCAGTGACCATAGATTCATCCACCGTTGAGACCCCGGAAATCACGACGCCATCGGTCGGAATTTTCTCCCCAGGACGCACGACTAAAATATCATCTACCTCAACCGCATCAACCTCAACAATAATCTCAACCCCATCACGTAACACATTAGCCGTCTGCGGTTGTAAATCCACCAATTTTCTAATCGCCTCCCCCGCTTGACCCTTCGCCCGTTCCTCTAGATAACGACCTAATAAAACAAGAGTGATAATCGCTGCAGCGGCCTCGAAATATAAATGTCCACGCCGCCGTATAAATGCAGGCAAGCTGTAACCATAGGCCGCCCCGACGCCTAACGCAATCAACGAGTCCATATTCGCAGCACGTTGTTTTGCTAAACGCCACGCTTTTACAAAAAACTGCTTACCCGACCAAAAGACCACCGGGGTGGTTAAAACAAATTGCATCGCATGCAACCAGCGGGCGGCAGGCATAAACATACCTACGGCGACCACTGGCAAACTTAATGCCCCAGCCCACAAGAATCGACTCCGGGCCAAGTCAATTCGTTCACGCTCCTTTTCGATAAGTGCCCGTCGTTGTGACAAGGTATCCATAGAGGCTGGGTGATACCCTAAGCTCTCGATTTTGCTACACACTTCAGTTTTATTTAAGTGTCCTTGCACCGAAATGGTCTCTGTACCAAAATTGACACTGACCTGCATCACTTTTGGGTCACGTTTAAAAACCATCTCGATTAATAAGGCACACGACGCACAGGTCATGCCACCTACGGCTAGATCCACGGATTCAAGCGGACCCGCTTGAAAATCGTCTTTGACTGGCGGTTTTAAATGACTTGAGGGCTTTTTGGCGATATTGCCTAACACGGCATCCAATAAGATGAGTAAATTTTTTTGAGGTAACTTGGCAGAGTCGAACTGAATAACCACCGAACCTATCTGAGGTCGAGAACGCACTTGTAAAATTTCGGGACGTTTTTTGAGTAAAATCTCCAAAATATACGTCCGTTCCTCATCTTTTTTAAGCACAGGAGCAATAATACGAATACGCGAGGTTATCGCATGCATCAACTTAAAATTTTTATACGGTTCAGTTTCAGTAGTCATAACAATGAGTTGCGCAAGAAAATAAGAATACTCTTAAATACCGAGTATGGCTGTACAAAAATGTCTATATACAGATCACAGATGTATTTAAGACTCTGAAATAGTGCGTTAGTTGCTTAAGCAATAAAGAAAACGTCGGTCGCGCTGCAGAAAATTTGCATCAGCAAGTCTACAGAGCAAGGATACCAAGCATTTGAATTAAGATTTTGGTCTTCTAGAACGCATTAACAAGAAAAACAAATAGAACACCGCAAGCCATTCATAGCGATACTTAAACGGACTGGGAATCCAAATTTGGGTAATACGCTTCCAATGAATTTTGATTAAATACAGTACCAAAATATCATTTAAAAAATTAATGATGGCTTGTTCAGGGTCACGTATAAATGCCTTAGGCCGCTTCATCCCCAATTTGGTGACAATTTTAGCCGCCTGAACGGTCTCTTTAGCATCACTATATTTGGCCTGCACCCATTGATTGGCGCGCGATTTTTTTAACTTTGCCCCCAATCGCTCACGCAAGCTAAGGACAGCCGGAACAGCTAACGCTTTCGTTGTGAATAATTTTTGCTGTTCAGCATCACTGACTAACTGAAACAAATACTTCGCCAATTGCAAGAAATCACATGCAGCTTCGTCAAAGCGAATCGATAATTTTTCTTGCTTTACAAAGAAAGCAACGGATTGCACGCCAGTTTTACCCAATAATCCAGTTTCCAAAAAACTGACAATTTCGGGTTCACACACTGCAGCGGGGATTTGGAAACGCACATATCCAAATCCCCGGTAACGCAAAATAAAAGCTTTCTGAATTGCCATAAGACGGGTTAAAACTGAATAAAACCGATAATTAAACGCGATAGCCTAGGGGGAATAACAACCATAATTTTGACTTTTTACGCTAGCAACCACTGGGTAAGTTATTGATAATTTCAATCAGTCGGTTTGCTATTCCCTTTAATGAGCCGATTGGGTTTATTCCTCTTTCGCTTCGGCGACGATATCTTCAAGATTCTCTTTTTGTTGCAAAATAAAATCTTTACTAGCATCTACCGCTTTATTCGTGCTGGCAATAATTTCTTTGCGATATTTATAAACCAAATATCCTGCTGCAACACCAAGTCCAAATACGATTACGGGATTTTTCACTATTTTGCTCATAAATTTTCCACTGGTTTCTAAAACTGCTGAGGCAACAGTGCCTTTTACGATCTGCTTACCTATTGATACACTTTGTTTTGATTTCATCGCATGCTTATGTTGCATAACATCTCCCCCCACTAATCGTCTTTGTTAACAGGTTCAGAATCAGCCAAAATCTGATCGTCATTTAATAAAGTATAGATCCCTTTGCAGCCTTCACAACAAAATTGCTTAGCACCCTCTGTAGTATTCAGGTGAAATCCAGTGACTTCTATATCCAAACCACAAAGATCACATAATTTATTTTCAGTCATTGTTATTAACATCTCGCATGTAAAGATCTATCTTATCAAAAAAACCTAACTATACCCAGTCAGACAATAAAAACCAAATGACCGACTTTCTGCATTAGACTTGATCCAATAAAATTTGTTCAATTCAATTGCAGCCCCTCTTAAATTTACCTGTAAGCGGGAAAAAAGGATCACGCGAAAATATAGGGGTGATGTACTTTTATTTTTTTTCAAGCAGATGATGCGGAGTGCGACAGCTATTAGCCATGGCTTGACTCGAGGCTTTCATCAAGGCAATGCGCAAAGCCCCTGTGAGACTAGGACCTAAGCCAATACGCATAGCAATCGCTGGCAATAAAATCATTGAGGCCACCGCTAAACCTGCTCCAATGAGTAAATACCCGGTATCGCTTTTTACGTGTATGACTTTGCTTTGGGGAGCGAGTGTGTCCATAGTGACCTCCTGCTTGCGATTAGAATAGTTATTCAGTTAATGCACAAGCAGTGCCAAAAGCCACACAGTTGAAATATATATAAATTAAACTAATTTAAGTCAAATTACCGCGATAAATAGGCTAAATAACATTACCTAATTAGGTTATTTAACATAGTTTTTTATTGGCAATATTATTACCCGCCCATTAACTAAGACTGGTTAATTCATAGAAGCGCATCGGAATTTAACTACGCCGAGCTGTTTGCACCCAGAGAAACTGGTAGAATGCTGTTCATTTTTCCGGCGTGCTCAGCATTCAACGAGTATTTTATTCAGCCCCAGTTACCTAATCATGCCTAATAGTCACGCCAATCTCTTATCTCTTTCGGTCGAGCAGCTTACCGGGATTGGCCCACAAATGGCACTAAAACTGAATCGACTCGGAATTTATAAGATTCAAGATTTATTGCTGCATATTCCCACGCGTTATGAAGATCGCACGCGCATTTACCCGATTAGCAGCTTGCACCATGAGATGAATGTTTTAATTTGTGGTCAGGTAGAATTTACTGAAATCACGACCGGACGACGTCCTACGTTAGTCTGTCGCATTAGCGATAGCAGTGGTTTTATCCAATTGCGTTTTTTCCATTTCACCCCTCGTCAGCAACAACAATTGCGTATTGGCACTTATATCAGTTGTTTTGGGGAGGTGCGCTATGGGTTTACTGGACTAGAAATCGCTCATCCCGAATATCAAATCCTAAGCCATCCCGAGCTTTGCAAAACTGAAAGCACACTCACCCCGGTGTATCCGATCACAGAAGGTCTGCCGCAATCCAAAATCCGCAAAGCGGTGCAACAAGCATTAATGTATGTACAGCAAAATCCAAGCGCTTTACCCGACTATTTGCCCTCCCCCTTATTAGCACGCTTGGGTTTTCCTGATTTAGCACAGTCGCTCACAGCCTTGCATACCCCAACACAGCAACCCAATTCTGATGAACACCCCGCCTTAAAACGGCTAGCATTTGAAGAACTCCTAAGCCATCATTTAAGTTTACGCCACACTAAAATTCACACCCAATCCGCAGCCGCACCTGTATTGCAGGCGGATGCGCAGGTACTACAACAATTCCTTCTGGATTTACCCTTTCAGCTCACCCAAGCACAACAGCGCGTGATTGCTGAAGTCACTGAGGATTGTGCGCGGAGTACACCGATGCTGCGTTTAATTCAAGGTGATGTCGGTTCAGGCAAAACGGTGGTTTCTGCCATTGCAACGCTGTTGGCTTTATGCTCTCAATACCAAGTTGCAGTCATGGCACCGACCGAACTCCTCGCTGAACAGCATTTACGCAATTTCCAACATTGGTTTAAAAACTTTGAGTTACAGATCACCTTTCTGAGCGGGCAAATCAAAGGTAAAGC
>SXGT01227213.1_pt1 | contig 15393 bp, 9 predicted proteins | sample 3176221 | NCBI WGS metagenome assembly SXGT01 (sample SAMN11356862, study PRJNA531348) | freshwater metagenome | isolation source: freshwater sample F1-120 | place: China: Fuxian Lake, Yuxi | collected 2017-12-25
GCGGAGCGGCTGGAAGCAGCGCCCGACGGCGCTGCGGACGACGCGGCTGCCGCCGCCGCCGCGCTGCCGCCACCGGGGCAGGTGACGTTACGCCTGGTCGATCGCACCACCGGGGCGGTCGTCGGCGACGGCGTGCACGTCCGCTTCCTCGCCGAGAAGCGCTTCGCCGAGCACGACGGCGGCGGCGAGATCGAAGTGCAGCTCAGCGGCGGCCGCTGGACCGCGCGCGTCCATGCCCGCGGGTTTGAGCCCTACGACCTGGGTGCGTTCACCGTCGACGCGGCGGTGCCGCTCGATTTGGGAACGATCGAGCTGCAGGCCGGCAGCGGCGTGATCGAAGGCGACGTGCTGGCGCGCCATCTCGCCGCCGAGCAGCCGGTGCGAGTCGAGCTGCGCGGCCATGGCATGCGCCGCTGCGCGGCGTGCGCCGCCCCGCAGGAGGAGGCGCCGGCCGATGCGCCGCCGCCGGCCGAGCCGACCCACGCCTGCGGCAGCGGCGACGACCCGAGCTGGCACCAGCTCACCGGCGCGCGCCGCTTCCGCTTCGAGGGGCTGGCGCAGGGCACCTACCAGCTGCGCGCGTTCGACCCGCAGCAGCAGATCGTCGACGCCGCGCGGATCGACGTGCATCGCGGCGGCTATCGCTGGGTGCCGCTCGAGGTCAGCGCGCCGACGACCGCGCTGCTCGAGCTGCGCCACGCGCGCGGCGGCCGCTTCCATGGCGACTGGGCGGCGATCCACGCCGAGACCACCGCGCCGATCGAGTTCACCGTGGAGCGCGACGGCAAGTCGATCGCGCACGGCTCGTGGCAGCCGTCGGCCGACGAGGTGCGCGAGGCGCAGGGAGGGCCGCTGGTGCCGCTGCCTGAGCACGCGGAGGCGGAAGCGCCGCTCGCGACGATCTCGCACGCCTCGTTGTTCACCGGTCAGCTGGTCCAGCTCGGGCAGATGCGGTTCAGCGAAGTGATGGAGAAGGCGGTCGCGAGCCAGGTGCGCTTCGTCATCGGCGACGACCAGGCGCTGTCGGTTTCGTTCACCAGGGGCCTGTTCCAGTTGGTGCACCCGAACGCGCGCGAGCGCGAGCGCGGCTCCGACGACTCGCTCGAATGGGTCGGCGCACCGACCGATCCGGAGCCGGCGGCGCTGGCTGTGCGCAAGCTCCGCCCCGACGCCTTCCGGCTCGAACCGCTGCCGCGCGCACTGCTGACGGTGCGCGTGAAGTCGGGCGGCTACGAGAGCGAACCGTTCCCGCTCGACCTGCGCTTCGGCGAGGGGCTGCCAGGAGTCGTTTCGCTGCCGCCGACGGTGCAGCGACTGGAGGAGTTCGAGTGGAGCCGGCAGGCGCCGCCGGCCTCCTGCACCGCCTGTCACGCCGCGCGGTCGGTCGACGGGAAGACGACGCTGGACGGCTGGACGCGGAAAGCCCTCGGCGACTACGTCACGGATGGAGCGGCGGCCCCGGACGGAGCCGCGCCAAGGACGCGGTACGTGCAGGAGGAGGGCGACCTGGCGAGCGACGACTCGGAGCGCTGACGGCAGCGCCCGCCACGCGCGGCGGCAGGGCGGCCGCGGCGATCACGGCTGCACGGTCACCTGGAGCGCATCGCTCGCCGTGAAACCCTGCGGGCCGCACGGATCGTTCCAGAACCACTGCAGCGCCACGGTCAGGCCGACCAGCCCGTTGCCGGCGTGCAGTTCGAACTCGCTGTAGCCGCCGGCCTCGGCGACGGCCGGCAGCAGCACGAAGAAGCTCGACGCCGGATCGACCCAGACGTCGACGCCCGCGATCGAGAGCGGCGTCGAGAGCGCGTCGAACGACACCGCCAGCCAGCCGGCGCCGAGCGCGGGGCCGTTCTCGCAGGCGATCACCGCGTCGCCGCCGCCGACCGCCATGCGGTCGATCGTGATCGTGATCGGCCCGTCGCAGCCGTCGGTGGAGCCGCCGTAACGCAGCGCGCCGGTCGGCAGCAGGTCGCAATGCGCGGCCCAGGCGTCGATCTTGGTGTTGTACGTGGTGTCGAACGCGCCGAAGGTGGCGGGGAAGCTGCCGCTCGAGGTCTCACCGGTCAGCAACACGCCGGCACGCGCGTCGGCCGCGGCATCGTGCACCGCGTCGTAGTAGAGGCCGCCGACGAACGTCGAGTGATGCAGCTGCGAGCCGTCGCGATCCAGCGCGCCGGCGATGCCGTCCGGCGCGCCGTCGCGCACGGGGTCGAAGCAGCCGGGAGTGGTCGGCCACGACGTCGAGAAGCTGCGCCCGCCGAACACCAGATGACCCGAGCGGCGCACGGCGATCGCGGAGACGCGGTCATCCGCTTCTCCGCCGAGGAAGGTGCCCCATTCGAGCGCCGTGAGATCGGCGGCCAGCTTCACCACGAAGCCGTCGAAGCCGCCGGCGTGCGCGGTCTGGAAGGCGCCGCCGGTGACCGGGAAGTCGGGGGAACGTGTCTCGCCGCAGAACAGCAGCGAGCCGTCGGGATGGAGCGCGCCGCCGTAGATGGTGTCGGTGGCGGCGCGGCCGAGGTAGCTGCACGCGGACAGCGCGGTGAACGCCGGATCGAAGCGCGCGATGAAGGCCTCGAGGCGATGGCTCGAGGTGTCGCCGCCGTCGTACGTGCCGTCGATCGCGCCGGGCGTGGTCGGCAGGTTCGAGGAATTGGTGGCGCCGGCGATCGTGACGGTGCCGTCGGCGCTGATCAGCAGCACGTCGGAGTACTCCTCGGCGTTGCCGCCGAAGTAGGTCGACGCCTCCAGGGTCGTGAAGTCGGCGGAGAGCTTGCTGAGGAAGACCTCCGAGTGATCGGTCGTGTCCTCCTGCCAGGCGCCCGGCGTGGTCGGGAAGTCCTTCGAGTGGACGTGGCCGGTCACATGGACCGACTCGTCGGCGGCCAGGGCGAGGCCGAGGGTGTACTCGAGGTCGCTGCCGCCGAGGAAGGTCGAGCCCACCAGCGCGGCGCCGTCGTCGGCGAGGCGCGTGGCGTAGACGTCGCCACCGAGGTAGAGGCCGCCGCCGCCGCCGTTGAAGGTCGGGTCGTAGCAGCCGGTGGTGGTGGGGAAGTCGGTCGAGATGGTCCAGCCCGACAGCACGACGTCGCCGTCGGGCGCGATCGCCAGCTCGTGGGCGTGGTCGTTCAGCGCGCCGCCGATGTAGGTGCTCCACTGCAGCGTGGCGCCGTCGGGGGCGAAGCGCGCGACCCAGCAGTCGCCGATCGGCTCGGGCGCGGGCGAATCGCCGTTGTAGGTGGTGTCGAACGCGCCGGCGGTCGTCGGCAGGTCGAGCGAGAGTCCGCGCCCGACGATCGTGGCCGAGCCGTCCGCGGCGCGCTCCACCTCGTAGGCGCGATCGGCCAGCGTCCCGCCGAAGAAGCTGCAGAAGACTAGGCCGGGATCGATGGTCAGTGCGGCGCCGTCGAGCGCCGCGGGCGCGATGAAGCCGAACGAGCACGGTCCGAGCAGCCGAAGCGGCGTCGCCACCTCGCGGCGTCGGCCGTCGGCGGCGACGGCGAAGCTCCGCGGCGGCGCCTGCCGCAGCTCGCCGAGCGGCGTCGACAGTCGGAGCGACCCGTCCGGCGCGAGGTCGAGCGCGTCGGCGCCGGCGACGTCGATGACCAGGGCGGCGATGTCGGCACCGGGCGCGAGCTCGAGGTCGTACTCGAAGTGCTCGCGACCGGGGCCGAACGCCGGCGAATCGGTGGCGACGTGGCGCAGCACGAGGTCGACGCCGGGCACCACCGCGACGACGCGGGCGCCGCGGTACGACGGCACGCGGGTGACGTGACGCGCCGGGTCGTTGCCGCGGAAGTAGTGGTGCAGCGCGCCGGTGAGCTCGACGCCGTGCGCGCCGGTCGTGGCATCGGCGATCGCCGCGCCGCGGACGGTGAAGGCGACGTTGACGCCGCGGATGCCGTGCTCGTCGCCGTCGGCGAGCGCGCGCAGCGTGAAGCCGTCGTCGTGCACCAGCAGCTGCGTGTCGGCCAGCGTGGCCAGCAGCTCGATCCCGGGCGCGAACTGCCCGCGGTTCTCGATGAAGCAGGGCGGCGGACGCGGCGCGCTGCCGGGCGCCGGGATGTCGGCGGCGAACGGGGCGGCGCAAAGCAGCCCGAGCGGCAGCGCATGGACCATGATCAGCTCCTTCAGCATTCCACACGCAGCCGGGCGTTCCGGCGGATTGTAGATTCGCGCACCGCGCGGAAGTTCCGGGGTGTGGGGGTGCACACGACGGAGGCAGTGGTTGAGCACGGGGCGATCGGGAGCGCGGCAGGGTGGGCGCGTGCCAGGCGCACGGGCCGTCGCCTTCGCGTGGGCGGTCGGCCTGGTCCTCGCCGCTGGCGCAATCGGCTTGCCATCGCCGTCGCAGGAACCGACGGCGGCCGAGCTGCTCGTCCGAGTCCCCGAGCGCTTCGCAGACTGCACGACGTTCCACGCGGTCGGCGTCGAGCACGAGGAGACGCTCGTCGACGACGCGTTCGACCGTCGCCGCGAACACCCGTTCGAGCTCTGGTACGCGCGGCCGGATCGCCTCGCCCTGACCACGCGCACGCGGGACGGCCGCACGGATGGCGGCGGCAACATGGTCGTCCGCGATCGCCGCGAGTCGCAGCGCTGGCCCGCGCGCGCGGCCACGCCGACGCATTGGAGCGACGGCCACTCGGCACTCGACGACTTGCCGAACGGCGAGCTCCTGTCGCGCACGATCGGCTGGTTCCTGCCCGCCGGTGACGCGGAGCGACGCGACCGTGGACGCATTCTCGCGGCGACGAGTGCCTTCCCCGACCGACCCCCGCGGCGCGAGCGGATCGACGGAACGGAGTGCTGGCGGCTTTCGTTCGACGAGCGTGACGACGGCTTCGACCTCTGGCTGGCGATCGCGGACTTGACGCCGGTCCGGATGCAGTGGCAGGGACCGAGCTACGGCGAGCGCCGGGAAGTGCGTCGGGTGGAGCTCGAGGCGGCGTTCGACGCGCCGATTCCCGCGGACGCGTTCACCCTGACCCGACCGGCCGGCGATTGGCCGATGGGACTCGCCGGATTGTTCCGGATCGTGTTCCTGACGTTGGTCGTGCTGGCGCTTGCGCTGCTGAGCCGCCACTTGCTTCGCCGCGACCGGACGGCGATCGCGCGATCCTTCCATCCGACGCCACCTGGCACCGTCGGCGGCGCGGCCCTCCTGGGAGCAGCGCTGGGTTCGTCCAGCAGCTTGCTGAGCGGCCGCGATTCGATCCTGCTGGCGATCACCGGCTGGCGCGCCTTCGAGCTGATCGAGCTCCTGTTCCCCGCGATCCTGCTCGCAATCCTGCCCTTCATCCTGCGCATCGTGCGGAGCGTCGCTTCCTACGGCACCGAACGGGAGACGGTCGAGAGCGGCGTGAGCGGCGTCGACCCGGTCGAGGCGCAGCGGCAGCTCGAGGCGGTCGCGGCCGCGCAGGGGCTCGCGCCGGTCCGCGGGGCCGCGACGCTCGCTCTGGCGGGCGTCGCGCGCCCCCTGCAGTTCGTGCGCGGGAGCGCGCCGGTCCTGCGGATTCGCCATCCGCGGGACGCCGTCGAGCTCCTGCGACCCCTGCTGCAGGAGGTCGCCCGGCAGATGAACACGAGCGGCCTGGTGCGGGCACCACCCGGCAACCAGCGCACTGCGCTCTGGCTCCTCGGCGTGGCCATCGTCTGCGGTGCCTTCGTGATCTGGCTGCCGTCATGAGCCCCTTCGCTGCCGCACTGCTGCTGGGTGCGCTGTCCTCCGGAGATGCGGAGGAGCTGCTGGCACGCTTCCTGGCGCGGCTCGCGGAGTGCAGGACGTTCCACGCCGTCGGCGTCGAGCATGAAGAGTGGTACGCGGAGGGCGAACTCTGGTACCGCAAGGAGCATTCGTTCGAGCTGGCATTCGAGCGGCCCGATCGACTGGCGCTGACCACTCGCACGCTTGACGGCGTACGCGATGGCGACAGCGAGAGGGTCGTGCACGAGCCTCACGGGCTCAAGTGGTGGCGGGGCGACCAGGAATCGCCGTCGGGCTTCCCGGGCGACCCGTGGATCACCGACGCGGGCGGGCTCGAGCTGGTCACCCGGCTCGGCAACTGGCGGCATCCGCTCGCGCCGCACGACCCGCTCGGCGATCCGGGACGCCAGCCGCCGCGGCTCGCGGAAACGAATTCGGGAACGGGCGGGACGCTGCTGCTGCGCGAGCCGATCGACGGAGTCGATAGCTGGCGGCTCGCGCTCGATTCGGCGGGCGTGCCGTGGACTCTCTGGATCGCCACCGCCGACTTGCGACCGGTGCGCATCGAGTCGCGCGCGCCAGGGGCGTTCGACTGGGAGGTCCGCCGGCGAGTGGAGTTCCGCGCCGCGTTCGATGCGCCGGTGCCGGCCGACGCTTTCGCGCTCACGCGGCCTCTACCGACTCGACGCATGGGCCCGCTCGGCCACTGGAACCTGGTGAAGCGGACGCTGCTGGCTTCGATCCTGCTGGCGGTCAGCGTCTGCTGGTGGCGGCGCGTGCTCGCGCCGGAGGCGCGTGGCTTTGATCCGACTGAGCCGTGTGACCGCGGTCTGCAGCGGGCGAAGGTCTGGTGGATCGGCGGTCTCTTCTTCATCGGACGGGAGGAAAACCCGCTGATGGCGGCGGCCGGTTGGCAGGTGTTCGACCTGGGACAGGCGATCTTCACGACGCTCGCCATCGCGGGGTTGTTCGGCGTCTTGTGGCTCCGCCGTCGAGGCGATGCCCGTGAGGCGGCGGCGCCGGTCGTGCAGAGCGGATTGCGCGGCGTCGACCCCATCGACGCGGAGCGGCGCATCGAAGCGGTCGCCGCCGCGCGTGGGCTTCGTCCCGTGCGCCAGGGAGCGAAGCTGCTGCTTGAGGGAGTGGCGCAGCCGGTCAGGTATCAAAGAGGCTCCTCGACCGAGCTGCAGGTGTGCCACCCATCTGAGACCACCGAGCTGGTGCGATCCCTGCTGCAGGAGACGGCGGCTGCCATCAACGCCGCCGGCGGCGCGCGCGTGGCGAAGTTCGAGCGGCTCGTGGCCGTGGCCGCGGCCGTCGTCGCGTTGGCGTGCGTCGCCCTCGAGTTGGCGCCCCCATGACCCCCTTCGGCGAGCACAGGGACCCGCGAGAGGCCGCTGCGCTGGCGGCGACGGAACGGGGCGCCGCCGAGGCCGCCGACGGCGCAGCGGCCGCGGGGAGCTCCCCGCCCGGGATCTGGTGGGAGATCCTCGCCGTGATGTGCATCGCCGCGGCGCCGTGGATCGTGGACGGGCTCACTCTGGATCGGAGTGCCGATCGTTCTCCCAAGTGGCAAGGTCTCGCGCTTGATTTGGTGCACTCGCTCCACTGCATCCTGATCCTGATTCCGGTGCTGTGGATCGCACGGCGCGGCGGCATGAGCTGGAAGGAGCTCGGCTTCGTCCGGCCGAATGGCCTCGGGATCGTCGCCTGCTTCATCACGACGGTGTTGACGGCAGGGGTCCATCAGCTCACGTGGTTGCTCTGGTGCGCGTTTCATCCGCGCGGCGCCAGCAAGCTCGTCGCCGCCGACGAAGCAGCGGTCGTCGAGGAAGGCGCCGGCGATGCCGTCGTCGCCGAGCCGACGCTGCTCGAGGATGGCGCCCTGGTCGTCGCGCAGGTGCTGAACGGCATTGCCGAGGAATCGGCGATGCGCGCCTACCTGCTGATGCGGCTGCGCCTGGCGACCGGATCGTGGGGCATCGCCATCCTCGGCTCGACCGCGGTCTTCGCCGCCTATCACTCGCATTACGATGCTTTCGGCATGACCGATGTGTTCGTCGCCGGGCTCGTCTTCGCTGCGGCCTGGTTGGTCACGCGCAACCTCTGGGTCGTCGCACTGGCGCACGCGGCCGGCAATCTCTGGATCTACTGGGCATGACACCCTCCATCGAAGTCGACCGCTTCCGCAACTACAGCGACGCCGCGATGGCGAAGGCGCTGCTCGAAGTCGCCGGCATCCGCTGCGAGCTGACCGATTCCCATTCGAGCGACCTCTTCGTCGGCACCTTCGGCGCGACCGGCGTCGAGGTGGCGGCTGCCGACGCGCCGCGCGCGCGAGAACTGCTGGAGCAGTCGCGCAAGATCGCCCGCGCGCGCCGCGCCGAGGCCGCGGCGCCCGGCACGGCCGACGACGACGGCAGCGGTGACGGCGGCGATGCCGCCGAGAGCTGCCTGTCGTGCGGCGCCGCACTTCCCGCCGCCGCGGACTCCTGCGGCGCGTGCGGCTTCACCTTCGAGGGCGAGGAGACCCACCTCTTCGCCAACGGCCCGCTGCCCGAATCGCTGCTGAAGGCGGCGTTCACGCCCGCCGACTCGAGCCGATTCGCCCTGCCGGCGGCTTTGGTGCAGCGCTACGTCGACTGGTGCGACGCGGAGGGGCTCGTGATCGTCGGCTGGGAGTCGTGGGTCATCACGACGTTCGGCCACCGCTTCGGCGAGCCGTGCGTCGGCGATGCCGGCGCGCTCTGCCTCGCCGCGCGGAGCGCCCTGGCGCACGGCGACCGGACCGATCCGGTCTGCTTCTCGCCGACCACGGCCGCGGCCGCGCCCGGCGGTGGCGTCACGCCTGCTTCCTGAAGCTGAGCTCGATCCTGAAGTCGCGTTCGGCGTGGAAGGTGTGCTGCCCGCCGGGCGGGATGACGCCCAGGACGTGGAGCCGCGCCTTGCCGCCGTGGCGCTCCACCGGCCGCCGAGTCCGGACGGCGATGCCCGAGCGACGTCGGGGCCATGTGACGCGCGGCAGCGGATCACGCTCTCGACGTCAGCGAGAAGGAGCGCGGCATGGAGCGTCGGCTTGCGGTCGTCCGTCGCGTGACCTCCCTCGGACGCGTCACGCGGCGCTTGACGATCCGAATGGGCGATGGACGCCCTGATGGATCCTGCCGCTCCTGAAGGGCGAACGAACTCGGACTCGTGCGATCGCCGCGGCCAGGACGCGCGGCGCTCGAGGAGGCAGCCATGGGCAAGGCGATCGTTCTCTGCTCCGACGGCACGGGCAACTCGACGGTCAAGGACCGCGGGACCAACGTCTTTCGCCTCTACGAGGCGCTCGACCTTCACGGCCACGAGCGCGACGCCTCGAAGCCGCGCCAAGTCGCCTTCTACGACGACGGCGTCGGCACGCAGAGCAACCCGATCGCGCGCGCGCTCGGCGGCGCGTTCGGCTTCGGCCTCGCGCGCACCGTCCGGGAGCTCTACGCCGACCTCTGCGGCGTGTGGGAACCGAGCGACCGCATCTACCTCTTCGTTTTCAGCCGCGGCGCCTACACCGTGCGCTTCTTGGCGGCGCTCATCGCGAGTTGCGGGATCGTGCGGATCGACGCGTCGAAGTGCGGTGAGAAGTCGCACGCCGAGCTCCTGGCCGCGGTGAAGCACTCGTTCGGCACGTTCCGCGGGCTCTTCCGCCGCTTCCGGAAGACGCTGTCGAAGTCGGAGGTCGAGAAGCGGATCGACCGGCTCAACGAGGAGGGGCAGGGGCGCGGCTGGCGCTTCGACGCGGCGAAGATCGAGTTCGTCGGCGTATGGGACACGGTCGACGCCTACGGTTTCCCGTGGGACGGCCTCGCCGACTTCTGGAACTACGCCGTCTTCCCCTTCCGCTTCCCCGAGTTCGGGCTCGCGGCGGACATCGGGCAGGGCTGCCAGGCGATCGCGCTCGACGACGAGCGACGTTCGTTCTCTCCGGTCCTGTGGGACGAGCGCGAGGAGGCGCCGAATGCGGGAGCGCCCTCGCGCCTCGAGCAGGTCTGGTTCGCCGGCGTCCACTCCAACGTCGGCGGCGGGTACCCCAAGCAGGGACTCGCCCTCGAGTCGCTCTGCTGGATGATCGACCGCGCCGAGCGCGCCGGGCTGCGCTTCGTCGCGACCGAGACGCGCTACTTCCTCGAGCGACGCGACCCCGCCGACAAGCTCTACGACTCGCGTGCCGGGGCTGCGGTCTATTACGCCTACCAGCCGCGCGATGTGGCGATGCTCTCGGGCTCACGGTTGTCGGCGGGTGCGCGACCGAAAGTCCACCTGAGCGTGGTCGAGCGCATCGCGCTGCGGGCCGACGGGTATGCGCCGCTCGGATTGCCGAAGAGCGTCGAGATCGTGCAGACGACGCCTCCGAATGCGGCGCAGCAGGCGATCCTCGGAGAGATCGAGCAGGAGATCGCGAAGGCGCACGGAGTGCTGCTTTCGCCGCAGGTGCGCGCCGCCGTGACCGGCCGGAAGTGGGCGCACCGACTGCTCGTGCTGGTGACGTTGTTGGCGATCGGATGGGCCTTCGTCCTGCATGGAGGACGGGACTCGAATCTCCTCGGTGCGCTGCTCGCCCCGCTCGAGAGCCTGAAGCGACTCGGGCTCCATCTGATCAGCACGCGCGCGTCGCCGCTCTTCGCGTCGATCGTCGGCGCACTGCTCGTCGCGTGGGTCGCGGGCTTCACGGCGAGACGCACGATCGAGCGCGCCGCCTCGCAGCACTGGTACGCGCGTTCCGCCAGGCTGCGTGGCCTCCTCGCCCGTCTCCACGCCGCCGCGCCCGGCGGCGCCGTCACGCCCTCTTCCGGAAGCTGAGCTCGATCCTGAAGTCGCGTTCGGCGTGGAAGGTGCGCTGCTCGCCGGGCGGGAAGACGACCAGCACATGGAGCCACGCCTTGCCGCCGTGGCGCTCGACCATCGCGGTCGGCGCCACCGCGGTGAGCGGCTTGCCCTGTGCGGTCAGCGCCACGATGGCGAAGCCGTCGAGCTTGCGGGCGGTGGCGACCGGGATCTCGGTCTTGAACGACACGCGGTGGGTCCAGCCGCCGCCGCAGTGGTAGACGTCGGAGAGCTCCCAGCGGCTCAGGTCGGGTTTCTCGAACGCGAGCGACAACATCAGCGCCTTCGCCGCGTCCCGCTTGTCGGGTGACCAGAGCGGCGCGGCGCACGCCTCGATCGGCGCCCAGGTCGGATCGCCGAACAGCGCGCGGCAGGCGCCGCCACCGGTCATCGTGTCGAGCAGGTCGCGGTGCGGGTCGGGCTTGCCCGGCTCGTAGCGGAAGAGGGTCAGCGCCGCCGCCCGCCGCGCAATGGTCACGCCGTCGTAGGTCGACTTGGTCGCGCCGCCGAGCGGGCCGCCGTGGACGAAGAGGTGCTCGGATTCCTGGCTCGACGTCTCGCCGCGGTCGGGGTCGAAGCCGGCGAAAAGCGCGGAGGCGCCGCAGGCCAGCGCCTGGAGCGCGAAGCTCTCGCCCGCCGCGACGTGGCGCTCCTCGATCCCGCCGGCGCCGGCCGCGAACCAGCGGTCGGTGACGCCGCAATAGCACGGCCCGCTGAAGTAGAGCGCGCCGCCGAAGTCGATCGCGTGCTGCCGCAGGTCCACTCCCTGCAGTCCGCCGTCGATGCCGCACGGCATCCCGTGGCCGCCGGCTCGCACGACACCGCGCCCTTCGAGCAGCGCCTTCTTCGCCACCATCTCGGCGGCGGCGCCGTGGTACGCCCACCAGCGCTTCCAGCCCTTCGCCAGCGGATCGGACTGCGGGCCGCCGAAGTTGGACTTCCCGTTCGCCGACGGCCCGAACTCGATCAGCTCCTGCGGCAGCGGCGATCGCTTCTTCTGCAGCGCGATCTGGCGCTCGAGCCACTTCAACGCTTCATCGGGCGTCGCCGCGGTGAGGTAGGCCGGTGTCGCGTCGACGAACGGATCGTCGTCCAGCGCCGCCAGCAGCTCGAGCAGCTCGAAGTGGAAGTTGACGTCGAGCTGCTCGGGCGGCGCGATGACCCAGACGAACTCGGGCAGCTCCTTCTCCAGCGCGGAGCGGGCGCCGGCGAGCGTCCCCTCGCGGAAGTCGATGCGCACCGCGCCTTTCTTCCACTGCGCGACCTTGTCGACCACCGGCCGCCACGGATCGCCCTGCTTCACCGACGTCAGCAGCGCGAGCTTGCCGAGGTGCTTCGCCGGCGGGGCGCCCTCGCGCTCGCCGCAACGATCGCCGACGAAGACGATCGCGTCGTCCGCCGGGCGGGGCGGGTCGTCGGCGGGAGGGCGCCTCGCGATCGCCGGCAGCGCGAGGCCGACGGCGAGGACAGCGGCAAACACACAGCTCCGTGCGACGACCATGCAGCGCCACCTCCGCTCGGAGCGTATCGTTCGCGACGCGCACGATTGCCAAGCGCGTGTCAAAGGTCGCCGGTGGGGTGGAGTTGCCGATGGACCGCGAAGGAGTGAGCCGCACGGGCGGCTCGGGTCGCGCCGCGCCACGAATCGTGACCCTGCTGCTGGCGGTGGCGTGCGCGTTCTCCGCAGTGCCGTGCGTCGTGGCGCAGGAAGCGCCGACGGCCGCCGAGATGCTGGAGCGGATGCGTGCGCACCTCGCCGAGTGCGCGACCTGCGTCATCACGGGCGTCGCCGAGGAGTGCTGGCTCGAGGGCGGGGAGGTCGATCGTCGTGAGCAACGGGCCTTCACCCTGCACTTCGAGCGAGCGGGGCTGCGACTGCGAGTCATCACCGCGAAGCAGGACGGTCGGCGGCAGGAGCGCGGGATCGTCGCCGTGCTCGACGGCGGGCAGTTGCAGAGTTGGAGCGCTGACGAGAAGGCGCCGGATCCGGTCGAGCCGGCGCCGGATGGGATCCATGAGTGGTGGGTGCCCGACGAGGTCCAGACGTTGTTCGAGGCGCTTTCACCGCAGTTGCTGGCGCGCGCGCCATCGGCTTCGGCCTGGAGCTTCACGAGCACGCCGGTCCGCGAGGTGGTGGACGGGGTCGATTGCTGGCGCCTCGGCAGCGACCCGCCGAAAGGCGCGCCGACGGGCAGTGGTCGGCACGAACTCGAGCAGCTGTGGCTCGCCGTCGCGGACGCGCGACCGGTGCGGTGGGTCGATCAATGGCACGACGTGGATGGCGACGGCCGCCGGCGATCGGCCTGGTTCGAAGTCGCGTTCGACGCGACCCTGCCCGCCGACGCCTTCGCGCTGGTGGAGCCGCCACCGGACGGACTCGCGGGAGCCGGCGGGAGCGTCGAGGGCGTGGCCGCGGCTCTCCTTGCGGCGGCGGTGATCTTCGGCACGTTCGCGTTGCTGCTGCGCATGCGCCGGGAGCAGGCCGTCGCGTTGCGTGAGGTGACGGTCGTGCTTGTCGTGCAGTTCGGCGTCTTCGGAGTGATGTACCTGCCGCCTGCAGCAGGCGAGATCGCGATGGCGCTCAGCGGGTGGGAGGCCCTCGACTCGGCGCGGTTGGCGGTGGCGGGAGCGCCGCTGCTGTTGTTCGCCGTCTTCTACCTGCTGCGCTTCACCCGCTTCGACTACCGCTTCCAGCAGCGGCGGATGCTGTGGGGCGTGGCACCGCGGCACGCAGCGCAGTTGCTGCAGACAGTCGCTGCCGGCGAAGGCGTCGAGCTCGAGCAGAACGGGTCCCGCTTCGAGGACCGCCACACCGGCGAGGAGTGGCGGGTCGAAGGCACGGGATGGGCGTCCCTCCTGCTCGGCCCGCGCGGCGCGCGCGAGCGATTCGAGCGCATCGTCGCCGCTGTCATCCGGCAGGCGCGCGAGCGGCAGCTCGTCACGCGCTTTCGGTTCCTGCCGGCCTTTTGCGCGCTGCAGCTTGGCGGCGTCGGGGTCGCCCTGTGGTTCGCGTTGCGGCACGGCTTCTGATGGGCCCGTCTTGCGCATGTCTCCTCGCCGTGCTCGCGTGCGCGCCCGTGCCAGCGCCGGCCAACCGCGAAGCGGGCGTGCCGACGGCACCCGAACTCCGGGCGCGACTGCAGCAGCGCGTCGCCGCCAGCGCCACCGTGCGCGTCGTCGGCGTCGAGGAGGTTCGCGAGTACGACGACGGCGAGTTCGACCGGCGCCGCGAGCATCCGTTCGAGATCCGCTTCGAGCGGCCCGCGCGGCGGCACGTCACGACGTCGACCCGCGATGGCGAGACCGAGGGCACCGGTTGTGTGACGCTCGTCGACGGCAGCAGCGTGTCGCGCTGGCGCAGCAGCGACGCTGCGCCGGAGTCGCTGTCGGCAGATGACTTCGCGCGCCTGGGATTCGACGAGATCGAGCTCGACCTCGAAAGCGTCCGCACCGTCGTCGCAAGTTTCGACACCGACGTCCGTCTCTGGCGCGAGAACCTCGCCCTGGAGCCACCGCCACCCGAGCGGCGGATGGCGCCGGCCGGCTACGTCGAGCAGGTCGGCTTCATCGCGATCCCGGCGTGGTTGTTGCTCCTCGCGAGCATCGAACTCATCGCGCGGTGGCGGCAACGACCGATGGTGCTGGGCGGAGCCTGGCACGGCATCAACTGTTGGTTGCCGCTGGTCGTGATCTTCGGCCTGCCTGTGGCTGTCGATGGGCGGATGGCACGGCAGTGGAATCGACCGAATCTGGCTGGCGCTGGTTCCGGGCGGCTTCATCGGGTTCCTGCTCGTGCAGTGGATGCGGCGAATGCCGTCGACGATCGAGATCAGCCTGCACGGCATCGAGAGCGACGAGGTCGTGCAACGGATCGAGTCGGCACTGGCGGTCGAAGGCGTCGAGGTGCCGCGGACTCACCGCCAACGAACCCATGGCGTCATTCGCGGCGCCTGCGCGACCGCCGCCAGGGACGGAGCGGTGACTCGCCGCCTCGTCGGCCTTCGCGCGCCGGCTTTCCAGTTCTTGCTTGCAGTGCTGCTCGGCGCATGGTTGCAGCAGCGCTGAAGTGGGTCGCGCTGAGCCACCAAGCGTGGCGCTGAAGGGCGGCGCGAAAGGCGGTCACTTGTGCGCGGCGACGACGGCTCCTGACCGTGAGCGCGTCATGTCAAGCTCCCTCCTCAGCAGCCACTCCTTGCGCCACCGCCCTCCGCCGTAGCCGCCGACGGTGCCGTCGTCGCGGACGACGCGGTGGCAGGGGATGACGATGGCGAGACGGTTCATTCCGTTGGCGCGGCCGACGGCGCGGGCCGATTTCGGGGCGCCGATCAAGCGGGCGAGGGCGACGTAGCTCTGCGTCTCGCCGCACGGGATCTGCTGCAGCGCCTGCCAGACGCGCTGCTCGAACGGGCTGCCGGGGGCGTGGAGCGGGACGGTGAAGCGGCTGCGCTTGCCGGCGAAGTAGTCGGCGAGCTCGCGGCGGAGCTGCTGCAGGTGCGGATGGTCGCCCTCGATCGCGGGGCGGTCGATGCAGCGGCGCACGCGCGCGAGCTGCGCCTCGAGCATGCGCCGGTCGGTGAACTCGAGCAGGCAGAGCCCTTCGTCGACGGCGGCGGCGATCAGTGGGCCAAGCGGGCTGTCGATCCAGGCGAAGGTGATGCAGTCGGCGCGGCGCGCACGACCGGGCGGCGCGCCGAACCAGCGGGCGAAGGCGTCGCGGAAGCCGCTGTGCGACTCGAAGCCGTGGTCGAGCGCGACGTGGTCGATCCTCCTGCCGCGCCGCAGCTCGGAGAGCGCGGTGCCGAGCCGTCGCGCGCGCGCGA
>SXGT01385886.1_pt1 | contig 15393 bp, 14 predicted proteins | sample 3176221 | NCBI WGS metagenome assembly SXGT01 (sample SAMN11356862, study PRJNA531348) | freshwater metagenome | isolation source: freshwater sample F1-120 | place: China: Fuxian Lake, Yuxi | collected 2017-12-25
TCCGGCTCTGGCTCTGGCTCTGGCTCTGGCTCCGATGGCGTGAGCGTCAGCGACGTACCGGAGTAGCTTCTCGGCTCTGGTGGTGTTCGTTCAGCTACTGGCAGCGCCAGCGGCGCTGGCTCAACAGGCGACGCCGGAGGATGAGCATCGAGATGGAGGGTGGGCGCATCCCGGCCGGAAGCGGCCATCACGATGCCTTCCGACAGCCGATCGACACTCCGATACCGAATCCAGTTGCGAACCATCGCATCGATGACGGAGATCACGTCGCTGCATCCGCCAAGGCGCTGCGCAGGGTCCTTCGCAAGCAACAGCGTCATGAACGGCTGCAGTCCCGAAAGCTCCACCGGCAGAGGTTCCGGCGGCTTCATCAGCACGGCACCTATGCAGCCAACGACGCGGTCCGCTGCGATCGGCAGGCGGCCAGTGACCATCCTGTAAAGCACCACGCCAAGCGCGTAGATGTCTGCGCGCTGGTCGATGGCGTTGCCCTGGGCCTGCTCCGGGCTGAGGCAACCGGGGGTGCCAAGAATCGCGCCCGTACTGCTGTGGACTACGTTGCGGCAGTGCGCTTCACGCAGGGCTTCAGCGATCTGTTTGGTCAGCGCCAGGGCCTCGCCCACAGGAAGCGGCCCGCGTTTCTCCAGCAACTCCTTCAGGCTGCCATCCGGGAAGTACGGCATGGTGAGGAAGGGCCGCCCGTCCTGTGTGAGCCCGAACTCGTGCACCGGCACGATGTTCGGATGGTTCCGGCCCCCCGCCGTCGTCGCTTCACGCTCGAAGCGCTCTCGGAAATGCTCGTCCACGACGGCGCTCGTGCCCACGACCTTCGGCGCAACCAGCCTGCCGAGACGGTCATGGCGTGCGAGGAAGACGCTGCCCTGCCCACCCACCGCGATGGCGGAGACGACCGTGTGGTCCGGCACCTTCGGGTGCTGCTGTTCAGCCATCGTTCCTTTTCCGCACGATTCGCTGCCATCGCGCAACGGCCAGCAGAGAAGGCGCAGCGGAAGCGGGCGACTGTAGGTCGGGGCTACTGCGACGGGCTAGAGGCCGGCATGCGACTGTCTCGCAGCCGCCGCTTGAGCGTGGTCCGGGTTGTCTCGAGTAGCGGAATCGGTCGTCGCAGTGGGAATCGCGCCAATGGCGGCCCAACGTCAGGATCCGTAGCTCAGCACTCGGAACGCGTCCCCAAGGATGCGCGCGTGGTCGAACGCCAGTATCGGCAATGCATCGATCGCATGCCACTGCACGGCCTCCGCATCATCCTGCGCGGTGATGGGCGTGCGGCCCGTCGCCACGTCCACGCTCAGCGCGAACACGTGGCTTTGAACCCAGGCGTCGGCCGTGTCGCGCGGGTCCCGGTCGCCGCCTTCGTAGGTGCCGACCGCGAGGAGCGAGGATTCGCGCGAACTCAGGTCAATGCCGGCTTCCTCATGCAGTTCACGCAGTGCGGCGTGGGCCGGGGTCTCCAAGTCAGGCGCGCAGGGTTCGCCTGCGGCTGCAGTCGTGTCCACGAAGCCGCCGGGCAGCGCCCACTTGCCGGGATCGGCGCTGGCAGTGAGTGCGCGGCGGATCAGCAGCACCTCGTGCGATGCGCCACTCGACCGCATCAACACGAGGTCCGCCGCCGGGTTCGGGCCCAGGTGGCGAAGGCGGCGCGAGGACGGCGGACCTGTGGGGATGGAAGGTCTGGTCATCTCTCTGATCCTGTCGTGCACATTTCAGCGCCGCGATGGAAACATGACTGGACCTTCACTGTGCGACAAGCGCACTGCGAGCCGTGCGCGAGTACCAACGTGAGGGTGCACCGCGGCACCCACTGGGCTGAACTGCACACCTGGACAAGCGAGGCCCGTGCCATGACGCAAGGAATCCACACCTACCGAGCCGTCATCAAGCAGGACGGCGGCTGGTGGATCGGCTGGATCGAGGAGATTCCCGGTGTGAACTGCCAGGAGCGCTCGCGCGACGAACTGCTGGTGGCACTGAAGGAAGCGCTCTGCGAAGCGCTGGGATTCAATCGGACCGACGCGCGTCGCGCTGCAGAAGGCGAGTTCGAGGGGTTCGACATTGCCGTATGAAGCGCCGCATCGCTCGGGTCGGCACGCAGGCGTGCAGTGCGAGCGACGCTGGATCCCTACGCCGCCATGAACGCCGCCCAAGCCGCATCGCTGAACGCCTCTGCCTGCACGTTCTCCGGCCCCACCATCGTCGCGATCGTGGCCGCGGTGAGCATCGCGCCCTCGGGCCCACGCAACTTCAATCGCCGGCGCTTCGCCGCAGCCTCTGGCCCGAACTCGGCCTCGCGCACGCTCGCCATCGCGGCGGAGAAGCGCAGGCGACGCATGCGCTCGGCGCGTTCCTCGGCATAGGGCGCAAAGGCACTCGCAGACCAGTCGTCGCTGCCCAGCAGGATGTCGCGCACGATGCGCACGTCGCGATGGGTGATCGACAGCCCCTGTCCCGTGATCGGGTCATTGCGACCGGCGGCATCGCCGATCAGCAGCACGCCGGCTGCGAAAGGCACATCCGTCCAGGAATCGTGATTCGGGTAGACGTTGCACGGGCCGGCCGGCGTGCCACGCACGATGGCCTCGGCATTCGGCAATGAAGACAGAGCGAACGCGTCCAAGAACTTCCGCGGTCCGTCGGGGCCATGAAAGCGGCCGCGCTGGCTCGTCGGGAAGCCAAGATACACACGCACGCGCGTTTCGGACTGCGGAAACACCAGCGCGTGCACGTCGCCTTCGGTGCTGATCGCCTGCAGGTCCGCAGGCCAGCCGTGCACGTCGTCCACCAGCATGCCGCTGAACCAATGGTGCTGCGGTGCCTCGTGCAGCGGGATGCCGAGCTGCTGCCGCGTCATGCCATTGCGGCCATCCGCCGCCACGACAAGCCGCGGGCGCAGTCTGTGCTGCACGCCGTCGTGTTCGAAGCTGATCGTCGGTGCATCACCATCACCCGCCGCCGCCGTCACCTGTGTGTGCTTCACGCCACGCAGCAGCGTCGCCCCCGCGCGCACGGCCTCTGCATCCAGCAGATCGCACATCTTCGGGTGTCCAAGACACAGCGGGCCAAGGTTGCCGGGCAGCAGCGCCGCCAGGTTCAGCGCCTGTGCCTCCGCTTCCTCACGCGTGAATTCCTCGCCATAGGTGATGTGGCGCGAGAGGTGATGGCCGCCGTTGGCCATGTACAGGTCGTACAGTCCGAGGCGCTTCACCTCCTCCACGCCCCAGGGTGCGATCCACTCGCCGCGCACCACGTCCTTGTGCTCGAGCGTGCGCTCGAGCAGCAGCACCTCGTGGCCTGCGCGCGCGAGCGTGCTCGCAAGCGCGCCACCCGCGATGCCGGCGTCGATGACCACGACTTGCGGGTTGCCGATGGCTGCAGGCATGCGCGCCTCCGTGTGTTCGTCAGTCCGGCAGGATGTGCGGGCGTCAGCCGACCTCGCGCGCCACCGCGAGATAGCCCGCCATCGCGCGCAGGTGCGCGTCCACGTCGCCTAGCCCTGCCGCCTGGGACGCGACTGCCACGTGGGTGGCGCCGAGCTCCTTCCACTTCGATGCATGCGCGTGCCAGCGCTCCGGGTTGCCGCCGCGGATCTGTGCCTGCGCCTGGATGCCGAAGCCGTCCATCGTCTTGCCCACGGACTCGCGCGCCAAGCGCAGGCCGGCCACCACCTCGGCCGCCTCGGGCGTCGGCCCCATCAGCGGGATCCAGCCGTCGCCGATCTCGCCGCAACGCTTCACCAGCGCGGGCGCGGCGCCGCCGAACCACACGGGAATCGCCTGCGTGGGGCGCGGATTGATACTGGCCGCAGTGACGGTGTGGTAGCGACCCTGGAACGTGAGGCTGTCCTCGCTCCACAGCTTGCGCATGAGGTCCACCTGCTCCGACTGGCGGCGGCCGCGGGTCTTGAAGTTCTCGTTCAGCGCCTCGTACTCGATCTCGTTCCAGCCGCTGCCCACGCCGAGACGCAGCCGGTTGTTCGACAGGATCGCCACCTCTGCGGCCTGCTTCGCGACGAGTGCAGTCTGCCGCTGCGGCAGGATCAGCACGGTGGTCATGAGCCCCATGCGCTCGGTGACCGCGGCGATGAATGCGAGCGTGGTGAAGGGTTCGTGGAAGGCGGTGTCCTTGTCGTACATGCCCTTGCGCCAGCCGCCGGGACGATTGGGGTCTGCCCCCAGCACGTGGTCGTAGATCAGCATGTGATCGGCGCCGAGCGCCTCTGCGCCTTGCGCAAAGGCCTTGATCGCACCGGGATCGGTGCCGATTTCGTTGTGCGGGAAGACCACGCCGTACTTCATGCGAACCTCTGGATCAGGATGGCGGATGAGACTGTGGAGCCGATGGTAGCCCGGGCATCGACGCGCGGGGCTGGCTCAGCTCATCTCGAAGCCACCGGCGACCGACAGCGAGACGCCGGTGACATTGCCTGCGGTCGCGAGATACAGCGCGGCCTCGCCCATGTCGTCCACGGTCTGCGCGCGCCCCAGCGGGATCGTCTGCGCCATCGCGGCCTCGAAGCCGGCTTCGTCACGCTCGTTCACACCGCTGCGCTTCGGCAGCAGGTGGTCGAGCCACATCGCCGTGCCCACCATCCCGGGGCAGATCGCGTTTACCCGCACGCCATCGGGCGCGAGTTCGGCCGCCAGCGATTGCGTGAAGCCGATGGCCGCGAACTTCGAGGCGCAGTAGGCGCTCATGTTCGGGTAGCCCTGCTTGCCGGCGATGGACGCCGTGATGACGATCGAACCCTTGCTGGCCCGCAGCGCGCCCACGGCCGCACGGCTCATCAGGAACAGGCCCTTCACGTTGACGGCGAAGATGCGGTCCCACGCCTGCTCGGAGAAGTCGGCGATGCGACCGGAGTCGACGACACCGGCGTTGTTCACCAGCACGTCGAGGCCGCCGTAGCGCGCAAGGGTCTCGCGCACGGCCTCGGCACAGGCGTCCGCATTCGTGACATCCAGCGGCAAGGCGCAGTGGCGCCCGCCCAGATCGTTCAGGGACGCGAGCGTGCGCTCGGTGTCGTCACGACCGGCCAGTGCGTAGGTCCAGTCCTTCAGCCCTTCGGCCACGCCGACGTCGGCGATCACCACGTTGGCACCGGCACCGGCGAAGGCGCGGGCGATGCCCGCACCGATGCCACGCGCACCCCCCGTGACCAGCACCGTCCTGCCCTGCATCGATACGCGCATGTCTTCCCCCGTCAGACGTTCACCGCGGCGTGCGGCGCTCGCCTGAAGCTGACCAAGGCGGGGCCGCGCGTCAACCTGCGCCCGGGCCCCGCGGCCGCGATCGCGCGCCCGTCAGCCTCTGGCGGCGGGGGTCGATGCCGTGAGCTTGTCGATCACCAGGCTGCCCACCATGTCGCCCTCCACGTTGACCATGGTGCGCACGGTGTCGAGCAGGCGGTCGATCGGCCGCAGGATGGCCACGGCCTCGGCCGGCAGACCGACCGACTGCAGCACCATGATCATCGTCACCATCCCGGCGCTCGGGATGCCGGGCGCGCCGATCGACACCAGCATGGTGGTGAAGCAGATAACGAGCTGCTGCCCGACTGTGAGGTCCATGCCCACGAGATTCGCCACGAAGAGTGCTGCCGCCGCCTCGTAGAGCGCCGTGCCATCCATGTTCACCTGCGCGCCGATGGGTACAAAGAAGCGCAGCGGCGACACGCGCGCGATCAGGTACAGGATCAGCGGCAGGATGACGAGGCCGTGGAACAGCGTCGTGCCGATCACCACCGCGAAGAACTTCGCGAGGCTCCCGGGCAACTCGACACTCTCTGTCGCCACGAGGTTCGCCAGCAGCGCGGCGATGCCGATCGGCGCGATCACCATGATCCGCTGCACCACGTGCATGTAGAGGTCGAAACCCTCCTCCATCACGTTGATCAGGTTGCGATAGCGCTCGCCACCGGTCAGCAGCGCCACGCCGGTGATGAGCGCGAACACCACGATCGCGAGCCCGTTGCCACCCGCCATGGCCGCGGCGAAGGACTCGATGCGCAGTTCGGTGCCGGGCTGGAAGATGTGCGCAGCCATCAGGCCGATGAAGTTCGCGATGCTCATGGTGGTGAAGACGTCGCAGATCGTCGCCATCCACCCCTTGTGGATCTGCTGGTGCGCACGCAGGTTGACCACGCCGACCACGATCGACGTGAACACCAGCGGCACCAGGATCATCTTCAGCAGGTCGATGAAGACGCCGACGACGAGGCCGCACAGGTACAGGCCCATGGGGTGGCGAGGGCGCTGCCCTCCCCTGCCCTCAGGAACAGCGCGCCGAGGGCAAGCCCTGCGAGCGCGCCAAGAAGTATCCCCGTATCGAGTGTCACGGCACCCCGCTTCCGCTCGAAGGTGGACGCCCGGCGAGAAAGGTGGCCGCGGCGAGCCGGCAAGCCTGTGCGTGCGGGCCGCCGACCAGCAAGCCGCACTCAGGCATGTGGCACTGGCGTGAGCAGACGGCGCCGGAGCAGCGGTCGTCTCGCGCCGCCCGGCGGCGATGCGGGCTAGCATTCACCGACATCAGACCTCCAGGCGGCCGACCCGTTGACCAGCAGCTCGCGACCGCTTACCGCCTGGGGCCGCTCATCCCGCACGCAGTCGCAGCTGTGGACCATCGACTGTGCCGACGCCGCAACGCGCGCCCTCGCAGCCGCGGGTGCGCGGGGTGCAATCGCCCGCGGCTTTGGTCGCAGCTACGGCGACGCGTGCCTGAACGATCGCGGTGACGTGCTCGACCTCACCGGCCTCACCGGCATCCGCCACTTCGACGCCGACACGGGCGTGCTCGAGTGCGCGGCGGGCACGGCGTTCGCGGACATCATGCGCAAGTGCCTGCCGCTGGGATGGATGCCGGCGACCTGCCCCGGCACCGCCTTCGTGAGCATGGGTGGTGCCATCGCCAACGACGTGCACGGCAAGAACCAGCACGTGGCAGGCAGCTTCGGGGACCATCTCGACTGGTTCGACCTGCTGCTGCCAGACGGACACACGCAACGCGTCACGCGCGAGTCCGACCCGACGCTGTTCGCCGCCACCGTCGGCGGCATCGGGCTCACGGGAATCGTGCTCGGAGTGCAGTTTCGACTGCAGCCTGTGCCGTCGAACGCGATGGAGATGCGCGAGGAACGAGTGCCGAACATCGATGCGTTCCTGGACCGCCTGCAAGCGAGCGAGCACGAGTATCCCTATGTCGTGGGATGGATCGACGCCCTCAGCCCAGGCCGAGACATGGGTCGTGGCGTACTCGAGCTGGCGCATCCGGCCGACACCTCCGTGCGTGGCGGCGAGCCCATGCGCTTTCCGGTACCCATCGACTTCCCGAGCATCCTGATGAATCGCCACACCGTCGGGGCGTTCAACAGCATCTACTACCACCGCGTGCCGAAGGGCGGGCGCACGCGCCGCATCCAGGTCGAGCGCTTCCTGTATCCGCTCGATGCACTCACCAACTGGAATCGCATGTACGGCCGGGCAGGCGTGTACCAGTTCCAGTGCGTGGTGCCCCATGCCGATGGCCGCCGCGCCATCATCGCGCTGTTGGAGGCGGCGATCCGCAGCCGCGGGGCATCCTTCCTCGCGGTGCTCAAGTCGATGGCGCGCGCGGGCAGCGGGATGCTGTCGTTTCCGATGCCGGGTTACACGCTGGCGCTCGACTTCCCGCGCAGGGCCGAGACCGCCCGCCTGCTCGCCGAGCTGCAGGGCATTGCACTCGGCCATGGTGGTCGCGTGTACCTCGCGAAGGACGCCTGCCTGGATGGCGCGACGCTGCGCAGGATGTACCCGCGCACGCGCGAGTTCGAGGCCGTGCTGCAGCGCGTGGACCCGCAGCAGCGCATGCAGTCGGACATGGCGCGGCGGCTGCAATTGCTGCGCACGACGGGCCAGGAGGCCGGCTGATGGGAGCGGAACGACCGCAAGGCGACATCGATCCCACGGCAGATGGTGCGGCGACCCGTCGGGATGCCGCCGTGCCACTGGTCGTGGACATGGACGGCACGCTGCTGCTCGGAGACTCTCTGCACGAGGGTGTGCTCGCGCTGCTGCGCCAACATCCCCGCGCCTGCCTTGCGCTGCCGGTCTGGTTGCTGGGGGGGCGTGCAGGCTTCAAGGCCAGGATCGCGGAACGCGTCGAGCTCGATGCCGCGTACCTGCCGTACAACGAACACCTGCTGGCGCGCCTGCGCGCGGAAGCGCCGCATCGTCGCATCGTGCTCTGCACGGCTGCCGATGAACGCTTCGCCCGTGCTGTTGCAGACCATCTGGGGTTTTTCGACGAGGTGATCGCGAGCGCCGACGGCCGCAACATGAAGGCGGGCGAGAAGGCGCGCACGCTGGTCGCACGCTTCGGCGAACGGGGTTTCGACTATGCCGGCAACGATACGGCGGACCTGCCGGTGTTCGCTGCTGCCCAGCAGGCCTGGGTCGTGAATCCGAGTGCCGGGCTGCGCGCACGCATCGGTCGCGTGAGCAATCTCGAGGCGCAGTTTCCCGGGCATGGCGGGTCGCGACTGCAGGCATTGGTGCGCGCGTTGCGGATGCACCAGTGGGTGAAGAACGTGCTGGTGTTCGTACCGCTGCTCGCCACGCTTCAGTCGGGCACCTGGGAAACCCTGCTTGATGCGTTGCTCGCCTTCGTCGCCTTCTGCCTCGTCTGCTCGAGCGTGTACATCGTCAACGACCTGCTCGACCTCGGGGCTGACCGGCGCCACCCCCGCAAGCGCCTGCGACCCTTCGCCAGTGGTGCCCTGCCGATCACCGCGGGCTTGAAGCTGCTGCCGGTGCTGGTGCTGCTTGGCTTCGGCACGGCGCTGCTCACGGGAACCTGGTTTGCGCCGCTGCTGGCGCTCTACTACGTCTCGAACTGGCTCTACACCTTCTGGCTGAAGCGGGTGCCGCTGCTCGACGCGATCATCCTCGCCGGCATGTACACGCTGCGCATCCTTGGCGGCGCGGCGGCAATCGACGTCGAGCCATCGTTCTGGCTGCTTGCCTTCTCGATGTTCTTCTTCCTCAGCCTCGCCATGGCCAAGCGTCACTCCGAGCTCGTCGAGCTCGAGGGGATGGAGACGGGCAGCGCAATCCCGGGTCGCGAGTACCGGCCGGAGGACCTGCACACGCTGATCGCGCAAGGCAGCGCGAGCGGCTACTCCGCGGTGCTGGTGCTCGCGCTCTACATCAACAGCGCAGACGTCCAGTTACAGTACCGACATCCTGAGATCATCTGGCTGATCTGCCCGCTGCTGCTGTACTGGATCAACAAGCTGTGGTTGAACTCGCAGCGCCGCGAGATCACCGAGGATCCGCTGATCTGGGCAGCAACCAACCGCGTCAGCCGTGCCGTCGCCGTGTTGTGCGTGGCGCTGCTCGTGCTTGCGAAGCTGATGCCGTGAGTGCGGCCGACCTGGAGACGCGGCTGCAGCGTACAGTGCCGGGCGCGCGCATCGCGGCGCAGACACTGCCGCTCGCACCCGAGATCGCGCTGTACCTGCTGACGAACGACTACCCGCGTGGCCCACTGCCACGCGAGGCAATGCGCATCATCATGGAAGCACCCGCCTACTGGGCCTTCTGCTGGGCCAGTGGCCAGGTACTCGCTCGCTGGCTGCTCGACCATCCGGAACTCGTCCGCCGCCGCCATGTACTGGACTTCGGCTCGGGCTCCGGCGTTGCCGGCATCGCCGCCGCCCATGCCGGCGCCGCTAGCGTCAGCGCCTGCGACCTCGATCCGGACGCCCGCGCCGCAAGCGCGGCCAATGCGCAGTTGCACGGCCTCGACATCGAGGTACTGGCCGAGATCGAGCTCACGACCGCGCGCTACGACGTGATCCTGCTGGCCGACGTGCTGTACGACTTCACGAACCTGCCGCTGCTGCGCCAGCTCACGCATGTCGCGCCACTGATCCTCATCGCCGATTCGCGCGTGCGCAGCGTGCCGCTGGCAGGAGTGCAGACCATCGCGCAGATGGAAGCCTCGACCATCCCCGATCTCGACGAGAGCCCGGAGTTCCGGCGCGTGAGCATCTATCGCTGGTCGCGCGATGGCGCGGAAGGCATCGGCCCGCCTGGGACCTGAGTGCGCACTGCCCGGTGTTTCGTGGGGGGTGTTTCGTGCTGGCCGCTGCATGCTGAATGCCCACTGGCTGACGCTATGCTCGCACCCTGTTTCGCACCGCCCTTCCCTTCGCACCACGCCAGCAGCGAGAGACACACCATGAGCCAGTACGCCTATCAGGAGCTCGTCTACACCGTCGAGGATCCCGTCGCGACCATCGCCTTCGCGCGCCCGGATGCGCTCAACGCATTCACGCCGCGCACGCTCGCGGAGTTGCGGCATGCCCTCGCCGCGGCCGAGGCCGATCCTCGGGTAGTGGGCATCGTCATCACCGGCAGCGGCCGCGGCTTCTCGGCCGGCATGGACATGAACGCGCTGGCCGAGATGTCGAAGGGCGGCAGCGGCGGCAGTGGCGCCGAGGTACCCCGGGCAACCCCGGGCGACGCCGCCATGGGCGAGAACTTCCAGGGTGCGTTCACCTACCTGCTGGCGGTGCGCAAGCCCGTGATCGCCGCCATCAACGGCGCCTGCGCCGGCCTGGGCCTCTGCATCGCCCTGCTGTGCGACATGCGGTTCGCCGAACGACAGGCGAAGTTCACCACTGCCTTCGCCCAGCGAGGGCTCATTGCCGAGCATGCGATCAGCTGGATCCTGCCGCGCCTGATCGGCAGCAGCCGCGCCCTCGACCTGCTGTGGTCTGCACGGCGCTTCGACGGCGAGGAGGCCGTGCGGCTTGGTGTGGCAGACCGCCTGTGCGACACGGGTGCGAGCGCCGAGGCTGCGTCGAGCTACCTGCGCGAGATCGCCGCGACCGCATCGCCAACCTCGCTCAAGGTGATGAAGCAGCAGGTCTACCGGCACCTGAACATGGAGCTCGGGGCCGCCATGGACGAGACCAACCGCTGGATGGACGAGAGCCTGAAGCGCGAGGACTTCCGCGAGGGTGTCGACTCGTTCATGCAGCGCCGGCCGCCGAAGTTCCAGCGCATCAGGGACTGATGCAAAACGGCGAGAGATCGCGCGACGAGTTGGTGTCGGCGTGCCGCCGCACATTGGCGATTTTGCGCGCGGGTGCTTGACTCGATATCGATAAGACTGATTACATCGGTTCGATCGTTTCGGTATGCGCACAGGACGTGCGGCTGTCCAACAGGACGCGATCCAGCACCCGCCCAACTTCACTCGATCCAGCAGCGCAGAGGTTCACATGACGTCGATCCAGCACCACCGCCCCGCAAGCTACACCGGCGCCTACGCTCGCCTCACAGAGCGGGACCTGGCCGAACTGCTTGCCAAGCTGATGACGCTTGCGGCAGCCGAGCTGGCGAAGCAGCCGACCCGGCACTGAGCTGAGGCTTCGCCCGGCGCGCATGCAGGGCGCGTCCTTCGCCCATCGTCTCTGGCGGGCCCACCCGCCCGAAGGCGCTATTTTCCGCCGCTGATGGTTGCGAGCCGTGCGTCCTCGGCGCCTCCCGGGGCACGGCCGGAAACGTCGGCACCCGGAGTGCGCTTGCGCTGCAGCTCGTCGACGATGGCGCGATGGCGCCGGCTGTCGAGGCTGTAGGGCAGGAAGAACCAGATCGACACGACCAGCAGCAGGGCGATGAAGAAGTAGGACAGCCCGAAGCTCTGCAACACGTCTGCGGAAACCTGGCCTGGCTTCATGCCGGGCACGAGACCCACCAGGTCCACCACCACACCGGCGATCAGGTTGCCCACGGCACCCGTGCATTTCGCCGAGAAGCTGTAGGACCCGAAGTAGATCCCCTCCTGCCGCGTGCCGTGCCGGAGTTCGTGCTCGTCCGCGATGTCGCCCATCATCGAACCCACGGCGACCGACGCCTGGATGCCGATACACGCGCCGATGAACGCCAGCGTGACGAGCGTCCACAGCAACACCTTCGGATCCGCCGGCATCCAGCCGAGTACGCCGAACAGCACGGGGAGCGTGCCGCAGACGCAGGCGGTGACCACACCGATCACCACCGTCCACTTCTTGTCGAACAGGCGCGTGAAGGTGGGCGCGAGGGGGATGCCGGTCAGGGCGCCGACGATCGAGCCGTACTGCCAGTACTCGATGCCCTTGGGATCGAGCTGCCAGAAGTAGGTCTTCAGGTGGGTTGCGAGCGCCCCGTGGGTGCCGGAGTAGATGAAGAAGGTGAGCGTGCCCACCCACAGCGCCCGGAACGACTGGCTGCGCAGGGCCTCGTAGACGTCGTGATATACGCGCGACAGGTCGAACTTGCGCGCCTTCTGGTGCGCACCAGCCAGGTGCGGGATGGCGCGCAGGGTGCCCAGGGCGCCCACGGCCATCAGCGTGCACATCACGATCGCCGAGGCGATGGCGAAACCGAAGTAGGGTTCGCGCGCGAGCTGCGGCGCCGGCGTTTCCGGCGTCTTGATGAAGAAGAAGTTCCAGGCCAGGAACACCACGAACAGCGAGGCAACGGTGCCCACCCACAGCCGCAGCGCGACGATGCGTGTGCGCTCCACGTAGCTCTGGCTGAGCTCGGCACCCAGCGACAGGTAGGGCACCTGGAAGAACGTGAGCGAGGTGCGCAGCGCGATGCTGGCGATCGTGAACCACAGGAAGAGCTGGAACTCACCCAGGGCGGCGGGCGGCCAGAACAGCGCGAAGAACAGCAGCCCCGTGGGCAGGATCGAACCCAGCATCGGCAGGTGTCGGCGGCCCCAGCGCGACTGGAAGCCATCTGACCAGGAGCCCACCGCGGGGTCCGAGATCGCATCCGACAGCACGGCGAGGAACATGCCGATGCCGGTGAGCGTGCCGGACACGCCGAGCACCTGATTGTAGTAGAGGATCAGGAGCGTGTTGAAACCCCAGCCCTTCACCGACTCCCCGGCCTGGCCCATCGAATAGCTGAGCTTGACGCCCCAGGGTATACGGCCGTCCACGTGATGCATCACTTCCCTTCCTGAACCGATCGGCGGCGAAGACTATCCCTGCGCTCACGGCCGGAACAACGCAGCTTGTGCACGGGCCGCATGCCGATCCGACGGGAATCCGGACCTGCGGCCACGAGCGAGCGTTGATGGTGGCATTTTGCAATCCCTCACAAATGGGGTACTTATGCGATGCGCCGGCTATGGAGAATAGATCCGGCGTCACGGGCTTCCTGATCACGGATTGCCTGCTGCACGAACTCGAAGGCCCGGTAGAAGGAGCTTGCTGGTGCGCACGAACGACCTGATTCCAATGCCGCTCGCGAGCCGATCGGATCGTGTGGCGCAGCACGGCGAGCACTGGTTCTTCCGTACGCGGGAAGGCATCGACATCGGCGGCTTCACCAGCCGGTTCGATGCCCAGCTGGCAGCCTGCCTCCTCATCGACCGCCTCGCACAGACCGAGTCGGCGCTCGAGGCGCGGCAGGCGCTGCAGCTGTTCCTGCAGGCACCGCCGATTGCCTTCGCTGGCAGCGTGCCCGCACGATCCGCCCCCGCCGTGCAGCAACGCGCACGCTGGCAGATCGGCGACTCGCTTCGCCGCTGGCTCGAGCCCTCTCCCGCCCGTAGCCACTGACGCATCGCACGGCCAACCGTTCCTGCACCGTCGCAACGGGTCGCCGCATCGGTTGCACCCGCAGGACGCGCCTGTTTCCATCCCGGGACTGACCATGGGGACGGGAAACAGGATGAAGCTCGCAGTCGAATTCCCGAGCGTTGCCTATCGCGAGGGCCAGGCCGGAGTGGTGAGGCTTGCACAGGCCATCGAGCGCATCGGCTACGACCAGCTCGACATGTTCGACCACGTGGTGATGGGCTACCCCGCGGAAGGTCGCGCGCGCAGCCCCTACCCCGCCCAGATGCCGATCCTCGAAGCACTGACGACGCTCGCCTTCGTTGCCGGCGTCACGGAACGGATCGGCCTCGGCACGGAAGTGCTGATCCTCTCCCAGCGGCAACCGATCCTGGTGGCAAAGCAGGTCGCGACCATCGACACGCTGTCGAACGGCCGCGTGCGCCTGGGCGTCGGCATCGGCTGGCAAGCGGCGGAGTACGAGGCCCTCGGCACACGCTTCGACCGCCGCGGCGCGTTGCTCGACGAGGCGATTCCGCTGCTGCGCAGCTGCTGGCGTGACGCCGAGATCAATGGCGTCGGCAATCACTATCCGATGCGCGGCATCGCGATGGAACCGAAGCCGCCCCAGGGCGGCGCGCTGCCGATCTGGGTCGGCGGCGGTTCCGACGCCGCGCTCAAGCGCGCCGGCCGGCTTGGCGACGGCTGGCTGGGCACCTCGACGATTCCCGCCGACCGCATGCCAGCGGCGCTCGACACCATTCGCGCAGCGGCGGAGGATGCAGGGCGAGATCCGGCCGGCATCGGCCTGCAGATGATGCTGGACGGACCGCCGCGCACGGGCGACGAGGGCGCGAAGCGCTTCTACCAGGACGAGGTGCGGGTGGCGGCGCGCGCGGCTGAGATCCGGTCCCAGGGTTTTGGCTGGGCAACACTCAACGTCACCGCGATCTTCCAGTCCGGTTCGCGCAGCATCGACGCCATGATCGACACCCTCGGGCGATTGCACGACCGAATCCGCGCCGAGACGCGCTGAGGCCGGCGGAGGCGCGAGTGCGGCTCGCGCTTCGTCCCTGTTTTCCGTCGCATGTCACTTCCCTCGCCTGCCATGCGCACGACGCAGCAGGCGCCGCCACGCAGCACACAAGACACCGCAGGAGCAACCCGATGGCCGAGACAGTGATCGCCCGCGAGTCCGATACCTTCGACTTCAACCAGATTTGCGCCGACCTCAATCGCCTGCTGCGCCTGCGCACCACGCCGATCGGCCTGAAGCTGTTCGCGACCCGGGCCGAGATGGAGGCGATCCCACGCATCCGCAGGCCGAGCGGGATCCACACCACGGATCAGATCATCGGCCAGGCCTCGCGCAATGGCTGGACCGTCGGCATCCCCGGCGAGGACCTCGTCGGGGCGCAGTGCGCGACGGTGGTCGGCCTGCACCCGCGTAGCGAGGAATGGCTCTCGGGCAAGCGCATGACCGGCGTGTGGTACGCGACGCCGGAAGATGCCGCCGCGCACCAGGCAGCGATGGATTGCGTGCCCTTCGGTCGTTACGAAGCCCTGGTGGCGAGCCCGCTCACCTCCGGCCGGCTCAATCCGCCCGACGTGTGCCTGATCTATGCCACACCGGCGCAGATGATCCTGTTCATCAATGGGCTGCAGTGGACGGGGTACCGCAAGCTCGAGTTCGGCTGCGTCGGCGAGTCCGCCTGTGCGGATTCCTGGGGCCGTGCACTGGCAACCGGCGAGCCTGCCGCTGAGTCGTGCTTCCTCGAGGA
>SXGT01735335.1_pt1 | contig 15392 bp, 13 predicted proteins | sample 3176221 | NCBI WGS metagenome assembly SXGT01 (sample SAMN11356862, study PRJNA531348) | freshwater metagenome | isolation source: freshwater sample F1-120 | place: China: Fuxian Lake, Yuxi | collected 2017-12-25
ACCGACATCGAAACTTTCGATCGGCTCTGGTTCCGGAATCTCGGTCTTGACCGACTCAAACCTCGGCGCGGTATCATCAATGAGCGGCCCGACCACCGTGCCCATCAGCAGCAAAACCGTGGAAAGAACAACGGCATGCGCAGTGACACTGGTGGCCCACCATAAGCCCTGCGTCTTGACCCAATCCGAGATGTCCTGGAAAATTTGAGCGGGCGTCGGAAGGCTGAACGAAAACATGCCGCGCGACATTGCAAACCCCCTTATTTGGTGGCCAAGCTGCCAATTACGGAGCCGAAAACCTCAAGGCCTCGTGCATGACTGCTGCCAAAGCCTGACGATCGATCAGGCAACGGCTGGCCCAATTGAATTATTTGTCCCCCCGGTTCATCGCCGCTCCTGGTCTGATTCGTTTTGATCGAGCGGATTTATTGCCTCCTTCGCGACGTCAGTGCCGCTCCGATCCAGCCAATCGTTGATGTCAACTGTCTCCTCCTCGGAATCCTTTGCAAGCGAGCGACGGCGGCGCATCTCTCGCAGAGCCATATCCGTTGCCACCCCGGAATTGCCTGCCCACATTTGCCGTAGTCCCCAGCGGACCAACAGCGCCAAACCCACGGCGGCAATCACCATCAGCCCCCATCGGACTTCGCGGTCCTGGTCCTGGGGGGCGGCCTTTTGCAGCAGCGGCGGTTCCCAGACAAACCGGCCAATGAAAAGGGGACTGGCCCGCATCTTCCCTTGACCATCTTCGTAGGCCATCAGCTTAAGAAAGTACCCCGTAAACCACCCGTCCTCGGAAACCTTGGCGCCGACGGGCATATCTCGGGGCAGCTCGGGGGTTATGCAAATGAAACTGTTTTGTCCCGAACTATCGTTGTAGCCAAAGATTTCCCAGATCTGGCGGACGCCGGCCAGGTTGTCCTTCTCCAAATCTTTGTGCTTCAACACGCGGAGGACGTGCAAACGAAATTCGACCAGCTTGCCGCGAAAGTCATCAGGTCGGGTGAAGATATCGCCGAAACGCGTGTCCTTGATGGCCTTGCGTTGCAGCGCTGCGGCACTTTGCGACTTGGCCCACCGCAGCATGCGGTAGTAAGCCGGCATTTCGATCTCTTGCAAGAACTCCTTGTCCGCTACCACTTGTAATTCTTCTTTCAGCGATTCCAGCTCTTCGGAATCCTCATCGAGCGCGGGTGGTTTGGTGGGCTCCGCTACGGGCGCCACCGCGGGTTGCGAGACGGTATCGGCAGGAGCCTCCGCCGACGGTTTCTCCGCGGCTGCCGTTGAGCCCTGGGCTGCGGCCGGCGAAGGGTCGTCGTGCTCGGCTGGCGGGGCGTCGGAGTCGCCTGCACGTTGCACGTCGTCAGCAGCCCCGGAGAACATGGCCCACATCTTGGGATCTCGGGCCCGAGCCATGAGCATGCCGATTAGGAAGAGCATAACGGTCAAGGTCATCAGCCGCGGCAGCTCGCGATTGCGAAAGAAAGGTCGAGGACCGATATCAGCTCGGCGACGCATAGCGCCTCCCAACACGGTAATGACCCATTTCGAATCGCAGCGATCTCTCTCCCCTGTTCCAGTATACCGCAACTGGTGTTCATTTGGTTCGCTCAAGAGCGATCATCCCACGGAGGATGCGGATGGCTCTGAACCTGCTTTTCGTAATCCGCCCTACTCTTGGTACAAGAAAACATGCCGTCAAAAAAAGCGCCTTGCACCCTGAGTTGACGCGCAATTTTACCTTTGAGCTTGTTACGAATTTCGTCCCGAGAGTGGGACACTTTTGTCAAAATTGGCGGGAGATTTGGAAGCCTCAATTCGAACCAGCGGTGATCAGTAGACCGGTTCGCACATTCCGTAAAACCGAACTTTCCCTGAAGGCATTGAACAAAGTCATTTGGCTTCACAGGGGACGCTCCTGCAATCGCTAACCGGCCGTGCGCACCTTCGCAATGTGCTGCTGCAATTGGCGAAGTGCCACCCGCGACGGGGCGTGCGAATGGCTGCCAGATTCAATGATGTCGTAATATTCCTTCAGGGAGTTGACATAGTCACGCTGTGCCGCATCTTCCGTATCGCCCACTCCGTAGACCCCGTAATCGTCGTCGCTGGCGATGAATGAACCATCTTCGTCGCGCTCAACCATCAACACAATGTGCGAGCGCAGGTGGTAGCCCTGCCCCAGTGGACCATACAACAATCGAGTGGCAGGCTGAGGTTGAACGGTAATCGGTTTGCAGCAAGAAAACTGCAATCTCGGGTTGGTTCGATACAGTAACCCGGATGATGGTAAGGTTTGCATAGATTACTGTTCCTCGCGAGGATCAGTGGCGTTGGTGTCAATCTCAAGTCGTCTTTGTATTACTTTGGCAAATGAAGGAAATCGAGATGCGGAAATTGCTATTCGGGCGACGCATCGAGCTGTTACCTTCGGGATTTCCTTGATAGCCTCGACGCCTTCGTTCTGAAAGACGATTGGTGGTGGCATATCGAAAAAGGAGAGGTACACCTCATCGCGATCGGCTTGGATCAGCATATGATTAGAAAAGACGGTTTTGACGTCTTCCCCAATCGACCATTCGATGGGAATGGACATTGTTTCTGCGGATTCTTCTGCCATGTTATTTTTTGAGGTAACCGCGCAAAAATAAAGCCGCAGACACTTTGCGGCCACAATAGGCGCGATCCGAATTGCGCGTTCGCCAAGCGAACCCTTTTGCCATCCGTGGCATCGGCTAACAGTGCGGACGCACGTTAGTATTCCCGTACTTAATCTAACCGACCGACTGGTTGATTCAAGGTTCGGGCTGCGATTATGTTCGTAATTGCCGGTTAGTCTAGGTGAATCTGCCGATCCTAACCAACAAATAGGCGGGTTTTCAGGTCTTCCTGCCCATTTCCGCCAAGATTATCCGCTGTGCACAACTTGGCGATCCACGGCCGGCAAAGCCGGCCCTACCAGGTTGCCGAGCGTAAGACACGGATTGGCCCTGATGGCGGCTAAACGTCCCTTGGCCCATGGGCGAGAGTTGTGGTACAAGCTGGACCGGTTTCCTGCGCGGCGGCCAACACGGATGCTGGCGTTGCTAGCTAATTCTTCGCGCCTTGGGGAGGCGAGTTCACGGATGAACAACTTTGTGCGCGTTTTGCGGATGGCCTTGCGGTACCGGTGGACCGTGGGCTGCTCGGCGGCTTGCTCGCTTTTGGTGGCGTGCTTGTGGGGCAGCAACATCGGAGCGGTCTATCCCTTGGTGCAAGTCTGCTTTCACGGGCAGTCCATGCACGCCTGGGTGGATGAGAAGATCGACACGGCTGAGGAAAAGGCCCAAGAACTGCGCGTCAAAATCGCCCGCAGCAACGCAAAGCTGAAGACTGCGAAACCGGAGGAGAAGCCGGAACTGGAAGCGACTTCGTCCAGCGCCGCCTCGCGGCTGGCATCCGAAGAGGACGCCATCACCCGCTACACATGGCTCAAGCCGCTGATCGTGCGCTATCTGCCCGATGACGCGTTTCGCACCCTGGTCTATGTCGTGGTGGCGCTGTTGGGGGGAACGCTCGTCAAAGCATCCTTTCTGACCATCAGCAACGTCCTGGTCGACCGGGTTGGGAACCTTGTGACGTTCGACCTCCGCAAGCGATTTTATCGCCGCACGTTGCGGATGGATCTGGCCACCTTCGGCGATAGCCAGACCAACGATTTGCTCAGTCGATTTACTCACGATCTGGAACAAGTAGGCCACGGCATTCAAACCGTATTCGGGCAGGTCGTGCGCGAACCGCTGAAAATGGCCGCCTGTCTGGCCGGCGCCGCATGGGTCAGTTGGCGACTTCTGCTGTTTGTGCTTGTGGTGGCGCCGATTGCCGCCCTGCTGATTCGACGGCTGGCCAAGTCGCTGAAGAAGGCCAACAAGCGGGCCATGGAACAAATGGCCGTGCTTTACAACATCCTGATCGAAACGCTGCACGGCATCAAAGTCGTGAAGGCCTTCACGATGGAACGGTCCGAGCGCCAGCGGTTCCACAAGATCAGCAAGCAATGCTACCGGCGGGCGATGCGGATTTCCGTCGTCGATCGCATGATCAATCCCGTCACCGAAATCATGGGGATCCTCACGTTCTCAGTTGCCTTACTTTCCGGGGCGTATCTGGTGCTCTCCAAGCAGACGCATTTGTTTGGCATTCGCATGAGCGAGCGGCCCCTCGATCTGGGATCGATGCTGGTGTTCTTCGGCATGCTGGCGGGAATCAGCGATCCTTGGCGGAAGCTGACGGAAGTCTTCAACAAGACACAGAAGGCTCAAGCGGCTTGCGACCGCATCTTCCAACTGCTCGACCGCGAACCCAAGGTGCGCGATCAGCGCGGCCCGCGGCCGAATCTCCTCCACGAACGTGATTTGGTATTCGAGAACGTGCGGTTCCATTATCAGCCCGAGCAACTCGTGCTCGAAGAAATCAACCTGCGGATTGCCTTCGGGGAGACCCTGGCGATTGTTGGTCCCAACGGTTGCGGCAAGAGCACGCTGGCGAATCTGATTCCCCGGTTTTACGACCCGATCGAGGGCGCGGTGAAGCTGGATGACGTGGACCTGCGCGAACTGCATTTGCGAGATTTGCGCCGGCAAATCGGCATCGTGACGCAAGAGACGCTGCTGTTCGACGACACCGTGTTTAACAACATTCGCTACGGTTCGCCGCAGGCCACGCGGGAGCAAGTGATCGAAGCCGCCAGGCAGGCGCACGCCCACAAGTTCATCGAAAGCAAGTTGGAACTCGGCTACGAGACCGTCGTCGGCTCGCAAGGCAGCCGGCTCTCAGGCGGCCAGCGCCAGCGAATCGCCTTGGCCCGCGCCATCCTGCGCGATCCACGCATCCTGATTCTCGATGAAGCAACGAGCCAAATCGATCTGGAAAGCGAACAAGTCATCCACCAGGTGCTTGAGCAGTTCACACGCAACCGTACGGCGATCATCATCACGCACCGCATGTCCACGCTGACCCTCGCGGACCGCATCGCCGTGATGAACGCCGGCCATCTGGTGGATGTGGGCACCCACGAGCAGTTGCTGGGCCGCTGCGACCTCTACCGCCGGCTGTATCAGATCCAGTTTCGCGAAGCAGGGTAGCCGGGATTCCGGCGCCAAAGGCACAGCAGCGCATCAACGATGGTCGATTCGCCAGACGTAAACGTTCACGGGCCAAGAGAGAGAGGGGCACATTTTCCCGGGAACCACGTTGGGCAACCCACCCAACAGCACGAAATACCTTTCTTGAATTCGCCGGGAAAATGAGCCAGTCCCCGGTCCCCTCAACGGTTACGCAGTTTGAACAGCGGACCGACCTTGTGGCTATTGGCACGCGGCTTGCATAAAGGGGCGTGAACCGCAAGCAAAATGTTTGCCGACAAGCGGAACAAAACCCGGCGGGGCTGGAACCGAGAAGAGTCTCAGGTCCGGGGTCGGCAAGCAGCAGAGGCAACGCCAGGCGGTAAATCGGAAACTCAATTCCTTCTTGAACTTAAGACGCCCTAAAAGGAACAATTGAGGCGGCGTCTTGGCGCAAGGTTCGGAGCCGGTTTCCAACACATGGCAGGCGAGCTGAAGGTATCCTCCAAGGGAACCTTGGGCTCGCCTGTTCTTTTTTGGTTGCAGCATTCCTGCACATCTGCATCGATTCGCAACACTTCGGATCCGGTCCGTTTCTGATCGAGTCCGCGGTCAATGATCAGGCGGCATCACCGATTGAACCGCCGTGACAATCGGAATCGCACGCTTGCCACGCGGTTGTGGGCAATGGGTGAGTTTACAGTGCGCGCGGGATATCGCGGGGGGGCAATAACTATCCCTGGCCTTAGCGAATAATTCTTATGCTGCCACTCATGCAGGACGATCGCGTCGTCGGCAAGTAGGACGGATTTTCAATCCGTCCCAGCAAGACGTTGCAATCGCCCTGACCAGTTATGGCTCGTCGCATTTGGATAACCGACCCGGCCCAGTATAGGATGAAGTTTCTCAGGTCTATTTCGCCCCCGGTCTTGGGCTTTCTGCAAGAGAATTACGATGTCCAGTTTAACGGGCACTTCCAATCGTCGCTTGAGCCACGGCGGCTGGGCCTGCGTGGCCGCGATCATGATGGGTCATGCGCTCTTGATGCTGGCATCAAGGTGCTCTGCCGACGAGAGATCCTTGGCCAAGGTCGACAGCCCGTCCAAAGGCAGGAAGCACCTGGCGCAGGATCACAACATCCCGCAAGTGGCCTTGATCAACGACCAGATTCGTCAAGGCTGGGCAGCTTCGGGGCTGACTCCCTCGGGCCCGGCGACGGATGCCGAGTGGTGCCGCCGATTGTTTCTCGACGTTTTGGGGCGGATCCCCCTGGTGGAAGAAATCAACAAGTTTGAGGCCGACCGTGCGCCGGACAAACAGCTACGTTTGGTGAATGAGCTGCTCAGCGAAGACGGCCCGTATGTCGAAGAGTATGCTCGCAATTGGACGACGCTGTGGACGAACGTGCTGATCGGTCGCGCAGGCGGCAGCGAAGAAGGCTCGCTGATTAATCGCAGCGGATTACAGCAATCGCTGCGGCGCGCGCTGCAGCGCAACATGCCGTATGACAGGATGGTTTACGAGCTCGTAAATGCCAATGGCTCGGGTCGTCCGGGGGACGAGAACTTCAATGGTTTTGTGAACTTCCTGGCGGGCAATCTCAGCGAGAACGGCATTGAAGCCACGGCCAAGACGGCGCAGATTTTTCTCGGCGTGCAGGTACGCTGCACCCAGTGCCACAATCATCCGTTCAACGAATGGAAGCAAAACCAATTCTGGGAATTCAACGCCTTCTTTCGGCAGACGCGGGCTCTGCGGCGATTCGAGCAAGGGTCCAACGACGTGACTTTCGTCGAGTTGGCCAATGAAGACTTCGGCGGTGAAGACGGCAACGCGGAGGAAGCTGTCTTGTTCTACGAACTGCGCAATGGCCTGACGAAGGCCGCCTATCCCGTGTTCTTCGACGGTAGCGAGCTGAACAAGAGCGGTTACTTGGAAGATGTCAACCGTCGCGAGGAACTTGCCAAGTGGATGGTCAAGAGCGACGACCTCGGCAAGATGATCGTTAATCGCTTATGGGCGCACTTTTTGGGCTATGGCTTCACGAAGCCAATCGACGACATGGGGCCGCACAATGCACCGACGCATCCCGAACTGCTCGCCCGCTTGGGGAAGGAAATCCGCGGTCACAGTTACGATCTGAAACAACTCATTCGCTGGATCGTGCTCAGCGAGCCGTACGGCTTATCAAGCCGGATGAGCGCCAAGAACAAGAAGGATGATCCTTCCCTGGGCGAGAAGGCGATGTTCAGCCACTTTTACCTGCGGCAGATGCGGGCTGAGGAGCTGTACCATTCGCTGCTCACGGCCACGGAAGCCCACAAGACGCTGACTGGGGACCAGCAGGAAAAGCAATCGCGGGAATGGCTCAGCCAGTTTGTGACTGCCTTTGGCACCGACGACAACGAAGAGACCACCACCTTCAACGGCACGATTTCGCAGACCTTGATGATGATGAACGGCGAGCTGATCAAGGAAGCCACGCGTACCGATAAGGCAAGCTTCCTGGCGCGCGTCGCCGCCAATGAGAAACTCAGCGGCAAGGCCAAGATCGATTATCTGTACCGCGCGGCCCTGGGGCGCAGTCCCAGCAACACCGAACGAAGCCTCACCGACCAATTGGCCGCCCTGCGCAAGGGGGACGCCGTTGCGGCATTGCAAGATGCGTGGTGGGCCGTGCTCAACAGCAACGAATTTATTTTAAATCACTAACCCATATTGAGCCGCGACGCCGGGTACCCTCTGGGTGCAGAACGCGTTGAGCTGGTCGATCGTTTTCGCGTCGCGGCTGCATATCAGACAAGGCAACACTCCCGGAGAAAACGCATGTCTCTTTTCAGCACCCCCAGCGGAATGACTCGGCGTCACTTTATGGCGCACGTGGCCGGCGCCAGCGCCCTCGCCTTGCCTGCCATGCAGTTTACCAAGGCGCTAGCCGCGAATTCGCAGGATCTGAAGAAGCGCCACAAATCGGCGATCATGTTGTGGATGGGGGGCGGACCGGCCACGATCGACATTTGGGATCTGAAACCTGGCGCCCCCACGGGCGGCCCCTTCCAGCCCATCGCCACCTCCGGGAACGCGCAGATCAGCGAGCACATGCCGATGACCGCCAGGCAAATGCACAATCTGGCGATCATCCGCTCCATGAGCACGCGCGAAGCCGATCACACGCGCGGCCGCTACTACATGCACACCGGCTACGTGCCAAACCCGAATATCGAGCATCCGAGCTATGGTTCGGTCGTTGCCCACGAGTTGGACGATCAAAGCAAGTCGCTCGGTCTCGAGATACCACCGTTCGTGTCGGTGGGTGGCGGAAGCGTCGGCCCCGGCTTTTTGGGCATGACTTTTGCCCCGTTTGTCGTCGGCGCCGACGGCAATGTTCGCAATCTGCAAATGGGCCTGGACCAGGAGCGTTTGATGCAGCGCATGAACATGCTGGCCTCGCTCGAAAAAGGCTTCATCAGCCAAAACCGCGGCGACTCGGCCAAGGATCATGCCAAGATTCTCGACAAGACCTTGCAGCTCATGACCAGCAAACAGATGGAAGCCTTCAAGACCAGCCGCGAGCCGAAGGAAGTGCAGGATCGTTACGGCACCACCGGCTTCGGCCGCGGCTGCCTGATGGCTCGCCGTTTGGTGGAACAAGGCGTGCCGTTCGTGGAAGTGGATCTCGGTGGCTGGGACACCCACAACGACAACTTCCGCGCGCTCGAGACGCAGAAGTTGCCGGAACTCGATAAGGCGATGAGCGCCCTGGTGGAGGATCTCGAACAACGAGGACTGCTGCCAGACACCGCGATCATCTGGATGGGGGAGTTCGGCCGCACGCCGCGTATCAACGGCAACACCGGCCGCGACCATTGGGCCCGTAGCTGGAGCGTGGTCGTCGGAGGCGCCGGCATGAAGGGGGGCATCGCCGTGGGCGAAACAAACGCCGACGGAACGAATGTCGAGACCGAGCCGTATAGCTCGCAGGACGTGATGGCCAGCGTGCTCAAGGCCCTTGGCATCTCGCTCGACACCACATTCACCAGCAAGAACGGTCGTCCAATGAAGATCGCCAACAGCGGCAAAGTGATCAAAGAGCTGTTCGCGTAGTTTCAGCGGCAAGAAAGACATTTCACTCGAAAGCTCAGGGACAGCCGTCCCCGGGCTTTTTGTATTTCGGCGGTGTCCTGTCATCGGTACACTTCGTCTAGCTTGCAGACACAGGGCAAACCAAGTGTCTGGGTTCCAAGTCAATTCGGCTTCCGCTGATCTTGGCGAGAGAGGGTGTTATGGGTGTCGCCGAAATTGCGCCGAAGCCCCAATCCGCCGAGGGCACGGCGGATTCCGGTACGCTCCGACCGCTGCTCCTGCTTGCCTGGCCGGTGTTGATCGAGCAATTGCTGACCATGTTGCTGGGGTTTTCCGATACCTGGCTGGTTGGTCATTATCTCGATGCGTCGCATCTGGCCGCGATGACTTCGCTGAATTATGTCCTTTGGCTGCTCCCCAATCTGTTCGCTTTGGTGGGGATCGGGGCCACGGCCTTGATTGCCCGATTTGTGGGGGCCGACGACCGAGCCTTGGCTAACCGCGTTTTGCATCAGGCGTTCCTGGTGGGGACTGCGCTGGCGGTGGTCACAACAATGCTGGGATTCGCTTTCGGCGACAGGCTGCTGCACGCCCTGCAGCTGCGCGGTGAGAGTGTGGATCATGCGGCCAGGTTTCTGCGCTTTCTGCTGCCGGTCATGCCCCTGATGATGCTCGAAGTGGTGGGCATCTCGTGCTTGCGGGGCGCGGGGGACACGGTCACGGGATTGGTGACGATGATTCTGGTCAACGTCGTCGGGGTGTCGACCAGTTGGCTGTTGATGCTCGGCGTAGGGCCGCTGCCGGAAACCGGCTGGGACGGCGTGGCGCTGGGCACCGCACTGGGACACGTCGTGGGCGGATTGGTGCCCGTGGCGCGCCTGGTGGTCGGTCGGGCCGGGCTCCGCTTGCGGCTTCGCGATCTGCGATTCGACAAGAAACTCACCAGCCGCCTGCTGCATGTTGGCATTCCTGGCGGCGCGGACATTCTGTTCATCGTCTCTAGTCAGCTTGTGTTCTTGTCGTTGATCAATCGACTTGGCGACGCGGCGGCGGCGGCACACGGATTGTCGATTCGATTAGAGTCGCTCGGTTACTTGCCCGGTGTGGCATTCCAAGTGGCGGCCACAACACTTTGCGGTCAATACCTTGGCATGCACGATTATCGCCGAGCCACGCGTGCCGTGCTGGTAGCCTGCGTGGCGGGCGGCGGTCTTATGTCAGCCGCCGGAATGGTCATGTTTTTCGGCGCGAACCCGTTGGTTCAGTTGTTTCTGGGCCCCAGTCAGCACGGCGTCGCGGAACTGGCCGCCCCCTGCTTGCGGATCGTATCAATGGCAATGTTGCCCCTGGCAATACTGATGGTGCTGACAGGTGCGCTGCGAGGAGCAGGCGACACGCGCTGGCCACTGGTCTTCTCTATCGTAGGCTTTGCGGGCGTGCGAATGCCGCTGGCCATTCTGCTCACGCAAAGCTGGAACTGGGGGGTGATTGGGGCCTGGTACGCCATGGTCATCGACCTTACGGTGCGGGCAATTCTGGTAATCTGGCGATTCAGGCACGGCGGTTGGCGGCGGGTGCGGGTGTGAGCAGGTCAATGCGTAACGCCGACAGGTCGGGATTCGGGCTGCCTCGCAATAATTGGCTCATGGCACCACGATTATTACACGGAAACCGACCCGTTGCGAGATAGAGGTGCTTTTCACGGCCATCCCAGGAAATTATGATGAACCGGGTTCGGGGCAAGCTACTTGCGCTTCGGCGCAATTTTGCAATTAGTTAGCGGACCATTACTTAGCGGACGATCGGGGCGATTTAGTTTAACGGTCCCGCCGGTCCGTGTTTTCGTACCAGAAGAATTCTCGATCATGTTGGCAAATTCGCAGCGGCGGTACGTCTTGGTGTGGCTTTTGGTGGTTCTTGGCTGGGGAGTGGCGTACAGCTACTCGCCGCGACCCGCGCTCGCCCAGGATGAGAAAAATGCGCCCGCGGAAGATGGCGGCGACGCCGCAGAACGCGATGGCGAGAAAGAAGTCAAACACAAAGAGTCGTACTTCATCTGGTTCATTCGAAACTCGGGTTTGATCGGCGCCGTCATTCTGGTCCTGTCGATTTATTTCGTTTCCACAGTGGGCCGATTGTTTCTTGAAATGCGCCCCGTGGTCGTCATGCCACCTGACCTGCTGGATGAGTGCGAAGATCTGCTCAGCAAGCGCCAATTCAAGGAGATTTTCGCCACAGTGAAAGATGATCAATCGCCGTGGTGCCGAATTGTTTCCACGGGTATTGCGGAACTACCCAACGGACTGGCCGAAGCGCGCGAGGCCGCCGAGCGAGTGTCGGAGGTGATCACGGTCGAGAACGAAAAAAAGATCAGCATGCTCGCGGTGATAGGTTCGCTCGGGCCAATGATCGGACTTTTGGGTACGCTTAAAGGAATGATCGGTAGCTTCGCGGTGATCGCCATGAGCGATCAGCAGATCAAAGCCAGCGCCGTGGCGGAGAATCTCTCCGAAGCGCTTTTGCTAACGTTCGAAGGCGTGGCACTTGCGCTGCCTGCGATTTACTTCTACGCCGTCTTCCGAAATAGGACAATGTACCTGGGCGTTACGACCTTGCTGTCGGCCGACGAATTCATCCGCCGGTTCGCCCACGCTGCCCGCGGCAAAGGCACACCGGCGACGGGCACGGCGCCTGCCGCGGCCGCCGCACCGGTGGCGAAGGCCGCCAAGGCGTAAGCCTGGCAGTCGCAAGTTCGTCTGTCCTGTCTCGGATTTCAGGTCGAACGTCAAGGAATCTCCCAGATGGCCAGCAGCGGTAAAGAAGGCGAACCCGACATGGTGCCCATGCTGGACATGGTGTTCCAGTTGATCACGTTCTTCATGCTGGTGATCAATTTCAAGTCCGCATCGATGGACCTGGAGTTGAAATTGCCCGTGGTCGGTTCGGCCCGACCGGTCGATATGAAGGGCAGCAAAGACATGCTGGTCCTTAACATTAACGAGTTGGGCCAGCTCAAAGTCTTTGGCGAAGTGAAGGAGGATATCGAGGGCTACATTGCCAACGAAGGCGCCGCCAGCCGATTGGCGGTTCGCGCTAAGGACCGAGATTTCAAGGATACTGATGACCTGCCGAGCAACGTCGTGGTGCGGGCGGATCAGGCTACGCCCTTCAAGTTGCTCAATCGAGTTATCAAGGCCTGCCAAGATAACGGCTTCCGCAATTTTTCGATGAAGGCTTTGAACAAGAAGCCAGGTTCATAGTTCGACGATGTCGCGCCGACGCAGAAAAAAACATGACGCAGGCGGAGTGGAGGTCAACCTGACCGCCATGCTGGACATGGCGTTTCAGTTGTTGGCGTTCTTTGTGCTCACGTTCAAGCCGGCCCCGATCGAAGGCCAAATCTCGCTCCGCATGCCGCCACCGCAGCCCGTGGTGATGGCCCGCACCAAAGACAAAAAGGCGGGCGACACCAACAAAACGGTGACCACCGGTTTGGATTCGCTGGTGATCAGCGCATTCCCCAACAAGTCGGGCGGCCTGGGCACCATGCAGGTATTCGACCAGCCCGTGGCCACGCTCGCCGGCTTGGATGCGGAACTGCGAGACAAGCTCACGGCTGCCAACACGCCGTTCGAACAGGTGGTGATTCAGGTGCACTCGGGCCTGCGTTACGACGCGCTGATGAGCGTGATCGACATCTGCACGCGGCAGAAAATGGCCGACGGCAAGCCGCTCTCAAAGCTGAGTTTCGTCGAGCTCGATCCCGACGCAAAGTAATTCTCGTGCCCAGGCTCTGCGTCGTTCCGCTTCCGCAGAGAAATACGTGGGGCGTCCACGACTGAGCTTTGCAGAGCTCGACGAGTAAGATCGCCTGCAGAAACGTCGGCCAATGAGTGACAACACTGCACTGGTATGGCACTATCGGGCGGTCGCCTGCGCCGCCTCGCTGGCTTGTTTGCCGAATTGCGTGTTGGCGAATTTCTTCCCCAGGAGATCGAGCGCTTTGGCGCGCTTGTCCTGATCGGCGATTCGCATCGTTTTTTCGTATTGCTTCTTCGCCAGAGCCTCTTGCTTGAGCGTCTTATCGCCGTTCAGTTCGGCCAAGACTTCCTTGGCTCGCTTTCCCTCCGCCGTCGACGCGAATTGCGAGTTCAGAAACATTGCCTTATCGAGCGCCGCGAGTTTGTCGTTCACGTCGTCGCTCTTGTTGAGCTCGTCAAGCGACTTGACTTCATCCGCGACGAAGTCTTGCACCGTTTTGCGCAACAGGTCGCGATCCTCGGTGGTCAGCCCTTTCTCCATCTTCTTCAGATCCTTGTTGAGCGCCTTCGATGCGCCCAGCTCGACCAGCCACAGCCGTTCCTTGAGATCGGCCGACATCTCGGGCTTCAGAAAACGGAACTTGCCGAAGTCCTGCACCGATGCCAACTCACGTGCGACATCGTACTCGGGTACTTTGCCGTCGCTGTACCTGCCGCCGGCCGAACCGCTGCCCGAGATCTTGCCCAAGGGATCAACGATTGCGTAGTTAAAGAATTCGCTATCCGCGCCCCTGGCCGCCAGGCAAGTAGCTGGTTGCCGTTCTGGCAATTCGGGATTTTCCAGTCGTGCCAGCATTGCCGAATTTCTCAATTGTGCGGGTTATGCCGCCGATACCAGTCTTGAGGGACCGTTCAAACTGGGGGACTGAGCTGTGCGACCGATCGGATGGACCGACCGGGCGGGTGACCCCACAACAGCTCCGAAGAAAGGATTTTTCGACCCATGAAGCGTCTAGTACTGGCGGTAGTTGCCGCGGTTGCGGTGACCAGCGGCTCGGGATGCTGCTGTTTGGAAAAAATGTTGTGCTGTTGCAACTCGTGTTGCGATGAATGCGCTCCCTGCGGCTGCGAGTCGTGCGTTGATGGCTGCGAATCGTGCGGTGGTGGCTGCGAATCGTGCGGTGGTGGTAGCGAATCGTGCGGCTGCGCCTCGTGCGAAGCCGGTGGCCATGGAGGTTGCGGTCCGAATGGCTGCGCGGTCGCCCACGGCGGCGGATGCAGGGGAGGACACTGCGCCAACAACGCATTGGTGGCGATGCCCAACACCCGCAACGGTGCAGGCATGGGCCGTGGCGGCCCGCCGACCGCGGCCGTGACGTATCCGTACTACACCAATCGCGGCCCTCGCGATTTTCTGGCCAAGAACCCGTCGAGCATCGGCCCGTAGTTTAGGCCAGCCTTGAGTGGCAAAGTCAAACGACGAAAAAGCCCAGGGACAGCCGTCCCTGGGTTTTTTTTGCGTGCGGAGCCCAGGTGCAGCCTGGCCAACGGCGGGGTAAATCCGCCGGAATCGTCGCGGCCGGACCTGCGATTCATTCCGCCGGGAGCCGCGCACGGGCGGGGGGCGGGCTCATTTTTCCGGCGAATTCGGGAGTGGTGGGTCGTCCTGTTGGGTGGTTGTTGAACGTGTTTTGCAGGAAAATGCGCCTTTCCCCCCTCGCTTTGCCCGTCAACGGTTCATTCCGCCGAATTGCCCCACGATGGAGGCTCTTACCCCTTCATCCATCCCACCCGCCCCGGCTATATTGGGAGGTTTAATTCTGAGGGCAGGTTTAAGCCCGGAAGGGGCTGTTCCGCAGAAGAGTGTCCTTATGCGTTTTACGCTGGTTGATCTGGTGACCGAACTCGAACCGGGCGCGCGGATCACCACCGTCAAGAACGTGACGTTGGCGGAAGAATATCTGGACGATCATTTTCCGCGTTTTCCGGTGTTGCCCGGCGTGTTGATGTTGGAGGCCATGACGCAAGCCTGCGCATGGCTGGTGCGGGTGACTGATGATTTCGCCCACAGCATTGTCACGCTCAAGGAGGCGCGCAATATCAAGTACGCTCGGTTCGTGAGGCCGGGCGAGACGCTGACGATCAAAGCCGAGATGAAAAAGCGGCATGCGCACGACACGACTTTCGAGGTTCAGGGGTTCGTCAGCGGCGAGGTGGCGGTTGGCGGAAAAATAACGATCGAATACTACAACCTTGCGGATCATCGACCGACGATGGTGCAAACCGACGAGGAGCTGAAAGCCAAGTTACGGCGGCAATTGGCCGTGAGATGGCCTGGCGGGGTCGAAACCGCAACCTCCTGATTGCCAAATGCGTTAGCGCATGAAACAAATCACGCTTGATTACGCTCTCGTCAATAGCTGACGACGTCCGTTCGCAAGACAAT
>SXGT01951645.1_pt1 | contig 15392 bp, 16 predicted proteins | sample 3176221 | NCBI WGS metagenome assembly SXGT01 (sample SAMN11356862, study PRJNA531348) | freshwater metagenome | isolation source: freshwater sample F1-120 | place: China: Fuxian Lake, Yuxi | collected 2017-12-25
AGCGCCAGCGCCGGCGCCATCGCTTCCCGCAACGGCAAGCTTCCCCAGCGTTGGAGCGCGGTGACCAGCGCGCCGAACGCGGCGGGAACGCCCGCCGCGAGGATTCCCGAGTCCGGCACGTCCTTCAGCCCGCGCGACAGGTAGGCCTCGGGCGTGGCGCGCGCGGGCGCGGCCATGTTGCCGTTCACCGCGATGACGCGGTTCTCGCCCGCGAGCCTGACCAGGAGCGGGCACTCGCCACCGATGGTGTGCATCTGCGGGTTGACCAGTCCTTCGACGAAGGCCATCGCCACCGCGGCGTCGATCGCATTGCCGCCTGCCTTGAGGACGTCGGCGCCCGCGCTCGCGGAAAGGTTGCTGTTGGAGGCCACGGCGCCGCGCGTGCCGAGGTAGCGCGGGTGGAAGGTGGTCGATTCGGTCGGAAGTACCCGGTAGGCGCGTCTGCTCATCGTGCGCCGAATCTAAAGCATTTCCAGCGGCCGCGCTTTCGACGGAGGCGGGAAGATGCGGTCGAGTTCGGCAAGCTGCGCTGCCGGGAGTTCGTGCTCCAGCGCGCCGACGTTCTCCTGCATGCGGCCGCGGTCGCCGCTCTTGGGAATGACGATGACCCCGTCCTGCGCCAGCAGCCACGCCAACGCCGCCTGCGCCGCCGTCATGCCATGGCGTTGCGCGAACGCGGCGAGCGGCTTGCTGCGCATGAGGCGCGCCTGCTCCAGCGGCGAGTAGGCCATCATCGGTACGCGCCGTTCGCGCAGCCAGGGCAACAGGTCCCACTCGATGCCGCGTCGCGAGAGGTTGTAGAGTAGCTGATTCGCTGCCACCTTGCCGCCGCCCTCCAGCGGCCACAGCTCCTGCATGCCGGCAAGGCCAAGGTTGCTCACGCCGTAGTGGCGTACCTTCCCCTGGCGCTGCAGTTCGGCCAGCGCGGCGATCGACTCGGCGAGCGGGATGCCGCCACGCCAGTGCAGGAGATAGAGGTCGATGCGGTCGGTCTTCAGCCGCTTGAGGCTGCGCTCGCAGGCGGCGGCCGTGCCGCGCCGGCTGGCGTTGTCGGGCAGCACCTTGGTGACGATGAACACCTCGTCCCGGCGCCCGGCAATGGCCTCGGCGACCAGTTCCTCGGAGCGGCCGTTGCCGTACATCTCCGCGGTGTCGATGAGCGTGAGCCCGCGATCGAGCCCCAGGCGAAGCGCAGCGAGTTCCTCGTCGCGCGTCGCGCGGCTGTCGCCCATGTTCCAGGTGCCCAGGCCGAGAGCCGGGACCCTCTCGCCACCGGGAAGCGTGACGGTCTGCATCAAGCGCTAGGATGGCTGCGCAAGGTCGGCCCTGGTGTAGGGGATCGAGAACTTTGCCTCCGGCGCGATCGCCGGCATGGTCTTCGCCCAGGCCTCGTAGCGCGCGCGCATGGCTGTGAGGCGCGCCGGCTCCCGCCCGGCGAGGTTGGCGCGCTCGCGCTGGTCCTGCGCTAGGTCGAAGAGGAATTCGTCCCCCTCCAGCGCCAGGTACTTCCAGTTGGCCTCGCGCATCGCCTTCTGGTTGCGGAACAGCATCCTCCAGTAGAGTTCACGCCCGAAGGTCTTCTCCGGCCGCTGCAGCACCGGCAGCAGGCTGATGCCATCCATCGGGTAGTCCGGGTGCGGCGCGACGCCGGCGGCGTCGAGGAACGTCGCCGCCCAGTCCATCGTGATGGCGAGCTGCGAGGTGATGCAGCCGGGCTCGACGCGCCCCGGCCAGCGCACGATGTAGGGCACGCGGATACCGCCTTCGAGCAGGTCCATCTTCTTGCCCACCAGCGGCCAGGTGTCGGAGAAGCGCTCGCCGCCGTTGTCGCTGGTGAACACGATCAGCGTGTTGGCGTCGGCGCCGGCCCGCTTCAGGGCATCGAGGATGCGGCCGATGCCCTCGTCCATGTGATGGATCATCGCCTGGTAGGTCTTCACCGATCCGCCGTCGGTGTGGCTGATGCGCGTGCCGATGCGCTGCGACTCGGCTTCGTCCTCACGCGTCTCCCAGGGCCAGTGCGGCGCGGTGTAGTGCACCGACAGCATGAACGGCGCGCTTGCGCCGCGCTGCCGGCCGATAAACGCCACCGCGGCATCCGAGATGAGGTCGGTCAGGTAGCCGGTGCGCCTGGACTCGGCCTCGCCCTCGTACAGGTCGTGCACCCCGGCGCTGTCGAGGTGCGAGAAGTAGTCCACGCCGCCCGCCAGCGCGCCGAAGAATTCGCGGTAGCCGCTCTTCAGCGGGCCGAAGTGCGGCGGAAAGCCGAGGTGCCACTTGCCCGACAACGCGGTGCTGTAGCCTGCGTCGCGCAACAGCGAGGGAAATGTCGGGTGCGTCGGCGGCAGCCCGAGCACAGGGTTGCCGCGCGTGCGCGTGGCGATGGGCTCGTCGTGGCTGGCCCGCAGGCGGTAGTGGTAGCGGCCGGTGATCAGACCGAAGCGGGTGGGCGAGCACACCGGAGAGTTCGAGTAACCGTCGGTAAAGCGCAACCCCTCTGCCGCCATGCGGTCGAGCTCCGGCGAGCAGTTCGAGCGCCCCCCATAGCAGCCGAGATCCGCATAGCCGAGATCGTCGGCCATGATGAAGACGAAATTGGGCCGCTTGTTCGTCACTCGCCCTTGACTCCGCTCTCGCGGATCACCCTGCCCCACGCTTCGTGCCCCTCGCGGATCATCGCCGAGAACTCCTCCGGGCTGTTGCCGATGACGAAGATGCGCGCGGCCTGCAGTGCCGCGGCCACCTTCTCGTCCTTCAGCGCCTTGACCGTATCCGCGTTGAGGCGGGCGATAACCTCGCGCGGCGTGCCCGCGGGGGCGAGCAAGCCGTACCAGAACGGCAGGCCCTTCTGGTCGAAGCCGGAGATGCCCTGCGCGCCAAGGCTTCCCACCCCCGGCAGCGCGTCGATGCGATCCACCAGGTACACGGCAAGGGCCTTCAACTTGCCGCTCTTCACGTGCGGCAGCGTCACCGTGGAGGGCGTGAACATCACCTGCGTTTCGCCCGCGAGCACACTGCGCACCGCCTCCGCGTTGCCCTTGTAAGGAACGTGGGTCAAATGAACCGCGGCGCGCTGCCGGAAGTACTCGCCGGTGACGTGCCCCGGCGATGCCGTGCCCGCCGAAGCGTAGTTCAGGCGGCCCGGATTCGCCCTCGCATAGGCGATCAGTTCTCCGACCGTCGCCGCCGGCACCGACGGGTGCACGATGAGCACCGAGTCGGTGGTCGCCAGCGCGGTGACGGGCGCGAAGTCCTTCAGCGGATCGAACGGCAGCTTATGGTACAGGTGCGGGTTGCTGGTGACGATGCTGTAGAGCGTGAGCAGCAGCGTATGGCCGTCCGGCGCCGACCTCGCCACTTCCGCAGCGCCGATGTTGCCGGCGGCGCCCGGCTTGTTCTCGATGATTACCGGCGTGCCGAGCGAAGCCGAAAGGCGCTCGGTCAGGGAGCGGCCGATGATGTCCAGCGGACCGCCCGGCGGGAACGGATTGACCAGCCGCACCGTTCGGGACGGAAACGGCTGCGCAAACGCCTGCGTCGCCGCGAACAAAAGCGCCCCCAGCAGGAAAACCGGCTTGCGCATACCTCACCCCCTCCGCGGGGATGATAGCAGCAGGGTCGGGCGCGCTAGCGCACAGGTGCGTTCCACACTGGCACAGGTGCGTTCCACACTGGCACGAGTGCGTTCCACCCGCCCCGGGGAACCTACTTCTTCTTCGCCTCGAACTGCGCCACGGCCTTCTTCAGCATGGTGTACTCGTCGCAGCCGAAGGTGCACAGGCGGTCGAGCACGTCGAGGTGCTCCTTCGCCTTGGCGAGGTTGCCGACCATCAGGTAGGCCTCGCCGAGATACTCGTGCGCGCCGCGGTGGTTGGGCTCCAGCCGCAGCGCCTCGTTGTAGTGACGGAACACCAGGTCCATGCTCGGTTTGGGGCTGTTGCGCAGGGCGTAGGCATACAGGTTGTGATACTCCGCCTTGCGCGGGTCCTGCCCGAGACCGTCGCGCAGGGCGGCGGCGGCCGCCGCCCAGTCCTTGCGCTCGATGGCCTGGCTGGCGCGCTCCAGCACCGGATCGGCGGGCGTCACGGCCCCTGGCGAGGCGTCGGGGGCTGCCGTGGCGGCGCCTGTGGCGAATATGGACGCGGCGAGCAGGGAACGAATGTACGATTTCATGTGTTTGCCTCCTTGTGAACCCTTGTACGCACGGCACCCGTCAACGGATGCGAGGAACCCGACCATGATGCCATTGCCCGCCCGGCTGAGAATCCTGCTGCTTGCCGCATTGCTCGCGCTAACAGCCGCCGCGCCGGCGGCATTCCCCGCGCCACCCGCCGGGCGCGAGGAGGCGCTCGCCTGGCTGGAGGAGTCGCAGACCGAGCGCCGCGCCGAGGCGGTGACCTGGATCGCCAACCACGGCGCAGCGGGCGACGCGGACCTGCTGCACAAGCGGCTGCTCGACGAGAGCCCCTTCGTGCGCAGCTTCGCCGAGCAGGGGCTGTGGCTGCTGTGGAGCCGCTCGGGCGACCCGGCCATCGACCGCCTGATGGCGCGCGGCGTCGAGGAAATGCAGGCCGGGCAGCACAGGAAGTCGATCGCCACGTTCACCGAGGTGATCCGCAGGCGGCCCGATTTCGCGGAGGCCTGGAACAAGCGCGCGACCGTGCATTATCTGGCGGGCGAGCACCGCCGCTCGATCGCCGACTGCGACGAGGTGATCAAGCGCAACCCGCGCCACTTCGGCGCGCTCGCCGGCTACGGCCAGATCTGGTACGCGCTGGCCGACTACCAGAAGGCGCTCGACGCGTGGCGCCGCGCGCTCGAGGTAAACCCGAACATGCTCGGTGTGGAAATCAACATCAAGGGGGTCGAGGAAATCCTGCGCGCGAGGCGCGGCCAATCGACCTGAAGGCGCTCAGTCGTATTTCTTCGCCGCGGTGTCGCCGTCGACCGGCTTGCCGACGAGGTATCCCTGGATGTAGTCGCAGCCGTACCGCTGCAGGAACTCCATCTGCGCCTCGGTCTCGACACCCTCGGCGACCACCGCCAGTTCCAGCGTGCGCGCGAGCCCGAGGATGGCGGCCACGATCGCGCTGTCGTCCTTGTCTGCGGGGATGTCGGCGATGAAGGACCTGTCGATCTTCAGCCTGTCCACAGGAAAACGCTTGAGGTAGGCCAGGCTCGAGTAGCCGGTGCCGAAGTCGTCGATGGCGACCGAGACGCCGATCTGCTTGAGTTTCTTCAGCGTGTTCTGCGTCACGTCGATGTGCTGCATCACCGTCGACTCCGTGATCTCCAGCTCGAGCCGCTTTGCCGGCAGCCCGGTTTCGCGCAGCACGCGCGAGACCGTGTCCACCAGCCTGGGATCGTTGAACTGCCGCGCCGAGAGATTGACGGCAATCAGCAGGCCGCGCTCCGCGCCGAGGCTCGCCGCCCAGCGGCAGGCCTGCTCCAGCACCCACTCGCCGATCTGCAGGATGAGCCCGGTCTCCTCCGCGAGCTGGATGAACTCGGCCGGCGACACCAGCCCCCGGGTCGGGTGGTTCCAGCGCAGCAGCGCCTCGTGACCGCAGACGAAGCCGCCGGTCTTCAGCTCGGTGATCGGCTGGTAGTGCACCGCCAGCTCGCCCTTCTGCAGCGCGCGCCTGAGGTCGTTCTCGACCTGCAGGCGCCGCGACGCGGTGAGGTTCATCTGGTCGGTGAAGAACTGGTAGTTGCAGCGGCCGCTTTCCTTGGCGTGGTACATGGCCGCGTCGGCGTTGCGGATCAGCGTCTCGGCGTCGCGCCCGTCGTCCGGGAACACGCTGATGCCGATGGAGGGCGTCACGATGAGGTCGCGGTCCTCGACGCGGATCGGCAGCGACAGGCCCTCGATCACCTTCTGCGCGACGTTGGCGGCATCCGATGAGCGCTTGATCTCGGGCAGCACGATGACGAATTCGTCGCCGCCGATGCGGCAGATGGTATCGCCGATGCGCAGCTGCTTGGCCAGGCGCACCGCGACTTCCTTCAGCAGCACGTCGCCCGCTGCGTGGCCCATCGAGTCGTTGATGGTCTTGAAGCGGTCGAGGTCGATGAACATCGCCGCGGTGAGCTTGCGGTTGCGATACGACAGCGCCAGCGCCTGCGTGAGCCGGTCTTCCAGCAGCCGGCGGTTCGGCAACCCGGTCAGCGCGTCGTGGTCGGCGAGGTGCTGCGCGCGGTTCTCGGCCTGCTTGCGCTCGCCGATTTCCTGCTGCAACCGGTCGTTGGCGGCCTTCAGCTCGGCCGTGCGCTCGGCGACCGCCTTCTCGAGAGACTCGCGCGACGCCTCCAGCGCCTCGCGCGAGGCGACCAGGGAATCGCGCGTCGCGCGTTCGGCGGACACGTCGTCCATGATCCATATCGTGCCGTCCTGCGGCCGCTCGGGCGAGATCGCCTTGCCCACCACCTTGCACCAGAACGTGCTGCCGTTCCTGCGGCGCAGCTGGCGCTCGGCGGTGAAGGTGCCGCCGGCGCCGAGCCTGGCGTAGGACTCCTCGCCCGCGGCGTCGAAGCTCGCCTTGTCCGGGTAGATGATGGCGATGCTCTCGTCGACCATCTCGTCGGGCGCATAGCCGAACATCTGGCCCATCATCGGATTGCAGCGCTGGATGGTGCGCTCGCGCAGGTAGGCGATGCCGACGGTGGCGAAGTCGAAGATCAGCTCCTGCTCGACGTAGGCCTGGCGCACGCGATCGTCGGCCTGCCGCTCCAGGGTGACGTCGTCGAACAGCCACACCGAGCCCTGCGCGGGGTCGTTCGGGTTCATCGGCCGGCGCGAGACCTGGCACCAGATCTCCTTGCCGTCCCGGCGCAGCATGCGGCACGTGCGCCGCACCGTCTCGCCGCGCCAGACCTGCTCGTGCAGCGTCTCGCCGCCCTCGAATTCCTCCTCCGCTGCGTAGAGCGACCGCACCGACTGGTCGAGCAGCTCGCCCTGCGCGTAGCCGAAGATTTCCTCGAAGCGGGGGTTGCAGCGCGCGACGCGCTGCTCCTTGATGAACGCGATGCCGATGGTGGCGCCCTCGAGCAACGCGTTCTGCTCGCGCACCAGGCGCAGCGCCGCCTCGTCCGCGCGCCGGCGCCCGCTGATGTCCTCGAACAGCCAGACGTGGCCCTTGGCCGCGTCGGCGGCGTCCACCGCGCGGCCCGACAGGCGGCACCAGAAGCCGGAGCCGTCGCGCCGGCGCACCCACTGCTCGCGCGCGTGCACGCGCCCGCCGGCCAGTTCCTCCTCCGCGCGCGCCCACTTGGCGTACTCGTCTTCGGTGAAGTACATCTGCCGCGTCGGCGCGCCGCCTGCCTCGCCCGGGCGGTAGCCGAACAGTTCCTCGAAGAGCCGGTTGGCGCGCTGCACGACGCGATCGCGGATGAAGGCGATGCCGACGACCACGGTGTTGAGCAGGGCGTGTTGCTCGGCCAGCACGCGGGCAAGCTCACCCTCGGCACGCTGCTGCTCGGTGATATCCTCGTCGATCCACACCGAACCCTTCGCCGGGTCGGCGGAATCCACCGCGCGGCCGGTGACGCGCGACCAGTAGGTGCTGCCGTCCTTGCGGCGCGATTCGGTGATCGCGGAGTAGGCCGCGCCGCGGGCGAGCCGCGCGTAACCCTTGCCGAGCGCCTCGTAGTCGGCCTGCCGGGCAAAGGTGATCGAGGTCGGCTTGCCCACCAGCTCGCCCGGCGCATAGCCGTGCATTTCCTCGAAGCGGCGGTTCGAGCGCACCACGCACCGGTCGCGCACGAAGCAGATGCCGATCGAGGCGGTGTCGAGGATCGCCTCCTGCTCGCGCAGCAGCCGCGCCACCTCGTCGGCGCCCCGCTTCCTCTCGGTGATGTCCTCGACGATCCACACCGTCCCCTGCTGCGTCTGCTCCGGGTTGATCGCCTTGGCGATCATGCGCGCGAGGAAGGTCGTGCCGTCCTTGCGGCAGACCTCCCACTCGAGGTCGAGCTGGCGGCCGGCGACCAGCACCGGCACGGCGATCTGGCCCAGCGCCTGGTAGCTCTCCATCGAGGGGTAGACGACCTCGCCCGGCTGGCCGATCAGCTCCTCGGGCGACCAGCCGAACATCTCGGCGAACTTCGGGTTGCAGAGGAAGAACTTCCGATCCCGCGTGAAGGCGACGCCGATGGAGGCGTTGGCCAGCACCGCCTCGTACTCGAGCAGCGTGTAGCGCGTGCGGCCGGCGAAGCCCGCCGTGCCGACCAGTTCCCCGGTGCGGTCGTTCACTTCGCCTCGCCCCTTGCGCCGTCGGCGCGGTGCAGGGCAGCGAAGTCCTCGGCGTAGCCTCGCATGTGGCGCACGAGGTGCTCGCGCTGCCCCGCGGTAAGCGTCCGGTCCAGGTCCAGCAGCAGGTCGAAGTACGCGGCCACCTGCGCCTTCACCGCCGCGGCGTATTGCGGCTCGCGCCCGCCCTCCCAGTTCGCGGCCCAGTCGGCGAGGCGCCGGCCGCTCTCTCGCGCGCGCAGCATGGCGACGAACTCCGACTGGCGCCGCCGGCGCTCGCGGTCGCGCATGGCCTCGGTCGGCGGCGCGCGGTCGCTGTACGCCCGCACCCGTTCGACCTGCGCTTCGCTCAGCGTTCCCACCCAGTCCTCCAGGCGCTCGATGTTGCGCTTCAACCGGCGCTTGCGCCGGTCCTCCGGCGTGCCGGCGAGGAAGTCCTTCGCGAACTTGCGATTGTCTTCCTCGAGGCGCCGCTCAAGGTGCGCGACCTGCGCCGGTGCGAGGCGGTCGAGCAGCGGGGCGGATTCCCGTGCCGCTGCGCGCAACCCCTCGCGCACCTGGGCGCGTACGGCATCGTACCCCCAAACGAGGTCTTCCCGCGACACGCCCCGGGCACTGCGCGCGGTCGCATCTTCCAGCAACTTGACGTATTGCGGCAGCGCGCGCGCGCGGTGCCAGCCGAGGAACCCGGCGATGCGCCGGTCGAGCTCGTCGGACTGCTCGCCCTCGAAGTCGAAGTACGCGTTGGCCTGCCAGCGCAGGAAGGTGTCGGCGTTGCGATAGCCGAGCTGCACGGCGCTGCAGCCGCAGAGCAGCAGGACCAGGGCGACGACGGCCAGGCGGCGCAGCATCACCAGAACGCCTCCGTCGTGATGTGGCCCGGCGAGCGGCGCCGGTGCTTCTTCATGCCGCGCTCGGCGAGCGCCGCGATGGCGTCCCTCACCATGTCCGGGTTGCCGCAGAGCATGACCTGCGCGCGTCCCGCCTCGAGCGCGGCCCCGGCCGCGGCCTCCAGCCGCCCGTCGCGGATCGCCGCCGGGATGCGCCCCTCCAGCGAGCCGGCGTGGCGCTCGCGACTCACCATGGTGACGCAGGCAAAGCGGTCCTTGCGCGCCGCACCCACCTCGGCGAGCAGCGCGCCATAGACGAGTTCGTCGGCGTGGCGGGCGGCGTGCACCAGCACCACGCGAGCGTAGCGCTGCCATGCGGCATCGCCGCGCAGGATGGAAAGGAAGGGCGCGAGACCCGTCCCCGTGGCCACCAGCCACAGGCAGTCGGCATCCGGCACCTCGGAGAGTACGAGAAAGCCCGACGGGTTGTCCGCGACGTACAGCGCATCGCCGGCCTTCAGCCCGGCAAGGTGCGGCGAGAGCAGCCCCGCGGGGACGACGATGCCGTAGTACTCCTGCACCGGGTCGCCCGGCGGATTGACGAAGGAGAACGGCCGCGCCACGCGCTCGCCGCCGATGTCGAGCGCGATGCGCACGAACTGCCCCGCCTCGAACGCGATCCTCGGCGCCTCGACGCGCAGCGAAAACAGGTGCGGCGTCCAGTGCCGGTTCTCCAGGATCCTGCCTTCCAGCCATCCGCTCACTGGATGCGGTACGGCTCAAGGTGCAGGTCGGAGAGCTCGCCGCCCAGCGTGACGATGGCACCGTGGCGACGGTTGTCGCCGGTGTCGGAAAATTCGAACGTGTACGTGCGCCGCAGTTTCAGCCGGCCCTCTTCGTCCCTGGCGAAACGCAAGCCCGAGAACGACACGGTGTCGTCGAGGAACTGCAACTGGTAGCGCTCGCAGGCCTCGCGCCCGGCTTCGATCGCGCGCTCGCGCGCCTTCATGCCGTCGACCCATGCGATGCCGGCGGCGACGATGGCAAGGATGGCGAATGCTTCCCACATGGCGGGCCCGGATTATAGTTCCGCCGCATCGCGCCGCCGGTAGAAGACCAGCGCGAGCGACGCGATGCGCTTGCCGATGCCGTGGCCGAACACGGGCTTGAGTGGGGTGAACGGCAGGCCGAGCTCGGCGAGCGGGGTGCCGCGGCAGGCGCGCGCGAGCTCGGCGCCGAGCGCGGTGGCCAGCGCGACGCCGCGCCCGTTGCAGCCGACCCACGCCAGCACGCCCGGCGCCAGTTCGTGCAGGTGCGGAATGCGATCCATCGTCACGCCGACGTAGCCGTGCCAGAGGTAGTCGAACGCCGGCACGCCGAGTTGCGGGAACACCTTTGCCACCCGCTCGCCGACACGCGTGCGCAGCCGCGCGTCGAAACCCCACGGCATGGCGAGCCCGGCGCCCGTGACCAGGCGGCCGTGCGCATCCCAGCGGAAGAAGTGCAGGTCGCCCTGCGTGTCGGAGCACGCGTGGTCGAAGGGCAGGACGGTCTTGCGCACCGCTTCGGGCTGCGGCGCCGTCGCCATCTGGTAGCTGCGCACCGGAATCACCGTCTGCGCGAGGCCGGGCCAGAGAGCGTCGCTGTAGGCGTGCGTAGCAATGACGACGCGCTCGGCAAGTACGGCGCCGCGCGGCGTTTCCACGCGCCATCGGGTGCCGCTGCGCGCGATGCCGCGCGCGAGGCTCTGCGTGTGCACCGTCGCGCCGACGCCGATCGCGGCGCGCGCCAACTCGCGCGCGAACGCAAGCGCATTGAGCTTGCCGCCGGTGCGGTTCTGCCAGCCGCCGTGCCAGAAGCGGGAACCGGTGACGCGCTCCACGCCAGTGGCGTCGAGCACCTCGACAGGCGCACCGCGCTTCGCCCACGCCGCGGCGCGCCGCTCGGCGAGCATCACCCGCCCCGGCGAATGCGCCGGTTGCACCCACCCCCCCTGGACCGCCTCGCAATTCATGCCGTGCCTGCGGATCAGGTCAAAGGTAATCGTCGCGCTGTCGCACACCAGCTGCAGGAAGCGCTCGGAGGTCGCCTGCGCGAACGCTTCCGGCTCCGTGCGCGACAGCGTCGGGATCGGCACGGGTGAAGGTGGGGATGACCTGCCCGTTGTTGCGGCCCGAGGCGCCGTAGCCGATTTCCCCGGCTTCCAGCACCGCCACCGAAGCGCCCGACTGCGCCAGCGCGAGTGCGGTGGCAAGCCCGGTGTAGCCGGCGCCGATGACGGCGACGTCGGCCTTGAGTTCACCCTCCAGCGCGCGCGTCGCAGGCGCGGCGGGCGCGGTGGCGTACCAGAGGGATCCGGCGAACACGTCCTGCGTCATTACTGCCTATGTCCTGCGTCGCGCGACGAAGCGCACCCCGCCGAGTGTACCGGCAATGAACAGCCCGACGAAATGGCCGTAGACGCGGTCGTATTCGAGAAAGCGCGCCTCGCCGAACTTGGCGACGGTGGTGTCGCGCAGCGAGCGGTACATCTCCATCCTGCCGACCAGGATCTGCGTCCATTCGTCGCCGAGGTCGTCGCGCGCAAGGACGTCGCAGCCGTGAGCCGCGAGCAGCGCGGCGTAGGAGTCCGCAGTGCCGATGCGATGCGCGTGCATGCCGGCCGCGAGGCGTTCCTCGTCCGCGCGCGCAAGGCGGCCGCGCACCACGACATCGGTGAATGCAACGGTGCCGCCCGGCTGCACGACGCGCGCGCATTCGCGGATCACCGCGGGCTTGTCGGGCACGTGCAGCCACGCTTCCTGGCTCATGACCACGTCGTAGCCGGCATCGGGCAGCGGCATCGCGGCGGCGTCGCCCAGCACGAAATCCACCCGGCGGTCCAGGCCGACGCGCTGGGTCAGGCGCCGCGCCGCCTCGACGCGGCTGGCGGTGAAGTCCAGCCCGGTGACGCGGCAGCCACGCCGGTGCGCGAGCCAGCGCGCCGGCCCGCCCATGCCGCTGCAAACGTCGAGCACGCGGTGTTCGCGCCGGATGCCTGCTTTGTCCGCGAGCGTGTCCACCACCTGCACGCCGCCGTAGTGGTCCTGGTCGAAATCCTTGAGTTCATCCTGCGTCAGCGCGGCGAGATCCGTGCCGCGAGCCGCGAGCTTGGCGAGGATTTCGTCCTCGTTGATCGGGTGCGTGTCGTAGAAGCGGATGACGCCGGCCGACCGCTCGCCGCTCATGCCGCCTCCGGCCTGCGGGCGATGACCGTGGAGAAGGCCTTCACACGTTCGCCGGGCGCGGGAAACTCGCGCCGTTCGGCAGCAAGGATCTCCCAGTCCGCGAACCGGTGCTCGAGTTCATCCGGTGCGAACAGGCAATGGCCCGCCGGGTCGAACATGTCCATGTAGGTCGTGCCTTCGATCAGCACGTTGACGATCGCAACGCCGCCCTTGCGCACGTGCGCCCGGATGTCCGCGAGGACACGGAACGCCGCCGGGCAATCGAAGAACATCAGCAAGCCGATGCAGACGATGGCGTCGAACTCGCCGGCGATGCGGTAATCGCGCAGGTCGGCAAGCGCGCCTTCGACAGCGAGCCCCTCTTCCGCGGCCCTGCGGCGAATGTGCTCGATGGCCGCGGAACTGGCGTCCAGCGCGAGCACCGAGCGGCCCCGCTTCGCCGCCGCAAACGCGAGATTCCCCATGCCGCAGCCCAGGTCCAGTACGCGGCCGCGCAGGTACGGCAGTGCCGCCTGCTCGAAGGGATTGAGCTGGAAGTCGCCGGCGCGGGCCTGCTGCTGGAACTGCGCGTCGAAGAAACGGACGCTGTGGTCGGCGGCCAATTCATTCCCCGCCTGGATCAGCCTCGCGCAGCCTCGGCATGCAATCTCAAACCCAGCGCGTTGACAACCTTGAGGACGGTGTCGAAGTCCGGACTGCGTTCTCCCGAGAGTGCCTTGTAAAGACTCTCGCGCGACAGGCCCGCGTCGCGCGCCACCTGCGCCATGCCCTTGGCGCGCGCAATATCCCCCAGCGCCTTGGCGATGACGGCCGCATCGCCCTTCGCATCCTCAAGGCAGGCCTCCAGGTACGCCGCCATCTCCTTCGGCGTGCGCAGGTGCTCGGCGACGTCGTATCGCGTGATTCTGGTCTTTCGCATCATCGACTCCTATAGATTCCGCGCCAGCCGCAACGCGGTCTTGATGTCGGCCGATTGCGTCCTTTTGTCTCCACCGGCCAGGAGAATCACGATCTGCCGCCCATGCTTCTTGTAGTACACGCGATAGCCAGGACCGTAGTCGATCCGCAACTCCGATACGCCTTCGCCTACCGGCTCGACGTCCCCGGGGTTGCCCGCCGCAAGGCGCTCGATCCGCACTTGAATGCGCGCCCGCGCCCGCAGGACGCGCAGGCTGTCAATCCAGAGCGCGAACGTCTCGGTCTTTCGAACCTGGAGCACTGCGTATTGTAGCCTCGTGGCTACGGTTTGTCCAAGCCAGGCGAACGCCCTCTAGCGCCGCTTCGCCCACCATTCCATCGCCGCGCCGAGGATGCCCTTGGGCATGTAAATGATGAAGAGGATCAGCATCAGGCCGTAGACCGCGAGGTCGAGCGCGGGGAAGGACTTGAAGTGCTCGCCGAGCGCGAGGCGCAGGCCCTCGGCCAGCAGCAGCGTGAACACCGCGCCCACCGTCGGCCCGAGCATCACGTACATGCCGCCGGCGATGACGCCGAACACCATCTGCAGGCTGATGCCGATGCCCGACACGGTCTCGGGGTTGATGTAGAGCTGGTACTGCGCGTAGAGCACGCCGCCCAGGCTGGTCATCACCGCCGAGATCAGCGTGACGAACAGCTTGGAGCGCGTGACGTTGATGCCGATCGAGGCCGCGGCGTCCTCCTCCTGGCTGATCGCCTCCAGCGCAAGGCGCGTCATGCCGCGGTCCACCCGGTGCCAGACCCAGAGCCCGAACAGCCACATGCCGAGGATGAGGTAGAACCAGACCACCTTTTCCTGGAACTGCATGGCGCCGACGGCCACCGTGTTGCCCTGCGCCAGCGCGGTATTGGGCGTGGCGCCCAGCGAGCCTCCGGTCTGGTCGCGCAGCGCGACGATGATCAAACGCGTCACCTCCGACAGCGCCAGCGTCACCAGCGCGAAATAGTGGCCGACGATCTTGAAGCGGAAGCAGGGGATGCCGATCACCAGCGCGACCGCGACCGACAGGATGACGCCCGCTACGGCACCGATCCACGGCGACACGCCAAAGAGGTTCCACAGCATCACCGCCGAATACGCGCCGATGCCGAGGAAGGCACCGTGGCCGAAGCTCACCATGCCCAGGCGCCCCATGATCGACCAGCTGGTGTAGACGTAGCCCCACAGGAGGCACATGATCACCAGGTGCAGCGGGTAATTGCCGAGGCCGTACAGGGGCACCGCGGCCAGCAGCGCAAGGAGGACGATCTTCATTTGCCGCCCAGGATTCCCTGCGGCCGCCAGAACATCACGGCGATGAAGAAGACGAAGGCGATGACGTAGCCCCACTCGATGGCGAAGAAGAAGCCGCCCACCGAGATGAACTGCGCGAAGATGAATGCGGCGATGAGCCCGCCGAGCATGTTGCCCAGGCCGCCCAGCACGCAGATGAGGAAGGTGATCGGTCCGAAGGAAAGCCCGATCGCCGGGTGGATGTCGTACTGCAGCACCAGCAGGCAGCCGCCCAGCCCCGCCAGCGCGCCGCCCAGCGCGGACGTGACGATGAACACCCGATTCGCGTCCACGCCCATCAGCGGCTTGATGTGGCGGTCCTGGCTGATGGCGCGGATCGCGGTGCCCATGTAGCTGCGCGTGAGGAACAGGTACGTTCCCGCCACGCCCGCCACGGCCACCACGAAGGCGATGATGCGCGGCAGCGAGAACGACATCTCGCCGATGGCGACCGGCGGCAGCTTCACGCCGAGGTTGCGGAACTCGATGCCGAAGGCGAGCGTCGCCGCCGCCTGCAGGAAAAAGAGCACCCCGCCCGTGACCAGCAACTGGTTGATCGGCTCGGCCGTGAGTACCGGCCGGATGATGAACTGGTGCATCAGCGCACCCAGCACCGCGACCACGCCGATGCCGGCCGCCATCGCCGCGAGGAGCGGCCAGTGGTAACCCACGTGCAGCGTGTACACCGCGTACATGCCGATCATGAAAGAATGCCTCAGCAGTGATTATCTGATGGTTATACAAAGTCCAGGACACCGTCGGCTGGAAGCTATCTAGTGTAGACGGGGCGATTCATTACTTCTTGGTCATGTTTTTGTAGATACCGAGTCCAGCAC
>SXGT01046266.1_pt1 | contig 15391 bp, 11 predicted proteins | sample 3176221 | NCBI WGS metagenome assembly SXGT01 (sample SAMN11356862, study PRJNA531348) | freshwater metagenome | isolation source: freshwater sample F1-120 | place: China: Fuxian Lake, Yuxi | collected 2017-12-25
AGTCCGGCAGCCATCACGGCCACCGGTTCATCCAATCTGTTACCGGCCGCACCATGAAGAAGGATCGCCCCTCCAGCACGACTCCGAAGAAGATGGCCGCCCCGGAAGCGCCCCCCACGAAGCCCGCCCCGGAAGCGACGAGCGGAACTGGCGTCTTCAGGTTCCCCTCGCCACCATCGACGGGGCCGCAGGCACGGGCACCGATGCCGGCAAGCTGGCCTCGGGGCTCGGCGCCCTGGCCACCTTCATCGAGAACGTGCACTCCACCGGCTCGGAGGTCCAGAAGAGGGCCCTGGTGAAATATCGGCTCGACGCGCTGCCAACGGCGCTGCGAGCCCAGGCTGCCCTGGTGAGCGAAGCCGCCAAGGCCAAGGCCATCCCCACGAGGCCCGTCACCCAGCGTGAACTCGATCTGCACGACGGACAGGTGCTGCTGATCGTCGAGAAGATCCTGAGGGCGCTCCGGCTGGCGCGTCGAGCCGACCGATCGATCCCGCTGCCGGACCTGGGCGACATGGCGTGGAAGTTCACGAGCCGCTCCGGCAAGCGCAAGGCCCCGCCCGTCAAGATCCTCTGACGACGCCCGCATAGCCAAGTCCAAAGACGTGGGCGTGCGGGCTTCGAGCGGTCCACTCGTGAACGCTCACGGTTACAAGGGACAGAGAGCCGGTTTCCTTGGCTTGCTTTGGCCTGGTAATTTACAAAGAACCGTTCTCTTCAGCCTGCTTTGGCCCTGTACATTCCAGGGGCCAGGTCCCAGTTCCAGGGGATCGCTCACTGGAGCCCACAGCATCCCTGTACATTCCAGGAGACCGGGCTCTGTCGAGCGCGCTGGGCGTCGTGCAGGCGGCGACAAGGGGGGCAACGGCGCACCTGCAGGCGCTCGCGACTCTGCGACCGCCGGGGGGCCTCACGCCCCTGCGTCGTCGGCGAGCCAGGCTTTGAGGTCTTCACCACGCAGCTCGAGGGCCACATCCTCGAGACGCGACAGCCCCAGCTTCTCGTGGCGCAGGGCCACCGTCTGCTGCTCGGCCTCGGTCAGAGGGCGACCAAGGCGCTTCACGAACAGCCGCGTCAGCGCCTCGCGCTCGCCCTCCATGCGCCCTCTCTGGAGGCCGTCGTTCAGACCCTCCTGGCGCCCATCGTTGAGGCCCTCCTGGCGCCCGTCGTTGAGGCCCTCCTGGCGCACCTTCCGGAACCATTCCTCGTAGAGGTTTTGTGTGGTCATCAAAAACTCCTGCTCTTCCGAGCCTTCAGTGTAGGTCACCCTGTCCGCGGCCAGCAACATGCGCAGGTCCACCAACGCGGGCGTCGCCACCTCCCGCTCCCACGCGTCGGCTGGCAGCGCCTTGAACTCCTGAAGCGCCGCTTGCCTCACCGCCCCGGTGCCCATCATCCGAAGCACCAGCGTTTCGCGAGTGACGGGCAGCGCTCTCACCACAATGATGCGGAAGAGGAAGCCCGGCCCTCCCTCGTAAAAGCCCCTGGGCCAGCCCTTCATCCTCCGCATCCTCGCGAAGGCCATGCCCGCCTTGGGGCGCCCCGACGACACCACCCACATCACCGCCTGCTTGGGAACAGGCAGCTCGTTTCGTTTGGCGGCCAGCCCCCGGTTGTGATGCTGGGTGAACTGCTTGCGAAGGCACTCGAATAGCTCCTGGAGGTCGGGCGTCTTGCGGAACACCTCCAGTCCGCACACCTCACGACCCATGGCGCCCACCAGCCCCCGCGTCGCGCGCTCGGCGTCACGTGTGGGATCAGGCTCGAACCAGACGTCGATGAACTGGGCGTCGACCAGAACCTCGGCGTCCGTCTGCACCGCACCCGTGCCCTCCCACGCCGCCTTGAAGAGACGCTTGGCAAACTGATCAAAGGGCTTCCGCACTGCGGCCCTATCGGCCGGTCGCGCCGGGTCGTTGCGTGAAATCGAGCATGGCGAGCAAGGTCTGCGCACGGGCACTGATGCCGGCAAGCTGGCCTCGGGGCTCGGCGCCCTGGCCACCTTCATCGAGAACGCGCACTCCACCGGCTCGTGAACGCTCACGGTTACCAAGGGACAGAGAGCTGGTCTCCTTGGCGTGCTTTGGCCTGGTAAGGGACAGAGAAGGGGTCTCTTCGGCCTGCTTTGGCCCTGTCAATTCCAGGGGCCCGGTCCCAGTTCCATGGGACCGCTCACAGTAGCCCTCTGCCGCCCTGTCAATTCCAGGGGACCGGTCACAGTAGCCCCATGCAGCCCCGAAGCCCGTGAACGCCTACCGGCGAAGGCGAGGACCGCGCGTGCGACGGTCTGCGCGTCGTACCAATGAATCTCACGCATGTCGCGCTCGAAGGTCTCAAGCCAGACGACGTCGCGGCTCATCAGCAGCTCGGAGGTCCAGAAGAGCGCAGCCTAGGCAACCCAGCGGGCGAGGATGACCGTGATGTTGTCGGGGCCGCCGTTCTCGTTGGCCCGCTGGATGAGCTGGGAGGCGGCCTGCTTGAGATCAGGCGCTGTCTCCACGATCTCGAGCATCTCCTCGTCGGACACGGGGCCCGAGAGGCCGTCCGAGCAGAGGAGGTAGATGTCGTCGGCCCTCGAGGGCTCGAACCGGGTGTCGACCTTGACCGTGTCCTTCATGCCGAGGGCCCTCACGATCACGTTCTTGTGAGGGAAGTTGGCGATCTCCTCGGGGGTGAGGCGCTTCATCTTGATGTAGTCGTTCAGCAGGGAGTGATCCTCGCTGAGCTGCTCGATCTTGTGGTCCCGGAGGCGGTAGCCCCTGGAGTCGCCCACGTGGGCGCAGTACACCCCGTCCTCCACGGCGAAGAGCACCACCAGAGTGGTCCCCATCCCCCGCTGCTTGGCGTCGCGCTGCGCGCTCTCGTAGATGCGCAGGTTCGCCAGCTTGATCCCGGTGATGAGCCGGTTCTCCTCGTAGCCCTTGGCCCGGTCCATCTTGTAAGGCCAGGTCCGCTCGGGATCCTGGGCGGTCGCCATGAAGAACTCCTTCAGGGCGTCCACGGCCATCTTGCTGGCGACCTCGCCGGAGGCGTGGCCTCCCATGCCATCTGCGACGATATAGAGCCCCGCCTCCTCGAGGATCGAGAAGTTGTCCTCGTTGTGCTGCCGCTTCATACCGACGTTCGTCTCGCCGGCAACCTCGATTCGGAGCGCTGATCCCACGGGAGTCCTTCGCGAAATTCTGACGAGTTCTGGCGCTGGGTGTCAACCAGCGCGTGCGCTAGCCTGCCCCAAATCGACGCGCACGTCACCTTCTGAGCGTCAAGGAGCGGTTCGCAAGGTGACCGGCACCTCCCTGAACTTCGAACCGTCGAACACCAGGAGCTTGACCGAGTCGCCCACGGCCTTGCGAGCCACCAGGGCAGCGAGCTGCTCCGGAGTCTCGACCGGCGCCCCGTCCACCGCGATGATCATGTCGCTCGCCTGAGGATCGGGCCCTCCCCTCAGCCCGGCCTTCTGGGCAGGGGACTGGGCGCCCACATCCAGGACGCGAACCCCCTTGACGCTCCCGGCCTGCGCGGAAGCCCCACGAATTCCAAGCCACGGTGGCGGCGCCACGGCCGTCGCCGGGGTGCGCATCAGGAAGCTCCGGATGGCCGACACCGGTGCCCCCACGACCATGGCGGCGCAGGGCGCCGTCGATCTGACCTGGCAGGCCCTGATGAGGAGCCCCACGGCGCTCCCCTTGTCGTCGATGACAGGAGCCCCCGCGACGGGTAACGCGCCCTTCAGGTCCAGATCCAGCGTGTTGAGGAGGGGCGTGCCCTCCCGGGATTTGGCGTCGGTCCTCCCCTTGAAGCCCACGGCGACCGGCCCGAGCGTCCCCCGGGTGGGCAGCATCAGGCGGAGCTCGGTCGCCTGGGGATCGACCTCGCTCGCGGTCAGGCCGTCCTTCCATTTTCCGGCCTGGGGAGCGAGGAGGGCGAGATCCCAGTCGGTCTCGGTGTGGACGACCTTGGCCAGCACGGTCGTCCCGTCGGCATAGCGAAGCTGCGCCTGAGGCGCGCCCCCCAGCCCGGAGAGCGAGGTGAGCACCCGTCCGTCGTTCGCCAGCACGGTGCCCACCGAGACCGGGCGCCCGTTCAGCTCGATCGCCACGATCCCACGACGGAGCTTGTCCGCAGGCTCGGCGCTGGGCGCCGGCGAGGCCGCGGCAGGAGGCGCCTCGGCCGGCCAGGTAGGTCTCGGCAAGGGCGGCACCGCCGAGGCCGAGCTCGACGAGAGCAGGAAGAGCGCGCCCAGAGCCAGGGGGACCAGGGGGGCCAGGGGAGCCAGGGAGGCAGGTGAGGGAGAGGGGGGCATGGCGATGGGAGCTTAGCGCGTGAAAGAGCGCTGCGCAGGGGGGGCGCGATTGCAACAGGCGCGCCCGGAGCGAGAGAGAGCTTCCCTCGAAGATCATGCTTGCTCGTGAACTCCCCAGAGCGCCCCGTGAACGCCGGGTGACACAGGCGCTCCGTCAGACCTTCTCGGCGCGCGTGGAGCCAAGGAGGCCCGCCGGGCGCACCAGGAGCACGACGATGAGCACCACGAACACCAGGATGTCGACCCCGCCCGAAAAATCGGTGAGCTTGACCATCTCGCCGATGACCCCCAGCAAGAGCCCGCCCAGCATGGCCCCGGTGATGCTGCCTATCCCGCCCAGCACCGCCGCCACGAACGCCCTGGTCCCGATGACCACGCCCATCGTCGGGTAGGCCTGGGATTGATCGAGGCAGTACAGGATGGCGCCCAGAGCCGCCAGGGAAGAGCCCAGCGCGAAGGTGGTGGAGATGACCCTCGAGGTCCTGACCCCCATGAGGCGAGCCGCCTCCTCGTTGGCCGAGAGGGCGCGCATAGCCTTGCCGAACCAGGTCTTCTTCACGATGACCTCGAGCACGATCATGACCAGGATCGCCACGACCAGGATCACCACACGCGAGGTGCCCACCGGCCCCACCAGCGGCAGGTGGACGCTGCCCGTGATGAGCTGAGGGTAAGAGCGGAACCGGGCCGTGAACAGGAGCTGAGCCGCGTTCTGAAGGAGCACCGACACCCCCAGCGCGGTGACCAGAGGCGTGCTTCGTACCAGGGCTCCCTTGGCCCTCCCTCGAAGGGGGCGGTAGGCCACCCGCTCCACCGAGATGCCCAGGAGCGAGGCCCCCATCATGGCCACGATCGTGGCGCACACCCCGGCGAGCATCGGGTTGGCGATGCCGAAGGCACCGAGCGCGAACAGCCCGACGTAGGCGCCCATCATGAAGACCTCGCTATGGGCGAAGTTGATCAGCTTCAGGACGCCGTAGACCATGGTGTAGCCCAGGGCGACCAGGGCGATCATGGCCCCCTGGGTGAGCCCCGTGACCAGCGCGTCGAGGATCCTCATCTTTGCGGTACGCGGCCTTACTGGCTCATGAGCTGGGAGTGGTACTTGAACTTCTTGTCCTTGATCTGGACGACCACGATGGGCTTGTTGGCGTTGTGGTCCTTGTCGATCGTGAGGGTGCCGGTCGCCCCCGCAAAGTTCTTGGTGTCGGCCAGGGCCACCTTGATGGCCTCCCTGGTGGGCTCGGGGGCCCGCTTCATCGCGTCGAAGAGGAGCTTGGCCGCGTCGTAGCCCTGGGCCGCCAGGCTGGAGGGCTCGTGCTTGTACTTGGTCTTGAAGGCCGTGACGAAGGCCGCCGAGTTGGGCCAGGGGACGTCGGGCGCGTAGTGGTTGGTGAAGTAGGCCCCATCGAGCTCGGCGCCCGCGCCCTCGATCAGGTCGGCCGAGTCCCAGCCGTCGCCCCCGACGAAGGTGGTGCCGGGGACGCCGGCCTGCTTGGCCTGGCGAGCCACCTGGACCATGTCGTTGTAGTAGACCGGGGCGAAGATGACCTCCGGCTCCTTGGATTTGAGCTCCGAGAGGTAGGTGGTGAAGTTGGTCTCGCCCTTCTGGAAGCCCTTGTCGACCACGATCTGGCCCCCCAGCTGCTTGAAGCGGTCCTTGAAGCTCCTGGCCAGACCCGACGAGTAGTTGTCCTGGGCCGCGTAGAAGAGCCCCACCTTCTTCTTCTTGAGGGTCTCGAACACGAAGCGGGCTGCCACGTCGCCCTGCTGATCGTCGGTAAAGCAGACGCGGAAGACGTAGTCCCGATCCTTGGTGACCTCCACCGCCGTGGACGAGGGCGTCACCATCGGGACCTTGTTGGTGTTGGCGATCAGGCCTCCTGCCATGCTCCTGCTGGAGGCGACCTCGCCCAGGAGCGCCAGGACATGGTCCCGGTCGATCAGCTGGCGGACCTTGTTGGAGGCCTCCTGGGGCAAGGACTTGTCGTCCTCGTAGAGGACCTTGATCTTCTTGCCCTTCACCCCGCCCGCCGCGTTGATCTCGTCGAGCGCCAGCTCCACGCCGTCCCTGGTGTCGGTGCCGAAGGTCGAGTCCGAGCCGGAGAGCGACAGGTAAGCGCCCACCACGAGATCATCGCTCTTCTTGGTGCAGCCAGGCGCGGCGGCGACCAGCGCCAGCGTGACCAGCGAGAGCGTGAATAGACGGCGAGTGAACATGGGCAGGATCCCTCCGTGGCGCACCGTTACCACGGTTCTCGGGGAGCTTGCACGCCGCTCTTCAGCTTCGAGATCCTGTCCTCTATGGTGTGCCCGTGTCCCCGCGGTCCCCGGCACGATCTCGAGCGCTCCTGCGGCTGTTCTTCGTGCTGGCGCTCATCCCCATGATCTCCGTCTTTCCGTACCTCGCCCTGGTGAACAACCCCAACGAGAACGTGAGGGCCTACATGACGATGGCCCTGGTCGACGACGGGACCTTCTGCATCGACGGCCCGGTCCGCAGGTTCGGCTGGATCAACGACATGGCCCGGGTCCCCCAGAAGGACGGGACCTTCCGCTACTACTCGGTCAAGGCCCCTGCCGTGAGCTACGCGGGGGTGCCCGTCTACTGGGCGCTCTCCAGGCTCGCGCCCCACCTCGGCCACCCCAGGCCCACCGAGGCCTCTCGCCCGGAGGAGCGCGCATGGTGGCTGCGCACCACGATCTGGGTGCTCCGCCTGTTCGCGGTGCAGCTCCCCTGCTTCGCCTTCCTGGTGCTCTTCGAGCGGTGGCTGCGCGACTTCACGAGCGACGTGATCCTGCGCCTGTCGGCCGTGGCCTCGGTGGGCCTGGGCACCAACTACCTGGCGTATACGCTCATGTACACGAGCCACGCGCTCTTCGCGGTCGCGGCCTTCTCCGCCTTCGCCATCGCGGAGCGGGAGCTCAGGAAGAGCCCCCACCACCCCGGGCGTCGCCGGGCCTCCATGGCCTTCCTCGCAGGGTTCTGCGCGGGCTGGGCCGTGCTGCTCGAGTACCACGCCCTACCGGCGGCCCTGGTCCTGGCGCTCTTCGCCGCCCACGTGTTCAGGAGGCCCACCCGCCTCCTGGCGCTGGCGGCCGGGGGGCTCCTCCACGTGGGGGCCATGATGGGGTTCCAGTACTGCGCCTACGGCAACCCGCTGACCCCCGGCCACAAGATGGTCGAGAACGCGACCTTCGCCGCGGAGCACGAGCACGGCCTCTTCGGCATCATGCTCCCCTCCCTGGAGGCGCTGGGGGGCATCTCCTTCAACCGGGGCTATGGCTTCTTCGGGATGAGCCCTTACATGCTCCTCGGCCTCCTGGCGCTGCCGCTCTCGCTCCTCCCCTCCCCTCCTGTGAGGTCCGGGGCGCGCCGTCCTCCCCGCCAGGCGATCGTGGCGGCGGTGCTGGCGATGGCCGCGCTCTGGTTTGCCAGCTCGGGCTTCATCCACTGGCGAGGGGGCTGGACCCTGGGGGCACGGTACCTGGGCGCGGCCCCTCCCTTCTTCGCTCTGGGGGCGGTCTGCCTGCTCGAGGCCATGGCCAGGCGAGGCGCGTGGGCCAGGGCCCTGGCCAGGGGCCTGGGCTGCGGCCTCGCGATCGCTGGAGTCCTGTCGATCGGGCTCGTTGGCCTGGTCTACAACACCCTCCCCGAGGCCGTCTCCCGCCCGCTCACGCACTTTGCGTGGCCCCTGATACGGACCGGCTTCGTCCCTCACCATATCCTCGAGTGGCTGGGCGTCGAAGCTGCTTGGCCCTGGTACGTGGCGGCGGCCTGCCTTGTGGGAGCTCCCCTCCTGGTGGCCCTCGCCCGCCAACGAGAGCGCCCCTGGCACTACACGCTACGGGCCTTCAGCCTCCTGGCGGCGCTGGCGCTGGGGATGTTCCCGGCGCTCGGCCCCCTCTCGCCCGAGGAGGCGACAGGCACGGATCTGCGCTGGTTTACCGGCATCTGGGAGCCTCAAGGCAGGGATTCTCTCTCCCTCGCTCGCGCCGCCCCCGGGTCCGGCTGCGAGAAGCAGCGCCTCGCCCGGATGCACCGCATCCTCGGCATGGACGCCGAGGCCGCGGCCCTGGAGGCGAGCTCCCCGATGACCCGCCAGCAATGCGGTATCCGCTGATGGTCACCCATCGGTACCAGGTCTTGCAGCGCCGATCGTTTGCACGGACAATCCAGAGAAAGCGTCGATGAACTACAAACTACTATTTCCGACTTATCGTACGAGGCAAAGGTTCGTGGTCTCGATGCTCGAGCAGATCACCGGGGGGATCCCCGCGCCGCGCATGCTCAACCTGGGCACCGGTGAGGGCGACTACGACGCCACGCTCAAGCGCTACTGCCAGGCGCTGGACTCGTGCGACATCAACGAGGACGACATCGCCCACGCGAGGGCCATGAACGCCGACGTGGAGGGCATTCGTTACTCGGTCGAGGACGCGGGGGCGCTCACCTACGGGGATGGCTCCTTCGACGTCGTGACCTGCCTCGAGGTCATCGAGCACGTGGACCAGCCTCGCCGCCTCCTCGCGGAGATCGTCCGCGTCCTGCGCCCCGGCGGGCACGCCGTCCTGACCTGCCCTAGCCTGCATTTTCCACCCACCTACGACCCCATCAACTACGCGCTCGAGGGCTCAGGCAAGCGGGTCGGCTTCGGCGCCTACGGGTATGGCCATAGCTGGCTGGTCGACGAGGAGGCCCTCCGGGGCTGGCTGGACGAGGCCGGCCTCCGCGTCCTTACGCACCAGCGCCTCTCCAAGCACCTCGCCGGCCTGCTCGAGTGCTACTGGCCGGGCGCACTGCAGCGGCTGCTCAAGGCCAACGCAGGCAATCGAGGCGGGGAGAAGGTGAGGGTGGCGCGGGTACGCCCCTCGTCCAGGGAGCCTCGCCTGGTGCGCGTCGCCGACGCCCTCATCGACGCCGACGCCCGGCTCTTCGCGGGCCAACCGCGCTCGGTGGGCCTGGGATACCTGCTACGAAGAGTCGCCTAGACATGCGGGTCCCGGAGAAGCCCCTCTCCCCTGGCTGGCTGCGGGCGCTCTACCTGAGCGCCCTCGGGCTGACGCTGAGCGCGCTCGCGTGGTCGCCGATTCTCTTATTGTACCCGTCGGTCCAGAACGGGGACGGCCAGTACTACTTTCGCGTCATCGAGGCGGCGAAGGTGAGCATCCTTCGTTATCGCGAGCTTCCCCTGTGGAATCCCTACGAGTGCGGAGGGCTCCCCCTGTGGGACAACCCGCAGTCCATCGTCGGGGCGCCGCTGGTGATCCTTGGGCTCTCCCTGCGCACCACGTGGGTGCTCACGCTGTATTACATCGTCCACTCCGCGATCGGTTTCGTGGGGATGTGGATACTGTGCCGGCACGAGTTCAAGCTGACGCGCGCCGCCACGCTGGCCGGGAGCGCGCTCTGGGCCTTCGGCGTGGCGCACGCGAGCCAGTACGCGGGCGGCCATACGGCGCTCGTCCCCTTCCTGTACGTGCCCATCGCGCTCTTCCTCTGGCGGAGAGCCGAGTCCAGCCTGGACATGGCCGTGGGCCTGGGCCTGCTCTACGCGCTGATGTTCTACGAAGGCGCGGTCTATCCCATCCCTCATATCTCGCTCCTGCTGGCCGCCGAGACGCTCACCCGGGCCTATCCTCCTCGTCGCGTCCTCCTCATACTGCGCGCCGGGCTGGTCGCCGGCCTGGTGGCCTTCACGATCTCGGCGGCTCGCATGCTGCCGGTGATCGATCAGCTACGGCACCACACCCGGGCCCTCGACCCCGAGACGGACTCCCTCCTCCGCTGGACCACGCTCAGGGACATGTGGCTCGCTCGCTCGCACCCATGGCACGTCGAGGGTCAGACCTATGTCTGGGGCGAGTACATCGCCTACATGGGTATCGCCGTGATGGGGCTCGCTCTCGTCGGAATGTGCCTGTCGGGCCGGTCCAGGCTCTGGTTCCTGGCGCTGGGTGTCTTCGTGTTCGCGCTGCTCCTGGGCCACTTCGCTCCCCAGGCCCCGTGGAGCCTCCTCAAGGGGCACGTGTTCCCTTACAAGTCGATGCGCGTCCCGGCACGCTTCCGGCTTATCTTCGCGCTCTTCATCGCGACCTACGCGGGTATCGCGGTGGACAGGCTCCCGCTCCTCCTCCCCCGTATTCCTCGGGTGGGCAGCCTGAAGAGCGTGGCCATCTGGCGGCTCCTGGTCGTGTCCATGGCGATGGTCGGCGTCGGCGACGTGATGGGGACCGCGGGCGAGGTGATCGCGTCCAAGTGGGGCGCCCCCGCCGAGGAGCGGGTCGTGCCCTCGACGCGCCTCTTCCTGGAGGGGCCAGGGCTGGCTCAGTTCATCGATCAGCCCAGGCAGAACCGGGGCCGGCTCGCCTGCTGGGACGAGTGGAACTTCACGGCGGGCGCCCCGCTCTGGACGGGCGACGTCCCCCAGGCCCGCGCCGCGGACGACGGGGCGGTGGTGGAGGTCGCCAACCGGACCCCCAACACCTTTACGCTGGACGTCGACGTCAAGCGCGACGGGGCCAGGGTGCTGGTGAACGGGGCGTGGGATCGAGGCTGGAGGACCAGCGTCGGCGCCCTGGCGTCCCAGAACAAGCAGATCGTGCTCACCCTGCCTGCAGGCAGGCACCGGGTGAAGCTCCGGTACTGGCCCGCGGGCCTCGACGCCGGGATCGCGCTGACGATCGCGGGGATCGCGGGGGTGATCCTGTTCTTCACTCGTCGGCGCTGGTGGCCCGGGCTGCGGCGCGCCAGGATCCGCCCCTCCTGAACTCAGGCATGGAGGACACGCGGACGCTTGAAGAACCCTCGCCGCTCCATCTACCCCACCACCTCCAAGAACTCCGCGACAGCTCGGATGTCACCGTCGTCCGCCGTGTACTTCTTCGCGACGAACCCCGGGTTGTCGGGTCTCAGCTCGATTTGCTCGGCGTCGCCCTCGTCCGTTCGCTTCGTCACCCTCCAGCGCTTGAGGAACCGGTCATGCTCCGGCACCGAAGGCATGATCTCCGGGCTCGGCGGGGGCGGAGAATTTGGACCCTTGGGATCGGGGAAGAGGGGTAGCCCCTCGTGTCGCTTCAGCACGTGAGCCAGCTCGGCGGAGGAGCGCTGCTCCCACCAGTCGATGTCCTTCCGTCCGGCCGAGGGGTTCTCGTTGAGGACGACGTAGTGCCAGGGCTCAATGTCGAACCCCGTGAGCATCTCGCAGTACTGCCGGCCGCGATGGGCCTTGGCCTTGTCGCGATCGTCCAGCCGCCCCTTCACCTCGATGATGAAATTGTGGAACACCTCGCCGAACTTCGCTCGAGCGATGAAGTCTGGGAAATACCTCGACGTATATCCCTCCCAGTCGTATTCGACGGAGTAGCCGACGCCGGAGCGGTGATTGTAGACCCAGCCGACGACATCCGAGGCACGATCGAGGAGGGCGGCCACCCGGAGCTCGTCGGCGCTGTCCGCTGCGATGTTCGTGAAGGACGATTTGTTCGCCACCATCACGTGCCTCTTGAGGGCCTGGTAGCTCCGGAGCTCGGACGCCGTCCGTGTCGAAAGCACCGCTTCGGAGGACGACCGCTCGGCGGTCAAGGCCTTGTGCAGCGGAGCGAGCAGGGCCTTCTGTACAGCCTGCACCACATCGGGGCGGGCGAGGTTGCCGAGCGCGATCTTGGCTCCTTCGCCGTCCTCCGGGACCCGCGAGAAAGAGAGCGGGATCCCTGGCGGCAAGGCGAACGTCTTCTTCTCGAGGAACTCCCTCACGATCTCCTTCACCGCGGTCTTGTGCTGGTAGCTGGTTCGTAGCTCCTTCAGGAGCGGCACCACGTAAGCGACCTCGATGACGTGATCGAAGTCCTGGTACGACGGGTTGGCGGGGATGTCGAACGACTGCCCCTCCTGCTCGTCCTTCTCGAGAGCCTTCTTGAGAAATGTACGGATCTCGGTCTCGTCGATGTCGTCTCTCCACACGGCCTTCGGCGCGAGCGCGGCGACCTTCTTGAGATCGAAGCTCTTGCGCCAGTCAGCCTGTACCGGCACCATCCCCTCGAAGCGCACGAGCCGGACGTCCACCAGCTGGCGGGCGGCTTCGTCGGGGTTCTGGGTGATGGGGACATACTCCCTGGAGTGCTCGATCTCGTCGCTCGACTTGGCCTCGATGATGTCCTTGATCTGGTCGAGGATGGCCCCGAACGAGGGGTGCTCTATGACGAACAGATCCTCGGTCCTGAGCTCGGCGGCTCCGTCGTCGTCGAGGATCGGGGCGTGCATCTTGCGGAGCCCGCGCCCCAGGGTCTGCTCGGTGAGAGTCCTCGAATCGCAGGGGCGCAAGGGGACGATGACCTTCACGTTCCGGACGTCCCATCCCTCTTTGAGCATCATCACGCTCACCACCACGTTGTAGGGGTTGGGCACCATCAGGGGTCTGCCTTCGTCGTCAACGGCTCCACCCGGATCCTCGATCTCGTCCTGATCGATCGCGTTGACCGACCGACGGACCTTCTCCCACTCCGCCTCGTTGGACTCCTCCTTCTGACCGATGTGGATCTCGACGACGGAGGTGCGGACGGTCCCGTCGCTCGCGGTCTCGATGAAGAGAGGCTTCTGGGTCTGAGGGTCGATGTAGCCCGTGGGCGTGAGGTGCGTGAGGTCCTGGCGAATGGCCTGCCCGTAGGTCAGGAAATTCGCGATCTCGTGGGCCTCGTTCTTGTCGCTGCACAAGATGAAGAGGATAGGCTTTCGGGTGTCCCCTTCTTCACGCAGCTGATCACGGACCCGCTTCCATCGCTCGATGCCGGTGCTGAGCAGGTGTCCGTACTTCTCCCAGGCGTTGGTCGCTGCCGTGTTGATCAGGGGGAGCGGCTCCCCTGTCTTCTTGTTCTTGGCGACGACCCTCTCCAAGATCGGCTTCTTCACGATGCCGTCGAGGATGGCCTCGGCGAGCCCATAGTGGACCGTGGTATGGCGAAAGGGATCCGCCTGCTTGAACTCGGTCTTGCCGGCCTTCTGCTTGGCCCCTTGCTCCTCGAAGAGGGTGGCCGAGAGATCGGCCTGGAGGCCCACCCGGCCCGGATGGTCTTCATCGCCGTTGAGGCGACGGATGCAGCGGATCCAGGCCATCGCGGTCTGTTCGTCCTCGCCGGAGACCTTGGCCCTGTCCTTGGCCTTCTGCTCGAACTTGGCGTGCCCCGTCTCGTCCCAGACGTGGTGGGCCTCGTCGTTGATGACGAAGAGCCCCTTCGACCTGCTGAAGCGCTCGATGAGCGGGCTCTGCACGGCCTCGAGCTTGTCGGGGTTTCCTGCCTCGAAGAGCAGCCCGAGCTGCCGCTCCTCAGCGCTCATCGTGGAGACCGCCGACACGTCCTCGCGTGTGCGGAGGAGCTGGTGGTAGTTGGTGACGACCAGGGCTCCCTCGTCCGGATCGAGGGTCCGGGGGCAGGTGTCCGGTGAGTAGACCTTGAGGTTCCAGATGGAATCGTACTCCGGAGGCACGACCGGATCGGCGAAGAAGACGGGAGGCTTCCTGCTGGGTGGATAAAAATCCTGGAGGAGGCGGTCACGGACGAAGAGGCCAGGCGCGATGAGGATCGAGTGCCTCCCAAGCCCGAGGCCGGCCCCTGGCTCACGGACAGCGTTGAGGTAGGCCCACGCGATCAGGAGCGACATCATCTTGGTCTTGCCGCTGCCCGTCGCGAGCTGCCCTCCGAGCTTGGGCCAAGGATCCCGCTGGGGGCCGAGCGGCTCGATACCGGCGAGCTCGTAGAGCTGCTCTGTGCGACGGAGGCGACGGACCTCGTGGAGGTATACGAAGGTCTCGACGAGGCGCCTCTGGTGCGGCCAGTACTTGAACGCGAAGGTCGAGGGCAGGGGCCCCACCTCGTGGGGCTCGCGGCGGAACCAGTGCAAGAGGAGCGAGAGGCTGGTCTCGGTGAGCGCGTGCTCGCCCTCCCTGGTCGGCTCGTAGCGTGGCGGTTCCCTGGGGGACGGGTCGGCCGCACGACCGAGCTCGAACCCTCTCCATTCATCGACCAGGTGACGCACCTCGTGGATGACCCTCGCCTGGCCCTTGAGATCCGAGCCCGTTCGTCTCGGCGGCTTCGAGGTCATCACTTCACCTCCATGGTCACGGTGGCGATGCCATCGTTGCCGAACACGTCCGTGACGCGAGCGGCGACCCTGTAGTGACCTGGCTCCCTGTACTTGTACTCGGCGGTCAGGATCAGCGGCTCGACCTCGCCCTTCGACCGACGCACCCTGAACGACTGCCAGTCGGTCTCGAAGATCGGCTTCCCGTCGAGCCCCTCGCGGCGGCCGTAGTCCCAGTCCACCGCCCAGAAATCGATGAATTTTTGCCAGCTCGTGGCCTTGGCGAGCCATTTTTCGAGCTCCTTCTGGCGGGTCTCCCACTTCTCGATCTCCCCCTTCACCTTCTTCTTGGCCGCCGGCGCCATCGTTGCCGTGATGGGCTTCAGGACCGGGCGCTGGCTGGCGATGAAGGACTCGATGTCGATCTCGCAGCGCTCCAGGGTGAGCTTGGCCATCCTCCCCGACACCTGCCTGCCGAGGATGATGGAGAGCGGAGCATAGAAGGCGGGGATCGCCATCGACTCGATGGGGGTCTCGGGGTTCGCTCGCTGGATCTCGAGCCGCCTCCGGACCTCGTCGATGGCGCTCGCCGGGATGATGCGGATGGTGACAAGGACCCCGGTGGCCGCCTTGATCTCGTCCTTCTGCGACCCCGAGAGGGTATCGAAATCGGCCGACAGGATGGTCACGGCCTTCCGGTCCGTTTTCTGCGCGTCCCTCGCGATCGACCAGACCTGGACCACGGATACGGGGCCGTCGAGCGGGCCGACGTGGACCCACGAGTTGCCCTTGCGACCATGGAGGGACGGCGAGTGGTTCACGACCTCGCCCCCGAACACCTTGATCATCTCGTCACGGTAATGGCTCCTCTGGGTCTGGAAGTTCTGCCACTGCTCGGCGCGCTGGTAGACGCCCATGTTCTCGACCGTGAAGGGCCTGACGTTGAACGTCTCCTTGGTCTTCTGAGGCTACTCCTTACGCTCGTTGTTCTTGCACTTGTCGCACTCTAC
>SXGT01703005.1_pt1 | contig 15390 bp, 18 predicted proteins | sample 3176221 | NCBI WGS metagenome assembly SXGT01 (sample SAMN11356862, study PRJNA531348) | freshwater metagenome | isolation source: freshwater sample F1-120 | place: China: Fuxian Lake, Yuxi | collected 2017-12-25
GCGCACAGGTTTAATAGTTTTAAATCATCTTCAAACGCCTTTAAAATGCTTTTTTGAGGGAAAATCTGACTTTAATGATGATTTAGAGTGATCTACGGTGATTTAAAGTGATTTCTTGTCGAATGGACCAAGAAAATTGATTTGCACAATAAACTGATAATCATTGTTTTATAGAACATCACTGACGCGAACAAGGTCGAGAAAATCTTATTTTTAGATCGTAATTAAATTAGTGTGCTGGATTAGTGTGATGATGTGTTTTAGCACAATCTAAATTTCATTATCCACCTTAGAATCTAGTTCATACATGCTTAAATCTAAAATAATAATTTCAGCTACTCCATTTCTTAAAATATGGTACTGTGTTAAATCTGGATTCCCTGCATAATATGTTGCATATTGAACAAGTCTTTTAAACTCTAAAAATGAATTACAAGATGTTTGGTTTAAAAATTCTTCGTCAGTTATCATAAGATTTAATTAATACTTTTTAAAATGTTTTATCTTGTTCTTAAGCCAATCTCTCAATTCTACATTACTTGGCACTTCCCTAATACCATACCCTTGAATAGCACCACTTCCACTTCTTCGCAAGTTTAGGTATACATGATTATAAAACATTTCAACTCCACTACTATAATTATTTTCAGGTGTGGTTTTTAAAATAGAATTAAAAGTGCCAGAAATATAATCAGCTAATTGAATTCCAACAGAATGATGAGAATTTTCAAAATTTAAACTATCCTTTATGTGTTTATATTTTGAAATGAAATCTCCATTTTCAAATAAATCATTGTAAATATTACGCAATAACCCATCATTTTCATTATTTAATGGATCAATAAATAGCACGCCTAAATTTTTTGAATTTGATTGAAATTCCATTTCTAATCTTTGGATATGCTCTTGCAAATGATATGTAATTATTGTTTTTTCATTTATGCTGTTTTTTAAAGAGTTTTTAGTGTAAGTAACTATTATTTTTTTCTCTTTTAAATTATCTAGCAACCCAATTGATTCGTCAACAAATTTAACAAGCGTTTCATAAGTAAATTTTTCAAAATATTTTGAATCGCCTTGATATGGATTTTTTTTACCATCGTTTTGAAATTTCTTAATAGTCCATAAATTGGACCATTTAAGTTCTCTTGAAAGTGGAAACGAATATTTAATTTTTAAGTCTCTAAATAAACTATTAAGTTGTTTCCATTCTGAAGAGTTTATTAGCAATGTTGTCCTAATATAAAACGGATGGATTCGCAATTGCCTAATGGACATTTTTTACATATAAGCACCGCATTCGTCACTAAAACAAAAATATGTACCTGGCATTTTTTACACTTTTACTAAATTTAATAAATTATATGCTATAATTTTTATATAAGTTGTAAGGTATTGATAATGATATATTTAAAAGAGTAATTTTGGTACAAATGGAAGATGATTAGCTTTCAATAAAAGTGTAATATGATTCAAGCACATTTTGAAGTTTTAAATTTAATTATACAAGCGCTTACACCTTATTTAAAAAAAGGAAGTATTGCTGAAAAAGATTTATATAAAATAAGTTATTTATTAGATAAGTTTATTTTGATAATGCCTTATCCTAATTATAGTATTATCCCAACAAGATTAATAAGAGCAAGTATAAATTCTAAAATACCAAACGTAGGTAACAATATTATTAAAGAAATCAAATATTTAAAATACCCACCACCTGAAAATGTACTAAAATTTGGAAGATGCAACACAATTAATATGTCAATACTTTATGGTGCATTTAGTAAATTAACGGCCACCAAAGAACTTAGACCTAGTATTCACGAAATAGTCACATTTAGCGAATGGGAGCCATCTAACGAAATACCCTTCAAAGCATTTCCCATTTTCTTTATTGATAAAGATTTTGATAATGTTTATAATGAAATATCATTAGATGTAAAAAAATTACACAAAAATTATATTTCAGAAAAATCCATAAATGAGCAAAAATATTATAATCTGTCAATGCAATTTCTCTCGAAGTGCTTTTCAAAAGAAGTTGATATTAACAACGATTTTGATTATTTCATGAGTTCTTATATTAGTAGTAAGATTTTTTCTAACACACTTGGAAATTATGATTTAATATTATACCCAAGTGTTGAAGAAAAACTTGGATTTACAAATATGGCTTTCAGACCAGAAGTATTTGATAAAAGATTCATCTTAAAAGAAGCAACTACTGATATATGCTTAGGCGTAAAAGGGTCAGATTCAAAAGGTATTATGTTCAAACAAATTTCTAATGCAACTCATTTCGATTTAAAATTAGGCTCAATAGAATGGAACAACATATTGTAATTAAATAAAAAAACCACCCGTTTTACCGAGTGGCTCCCTTACTAACCATAACATCCATCATCTACTGTTTATTCAGCCATTTCTAAGCTATGTTCCATATCTGGTAATAATAGCCCTGTCCTATACATCACGCGTTCTTCAAAGATGAAATAGGGAGAACACCTGAGATATATTTCATTGTCTTCCTCAATGAAGCACTTGAGAAAGTCTGGGAACTGTTTCCTGCACTTAAGCAGACCTTTTTGGGCATCCTTAATTTGATGAGCATAGATACTTGGATCTGCATCTTCACCCATAATTTGAAGCTCCTTTTGGATTAAATCCTCTGCATATATAATTTGTGCAGTCCAGGCTACAATGCGCTCAATTATGCGCAACTCACTGTCATTATAACGGTGGGTGCCACTCATAAAAACCCTGTACCCATTTGCTCTAAATTTGTCTAGGTAATCAACCACTGCAGCATACGCTTCATGTGAGTTAAATTCCTCAGACGTAATTGCTAACCAATTAGCAAAATTTAAATCATCAATAATTGTTTTGTTTTTCATGTTACTGTTTTTTTTGTTTTTTATTATAGGGAATGTTACGGTAATATTTTTTAAGGATGTAACGCCCATAGAAAAGTTGTTGTGATTAATCCAACGGATTCTTCACACCAGAGTCGGCGGCGCACATCTCTAAAAACTCTTTTGACATTACAATCTTTTCACTGACATATATGCCAACCTGATAAGTAATGCAATTTTGAAAAAGGAAGTATGGAGTCCTCTTTAATATGATGTCATTGCCTTCGATATAAAAGAAACGAATGCCTTCTTTATTAGTATTACGGCATTCCATTAGACCGTTTTCAGCGTCACTTATGAAACTATCATACAGCTCTAAATCTGGCTCTTCCTCGTCGTCTGCCATTTCATATTGGACAAGCTCATCTGCGGCCATTAATTGGGTTATCCACGCAGTAAGCCTGTCAATTACTCGCATCTCGTAATCAGTGTACTGATCAAGTTCATCACCCTCGCATATATTATAGCCTTCGGCTTTAAGCGAATTGATAAACTCACACACTTCTTTATTTGCAGTGTGCATGTACGCGTTTTTTGATGTCATTGCGATCATTGTTAACTTGTTTAAATGATCGACTTTTTCACTAATTGTAGTCATTTGTTTTTATTTTAGTTGTTATTAATTTTAAAAAATTGCGTTTGTGTAGTCACACTTCGTGTGGCTACACAAACGGTTAAAGACCCTTTTCTTCGCGCTCTTTCCATATCTTTTCCATCTTGTCGGCAAACTGATCGCCAGACACTTTAATGTATCGCATGAACGACTTGTACGATTTATGCCCACTAATTGACATAATTATCATTGGGTCGGTACCTCTTATATATTCATTAGAGCAGAACGAACGGCGCGCTGTATGCGTCATTAGAAATTCATACTTCATCTTCTCAATCTCAACCAGCTCACGTTTGTATGTAATCTGTTTCGTAAATGGCACATGCAAACTCGGCATCTTCTCTCCTACAGTTTTAATTATTGCATTGAAATCATTATTCCTTGGCACTGGTGGCAATACGTAGTTGTACTTCTGCAAAATCTCATTGACTATTGGATGAATTGGTATCGTAACCTTCGCTCCTGTCTTTACTTGTATAAATGACAGCCTATTGTTACGAATGGCGCTTGGATCCAGGACACTATAGTCCGAGAATCTCATACCCGTAAAGCAGCCAATAACAAACATATCGCGCACCACTTCCTGCTCAGGCAAATCAAATTTCTTAATCGCATACATCTCCATTATTTGATCCATGGTGATATAAATAGCATCCGTCTCTTCCCTACTTGTATCAAATTTCAACTCAGTTAAAATTGCTGGAGGCAGCTTCTTTAACTTCACTGCATACTTAAACATCTGGAGCAGATCCATCATTAATTTGGCTTGAGTGTTCATTGACCACTCTAAATCCAGTATCAAATGATCACTCAACATATCAATGTGCTCCTGAGTAACTTCCCAGAGCTTTAAATCCCAACCCTTTGAATTAAAAAAAGCCGCTATCTTTTTACGGGTAGTTTTAAAACTATTAATTGTAGAAGGCTTTAACTTCTTCTTTGTTGGAGATAACCTAACACCCGCTTCACTGTCTTTGATAAAGTAGTCTGCAAAGTTTAAGAATGTACCCTCCCCACGCCCTACCCCACTTTTTTTATTTTTATTAAAACTAGTACGAGGGTTATCAATTAGCTGATTGAGTTTTTCCTCCAGCTCAATAAAAGTTAATCGTGGCTTACCATACCTATATTGATCGAGGTACTCATAAATAGACAACTCCGTTTCTTTGAGCCTTCTACTAATTAATACATTCGTGTTTTTGCCTGGGTAGGTTTTTACAAACCCTTTTTTGAAGTCCCAATCAGCAACTTTAGTCTTAAATCCAGTAAAGAGTTTTATCCTCGCTCCGTCTACAGATACGTCAATAATAATTGAAGTAATTAGAGCTAGCTTATTTAATATGCGAAAAATTACAGACATCTTAATTTGAATTACGATTCATGTATTTGGTGACATTGTGCTTTGTCAGTTTCCATTTTTTGCCAGGCTTAACACCAACAATCTCTTCACGCAAAAGCATCTTAGATAATGTCTGTGTAGATATACCGATTACTGATGCTGCTTTTTTTAATGTCCAAATCTCATCCTTGTCGATGTCAGGAGGTGGCGCATTAGATGCATGCTTTCGCATCTCATTGTATATGATCGCTTTTATGTACGCGTCTAGTTCAGGGAACATGCCCTCGGGGAAAATTGAGCTCATAAATTAAAGTTTAATTGTTTTATTTTTTTTAGATTTTTCAATTTCATCATAAATACAATTAATTATATTGTATGATAATATAATTCCAAGACCGATTGCTATCACTGGTAAAACCCAGCCAGCTTTTGATTTCTTTAAAGGCATGCTATTAATAATAGTTGCAGCCGTAAGATTTGAAGTTGCTGGTAGAATTACCGGTGTTTGCACAATCAGTGGAATTTCTGGTATAGAAGGGACAAATGCACCTGATTCTAGTTTGGGCACTTCAATGTTATTTAATTGAGGTGCATTTTTGTACAACGCTGCAAAAGCAGGATTTTTGAGAAGTTGTTCTAGCATAAATTATAGTTTAAAAATTTTAATTGATTGTGGCTTATAAAGTATATAACCGATATCACCAAGTTCAACTCCCATTTCACCATCTTTTTGAAAGGTGCCAGTCTTAAGTGACCAATCAATTTGAAAGGGTGATACATAAATGATATCAATCGGGACTTCAAATCCGTATTCGTCTGCTATATAATAAAGATGTTGCCGCAGCCACAGAATAGGATCAGCACTTTGACGAATTTTTTGATAGTTGGCTGCTTCACGCATTTTTTTTAACAGTTTCCCATGTTCTTCACAACAAGTTTTTGCGTTGCGATGACGCGTAGAGGGTATCTCCTCTTGACACCCCGGTAATTCGCAGATTTCTTTTTTCATATAATTTTTTTTTATTACTTTTGTAATGTTTTGCCGCAATATTAAGTTTGTATTTTGGTAAAACTTTTACTTTGGTACAAACTTAATATGTTTTACCGATATATTCCAAATTATTTTTATTATTTAATAAATTTTATGGAGCCACTAACCGAATTATTTAGGTTTACTATTCAAAATTTCCCCAATTTACTATTGGAGCACAGGGTTAAACTAGCTGACATTACTGATGAGAAAGAGGTTTTGGGGCTTAGTGATGAGGATACCCTAGAAAGTGAAGATATCTTCCCAAGACGATATGAACTGGAGACTTTGAGGTATTGGAGGAGAATGGGATTACTTCCCTTTTTTGATCAAAGCAAGCATGCTTATATAAGTATCTCCCAAATGATGTGGCTTAGGTTTCTATCTGAACTAAAAAATTTAGGTGCCAGTATTGCTACACTGAAAGAGGTCAATTTTAAATTTATTGAAAAAGGTTACAGAGATGAAGTGGCCAGACTTAATCTGCTAGAATTAAAGAAGAATCTAATTACAGAATTAGAAAAAAATCCAAATAATGACACAAACACCCAAACTTTGAAAGATGTTGAGTATATATTAAATGACAGACTGCTTAAATATTCAATACAAATCGACTTCAATTATTTTAACTTAAATATAATTGATCACGTGATCAATGGCACCGATGTTCAGTTCGTATTGACATCAGAAAAAGTATTGAATAAGGAAACAAATGAGGTAGAAAAAAAACTGATAATCAGTGTCATCAGAAATCACGTTGACAAAAAATATTTAAATACAGTTTTAGATAATGATAAAGTGGATTATTACGATTTTGAAAATAAGGCATTCAAAAAACCTGCCATTGTATTTCCTGCAAAATTTTTCATAGAGGATATATTTGGAGATTGTAGTATTTCAGAAAAGGCATTCAACATAATGATCCTGACAAAAACAGAAAAACGTCTGTTTACTGAAATTAGAAACCAAAATGTAAAAGAGGTGAAGTTGCTGATAAAAAATGGCAAAATAGGAGACTTGCCATACAGTATCATAGATGAGAAAGGGAAAATTAATACAGAAAGTATTAAGAAAATAAAAGTCCTAATGGGTACAAAGAACTACGAAAAAGGGTTCGCTACATTAAATGATGGGTCTATAAAAGAATTTAATCCTAATTCATACGACCCAGAAAATAGTGTAGAAAAAAAATAATCTCTTACCTACCGACAACAAAAATGGGCCCTACAGTTTGTATGGCCCATTTTTGTTGTCAGATACTTAAAATTTAAACTAAATCTAAATTAAGTTCTATAAGTTTTATTGCATCTTGGTTATTGGCTTTCAAATTTCTATTAGGCAAACACTATCTCAAGTCGCAAATTGGAATTAATTATAAGTATGGCTAGTTAATAAGCCTCCCCAGGTTAAATTAATGCTTACCTAAATTTTGCTTTGGATCTACCTTTAAAAATTAAGCGGAATTTAGATTTACACCTAAAACTGACTATTATGTATTGTTACAGTATGTCAAATTCACTATAGTTTCTTATTATGTGCATTAATAGAATAACCAATAATTAAGTCGAATTACATGGTCATCATCAACAAAAGTGGCTCAGTTTGCGTGTAATATGCAATTATTCTTAATTTAGACTTAATAACAAACAACATGTCTACATATTCCTTTAAATTAGACTTAATCAAAACAAGCCCCTTAGTAACCAGAACCTTTAAGGTATCATCAGAGACCTCTTTTTATTTAATGCACCATATCATACAGGAGGTAATGGGTTGGAAAAACTACCACTTGTATGAATTTAAGGTAGACGGCATTACAATTGCAGATAAGAGTATATTTGAAGAAGACCTCAGCCCTATTACAGAGGCAAAAGAAGTAATGCTGGAAGATGTTTTTACCCAAACAGGGAAAACAGTAAAGTATGTATATGATTTCGGAGACTGGTGGGAACATCAATTGGAATTAATTGAAATTAGCAATGCGCCGCAAAATGAACCATTACCACTCATTGTATCAGGAGAAAATGCCTGCCCACCAGAGGATTGTATGGGTGTGCATGGTTATGCTGAATTAAAAGAAATTCTAAAAGACCCTGAAAATATAAATCATGAAGATTTTTGGCAAAATGTTGGGCTATCTTTTAATCCACTAAAATTTAATAAAAAGTCTGCTGAAAAGGAGTTAGCAAAATTAACTGCAAAGATTAGGAAGTATGAAGGCTAAAGGGATTAAGGTACTAATTCCGCTGAAACTGAGCCACTCCTTTAGCCGCAAAACCAGAAGACAATAAGTAATGCCAAAATATTCCGCGCAATAAATTTGTTACTGCACCTTAATATTTTACTTTTTGAGGTAGCCTTTCAATTATCAATGCAGGAACAAACTTAGGTGAGTAATAACCTCTTTCGGATTCAGTTAAAAATGGTGGCGGGTGATCGCCTACTATTACCAATTTATCTACTGGGCATTTTTTTAGAAGTACCGATAAATAGCTAAACTGTTCTTTAATCCATTTGTACTGACTTTCTAATTCGGATTTACCATCCTGCGTGTGAAATGGCAAATGAGAATTAATTGTAAGTATGTATAAAAAAGCCTTGTTTTATGCACTTAACTGCTTAAAACCATAGTCGAAAACCGCTTCGTCATTTACAGATATATAGTGGTTATTGTAATTAATCGCTGATTGATTCTTAAAAAATGAAAAATCCTTGATTTGGTTAAATGCATATTCCGGAGCAAACCATGCCAGTGTTCCGCTGAAACCATGCCAACAGGTGTTAGCCTAATTTGGGTTTAAAAACGGGGTATTTTTTAAATATTCCGCTGAAACTGAGCCACCTTTTGGAGATGGTGACCTGACATTCCGGCGAAACCATGCCACTTTTTGGTGTCATTCGATACAAATTAATCAATAAGCCAGCAGCTTTGTAAAAAAAGCATGGCCAATAATCTTGTATCGATGCAACAAATACGGGTTCTTATTCAACATCTCAAAAATGGTGTATCCAATCGTAAAATTGGTTTTGAATTATCTATTAGCCGCAATACTGTTAATGAATATGTTAGTCGATTAAAAGCATCTGGATATAGTTTAGAGGTGTTGCAAAAATTAGATAATGATGCGTTAAGCTCCATTATTTATGCGCATGCTGCAAGAACCAAGATCGATGCCAAAATAGAGGACTTTAAATCAAGGGTTCCTAAGTGGTTATTAGAGCTTACAAGAACCGGTGTTACAAAACTGTTATTATGGGAGGAGTATAAATTAGACTTCCCTGAGGGTTACGAGTACTCACAATTTTGCGAGTTGTTATCAGCGAATCAAAAAGTAAAAAATGTAACGATGCATTTTACTTATCAACCAGGTGTTGTAATGATGGTTGATTTTGCAGGAACCAAACTTAGCTATGTAGACAAAGAAACTGGATTGCTTGTGGAGTGCCCTGTTTTTATAGCGGTGTTGCCTTTTAGTGGGATGAGCTATGTAATGGCCTTATCTGACATGAAACAACCTAATGTCATGAAAGCGCTTAATAAAAGTGTTGATTATTTTGGAGGAGTACCCAAGAGTATCAAGTTTGATAATATGAGACAAGCGGTAAGTAAAAGCTCCCGTTATGAGCCTGTCTTTACTGAAACGATGCAACAATGGGGGCTACATAATAATATTACTTTACTTGCTGCAAGACCTAGAAATCCAAAAGATAAACCACATGTAGAAGCTGCAGTGAATACTGCATATCAAAGAATTTATGCACCACTGCGGGATGAAGTATTTTATAGTTTAGATCAACTCAATAAGGCAATATTAAAACAGCTTAGTATACACCATGAAAAGAACTTCCAAAGAAGAACTTATAATCGGATAGACAACTTCACTGCAGAGGAACAGCCATTATTAAATCCACTTCCACAAACCCCTTACGAGATCACGCATATTGCTAAAGCCAAGGTTCAAAAGAACTATCATATTATTTTAGGAGAGGACTGGCATTTTTATAGTGTTCCCTTTAATTATGTTGGCAAACAGGTGACTGCTATTTATGACGCAGACACCGTTGAGATATACTATGAACAAAAACGTATTGCATTACATCAACGTAGTTATAAAAGGCATGGATATAATACCATCAAAGAACATATGCCAGAGAGTCATCAACGCTATCATGAACAACAAGGATGGACAGCCGAGCATTTTTTAGCACAAGCTAAAAAGACAGGAACTGCAACATATGCTTATATAGACAAAGTATTAAATAGAGGTCATTTTGTGCAGCAGAATTATACTATCTGCATAGGTATTTTACGCTTATCTCAAGCATATGGCCCCCAACGCATAGAAGCTGCTTGTAAGCGTGCACTACGTGGCAGTGTCTTTAATTATAACACGATACTAAATATCCTTAATCGTAATCTTGATAAAGTTGAAAATACAGAGGTATTGTTATTTACGATGCCGCAACATAATAATCTACGAGGCCCATCCTCTTATCAATAACACCTATAAAAACAAAAACAAATGAACACACAAAAAACAGTTGATCAGATGCAACAACTAAAAGTAAATGGTATGGCCAAGCTATATCAAGCCATTACCGAGCAACCAGTACATCAACAACCAGAATCACATGCACTTGTTGGAATGCTCACGGAGGCAGAAATCCAAAGCAGACAGCACTTAAAAACACAGCAACTTTTACGTATCTCCAAACTACGCTATCACGCATTAATAGAGCAAGTGAATGCTACTACACAAAGAGGCATTAGTAAAGAAAACCTCTTGCAGTTTAGTGATGGTAATTATATCGAAAAAGGTGAAAACATATTAATCACAGGATCTACTGGATGCGGTAAAAGTTATTTAGCCTGTGCGCTTGGCAGACAAGCTTGTATGTTAGGGTACAAAACATTGTATTTATCTATGAACCGTTTTATTGAATCTGTTGCCAACGCAAGACTCGATGGCTCATACATCAAATGGTTAAATCAAATAGCTAAAACACCCATTATTATCTTGGATGATTTTGGTTTACAGCCTCTCGATCATGCAATGAAACTAACCCTTCTACAAATATTAGAAGACCGTTACGCTAAAGGTGCCACAATCATTACCTCCCAACTACCAGTCAAATCTTGGTACGAATATATCGCAGAACCAACTCTTGCTGATGCTATAATGGACAGATTGACAGCATACTCACATAAAATAGAATTAAAAGGAGACTCTCTAAGAAATAAAAATTAATTACATTTGTTTACGTATCGAATGCCACATATCTAGTGGCATGGTTTGCCCGGAATCGTGGCACGTTTTCATCGGAATATGCAATTATAGAATGAACTTGAAATTAAGCTTAATATTTGATAATATTGTAATATAAAAATGATCTACCTCCACAAAATACTACCCACGTTCGTTCTTCCTATCATGTTATTCATAATAGTAATACTAATAGGATTAATCAAAAATAAGAAAAAGCTAATCTATATAGCAATTGGGGTACTATATATCCTATCCACCCACATATTCTCTAATAACTTCTTTAAACTAGTAGAAGGTAGTGAATACAGAAAGCCAATAAACACAGTAGATAGTGCGGATGCAATTGTAGTGCTAAGTGGAATGTTGGAGATAAATGAAGTGGGAGATTCAACCTACATAGAATGGGGAGACCCAGATAGGTTTTTTGGTGGAGTTACTTTATTTAAAGCAGGTAAAGCTCAAAAGCTAGTGTTTACGGGAGGCGAAATGCCATGGGATAATACAAAGAAAACAGAGGGAGAAGTGTTAAAAGAATATGCTATTTCAAATGGCATTCCAGCAGAAAAGATTTTTGTAACGAAAGATGTGGTGAATACTGCAGACGAGGCAGTGGCTGTAAAGGAACTAATAAGCCAAAGTAAAAGAATTATACTTGTAACATCGGCTTATCATATGTATAGAGCTAAGAGGCTCTTTGAGAAACAAGGATTTGTAGTGATTCCTTATAAGGTAGATTACAAATCAGAAAGGAATAAAGAAATTTCCATTATTGATTTTCTACCAAGTGCTGGGAATTTAGAGTTGACTGAAGCTGGAATAAGAGAAATCATTGGAAGATTATACTATTTAGTTAAAGGTTAGTGACTCACTCCCTTACTAAACAAAACATTAGTAAATGTTTTTATTATTATCTCTATATCAAAAAGAAATGACTTTTTATATAGATACTCCTGCTCTAATTGCACCTTTTGAGCAATTGAAATCTCATCTCTTCCATTAATCTGTGCCCATCCTGTAATACCAGGTTTCAATTTTGAAACACCAGTCGCTACTCTAAAAGTCATTAAATCATCTTGATTGTACAATGCCGGTCTTGGACCAACAAAAACCATTTCTCCTTTTATTATGTTTATAAGGTTAGGTAATTCATCTAAACTAGTCTTTCTTATGTACTTGCCAAATTTAAGTAAATATTGATCAGGATTTTCAAGTAGATGTGTCGCAACATTAGGCGTATTTTTCTTCATGCTTCTAAATTTATAAATTTTGAAGAAAGTGTAATTAATCCCAACTCTTTTTTGAGTAAATAAAACTGGCAAACCGTCTTCTAATATTATTGCAATAGCAACAATAATAAAAATAGGTGAAAAAAGAATTAGTAAAATTAGTGCCGAAAGTCTATTAAGCATTATTAAATGAATTGAATGTTTTAATTAAACCATCTCTGGCTGAAATAGGAAGTGGTTTATTTATCGCATTTTTTATTTTATTGTTAGAGACTATATAAGTTTCTGTCAATTTACTCAATCTTTCACTAGTAAGAGGAAACCTTAATACATCACCTAGTTTTGAAATAGACTTAATTAATGATTGGGGTACATTCCAAGTATGTGGCTTTTTGTCTAATACTACTGAAATTAAATTAATAAGTTCATTTGTCGAGATAGGATTATCATCTGCTATGTTATATACACCAGAAGGTATTTCATCATTCTTAATTAATTCTCTAATTATAAAACAAAGGTTGTCTATACTACAGAATGATCTTTTATTTTCAAATACTCCAAGGGGCCATGGTAACCCATTTCTAACAATTTTATATAATAAATTAAGATTACCCTTATTACCTGGCCCATGTATCATACAAGGTCTCAAGATATATACTCGTTTCTCTTCTGGAATTTGCTTGCTCAATATATATTGTTCACCAAGTAGCTTACTCTTTCCATAATGAGTAATTGGATTAGGTATATATTCTTCTGTTAATTCACATTTCAACTCGTCTGCAACCGCTTTAACTGAACTTAGTATAATAAATACTTTGGCATCAGATTCAAGAAAATTATTAAATACCCTCTTTGTTAATTCGGTATTTACAATATAATACTCCTCTGCATTAGAATTATTTTTAAGGTCATGTGCTTTGCCGGCTAAGTGCAATATTACATCTTGATTAATATTAATCTCTTCGTTCTTTGAATATTTATAAAATTCAAATTCTGAATCAAAATATTGTATTATATTTCTTCCAACAAATCCTGTTGATCCAGTTATGAAAATACTATTCACTATAAATTTTCAAATAAATTTAAGTACTGAGCTACAACTTTTTGCTTAGTGTAGTATTGTTGAATTATATTACAGCCATTCTGAGCTAATTCTTCTTTTTTAGTTTCATTATTTGCCAATTCATTTATTGCACGAATAAATTCTTCATTCCGATTATTTGAAATCATTATAGAACAATTTAAAGGTTTTAAGAAGTTATACAGAGGGGTGTTCTCACCTGTAATGACAATCATCGGCTTTGAACAAGCCATTATAGTATAAACTTTTGAAGGGAAACCTTCTTGCTCCATTTCTTTACTAATAGAGATAAAGTGTATATCAGCAAATGAGTTAATCACAGGCATTATTTCTCTATCTTGATATGGCAATATTTTAATATTAGTAAGTTGTTGTTTTTCTACTTCCTTTAATAAATAGTCTTTTTTTACACCTTCACCTATAATCCAAAATTCAATATTTGTATCTAAAAGCTTTTTTGCAGCAAATAATACAGGCTCCCAATCTTGATAAAATCCAATATTACCTGCATACAATAATCGGATTTTATGTGGATCTTTATTAAATGGCGGAGGGAGTTCTACTTCTTTGGCTAGTGGTTTGTACAAATCTGTATCTACAAAATTGGGGACAACTTTTAGCTTATCTCTATCATCAAATTTATCAACAATTTGATCATAAAACTTTTGATCAATCGTAATTACTGCTGCTGCATTGTTATAAACATATTTTTCTAGCCACTTTAGTGATTTGATTATTAGGCTTGATTTTAGAGCTCCATTTTTAATTAATAAGTCTGGATATATTTCTTGAACATTATAAATAAATTTAGCACTATTTATTTTTGTAATTAATATTGAAACAAGCCCGATGCTTAATGGCGGTGATGGACTCAATACAAAATCTATATTTTTTATCGAAGATCCTATAATCAGTGACAAAACATGCCAGTATACAAAAGAAAATATTCTTATAATAGTACTCTTATATTTCTTTAATGGAACATGAATTACTTTTATTCCATTAAAATCACTTTCATAGAATATGCCAAATAATTTGCTTTTTAAAGGCTGTTTTATTGAAGCACTCTCTATTAAATTATAATGTGGAGTAGTTGTTAAAACCACAACTTCATATCCGGCATTTCTAAAACCAAGAGCTATATCATTATACAAATATGCAGTAGAAACACCATCAGGACTGAATACAATAGAATGTATTAAAATTTTCTTTGTGATCATTCGCCCCAAACAGTTCTTTTAATATAATCTACATAACTTATAATTATTCTTACTACCTTATCAGAAACATTTGGCATTGAATAATCAGCAACTTTTCTAAATGTTCTCCCTTCTCCTCTGTGTTGGTTTTCCAATTCAATTAAACTTTGTAATATTCTTTCTGGATTTAACCCCACCATCATTACTGATGCCTCCTCCATTGCTTCCGGTCTTTCGTGTGCCTGTCTGATATTTAACGCTGGAAAATTTAATATAGATGACTCTTCTGATATTGTGCCACTATCTGACAATACTGCCTTTGCATTCATCTGTAAGGCGTTGTAATCATTAAATCCTAATGGCTTTAAAAGCTGAATATTCTTGTGTAATTTAATTTCCTTTGCATCAATCATTTTTCTAGTTCTAGGATGCGTAGTTACAATAATTGGATAATTATATTTTTCTGCGATTAAATTCAGACTAGATATAAGACCGGCGAAATTTGATTCATCATTAATATTTTCTTCTCTATGTGCAGAAACCACAAAATATTTATATTGTTCAAGCTTCAGTCTACTTAATACATCTGAATTCATAATAGATTCTAAATAATGATTTAGGACCTCGAACATAGGTGACCCTGTCTTTATAATTCTATCTGCCGATAATCCTTCACGCAAAAGATACTCTCTTGCTATCTCACTATATGTTAAATTTACATCA
>SXGT01455133.1_pt1 | contig 15387 bp, 17 predicted proteins | sample 3176221 | NCBI WGS metagenome assembly SXGT01 (sample SAMN11356862, study PRJNA531348) | freshwater metagenome | isolation source: freshwater sample F1-120 | place: China: Fuxian Lake, Yuxi | collected 2017-12-25
GGTATCGGAGTCCGCGTTGATGGAACATTCCGCGACGGGAAGGTCATCCAAATAAAATGTAATGTTGGCTTGTTTGGGGGAAGGAAGCGTAAGCTGAAGTTGAATGGAGTTGCCATCCACTATTTGGGTGATCGCAGTGGAGGTTTTATCCAATACGGTGAGGGCAGCATTGGATTGTGCCTTAACGGTCAGGGGAGCAAATAAAAAAAATGCTGATGAAATCAGCAAAAAAAAGTTTTTCATTTTTATCGCAATAGCTCCTTCAATCGTGGATGTTCGGCATAATAGCCGCGAATATGTTCCGGCAGCATCACGGCGATGCGGCACATGATCTCGTCGGTGTATTCCTGCAATTTCTCTTCGCGGTTCTCTTTGGGGAAGGGTGGCAGAGTAAAAGACTTTCCAGCAACAAGCTGAATGGAGGTCTTTTTAAATTTTTTGAGGTTTCCGATCACAACACGGTCTTCAGTACCAATGATGGCTACGGGCACGATGGTCCACCCCATTTTTGAAGCAAGGTAGGCAACTCCGGGTTTACCTTGTGCCATTTTCTCGTCACGGGCGCGCGTCCCTTCAGGTGCAATAACAAGGGTCTGCCCTTCTTCCATACGTTTCATCATTTCGCGCATAGCTTTCAGGTCTGGATTGAAACGGTCAATAAAGATGGCATTGAGGTGTTTGCCCAACCAACGCAAGATGGCGCTTTCCTCCCATTTTTCGGCAACTGGAATAAAAAGGTTCCAGTTATCGAGCGCATAATAGGCCATGGGAGCATCTAAAAAGCCCAAATGATTCACAGCGATCACGAACCCACCTTTTTCGGGCAGATTCTCGTAACCGCTTACCTTCACTTTGGCAACAATCTTAATAATGATACGGATCAAGAAAACAATGAACTTCTTCATAGCGGCAATTTTACACGGTTTTATTTTGAGCTTTAAATAATAGCGCCCCATCCAAATGGACAGGGCGCTGATTCCTCAATGTTCATCCCCAGATGTAATCAGTGTTGGATTTATGATGGGCTTGTTTCTTCTCGCCGTACGCATTGAACATCTTTACGAAGATATCGTAATCCACAGGGGTCATATCGACAAGTTGGAAGCCGACATTGTAGATCGTTGGGTCGTATGGGTCAAGTTCACACCAGCGAGTCCGCGCAGAAAAAACGATAAAGCTTTTTGTAGAGATCTGGTTCAACTGATCGATGCAAAGGTCCATATCCAAATTAACCGGTAGCGGTTTGTTGCTTTCGAGCTTAAAACCGCCCGTGCTAATATCTGTGATCTGACCAATCAGTTCACCTGTCTCTTTGTTGAGTACACGCATATAGTAGGAAAAATTCCTACGCGGCAATTTCCGCTGTTCGGCTGCCATATCGTCCTCCTTGCAAATTTGATAGGCATTTTAATTTTAGTGCAATTTGGTAGTCAGACAACAAACGCCGAATGGATATTATGAAATTGCAATGATTATTCGCGTCGTAAGATATGCGTCAAGATGGTAGCACCTGAGCCGCCAATGTTCTGTGCCATACCCACAGAGACACCATCCACCTGGGTTGCGCCGCACTCGCCACGCAACTGTTGGACAACTTCCACGATCTGATACATGCCTGTGGCACCCACAGGGTGACCGCGTGCCTTCAACCCGCCTCGCGTGCAGACTGGGATCTTTCCTTTGATGCCGATCTGATTCTCCAGCCCCAACCTCACCCCCTGACCCCGCTCTGCAAACCCGGTCGCTTCGAGCGAAAGCGCCGCCATAATGGAAAATGCATCGTGCAGTTCAAAAACATCGATCTCTTCCTGTGTCACACCAGCCATTTTGTATGCTTGCTGCGAGGAAAGATACGCTGCATTCAAAAACATTGGGTCCTTGCGTGAATGGACAGCTATCGAATCCGTTGCCGATGCCGATGCTGCCACCACCACCTTGGGCTGGCGGATAACCTTATCTGCCGGGACAATGATCGCTGCCGCCGCTCCATCCCCCACTGGAGAAGCATCTAACAAATTAATGGGTGTTGCCACCATTGATGATTTCTCAAATTTTTCTACGCTCACTTTTTCATGTAAGCGCGCGTATGGGTTATGCATGGCATTGGCATGAGCGTTGATCGAGAACGGAGCGAAGTCTTCATGCTTCCAACCGAACTCGTACATATAACGCCGCATCACCAGGGCATTGATACCCACGAACGAGATGCCTTGTTCCACTTCGTAGTCTGAGTCCGCCGCCGTTGCAAGCGCCGCCGTAACATCCCTGCCTGCTTTGTCGGTCATCTTTTCTACACCAACCACTAAAGCGGATTCAACATCTCCTGAAGCGACCGCCATCAGCGCAGACCGAAATGCCGCTGCGCCAGAGCCACACGCCGCCTCGATCTTAACTGCTTCCTGTTTCCACAGCCCGATCCAATCGCTAAAGAAAGCGCCGAGCTGGTTCTGTCCGCTGACCATGGGGGCAAGCATGTTGCCCACATACAACGCATCGACCTTATCCACGCCTGCATCTTGCATGGCAAGGAACGCCGCCTCTCCACCGATCTCGCGCAGGGATTTATCCCAGTGTTCATCTACTTTGGTCTGACCAATTCCAAGAATGGCTACTTTTCTCATAACACCTCAGCCCTGATTCTATCGTATTCGCCTCTCAAGAACTATCATGAATTTTCCAAGAATGCCGGTCGGTTTTCAATACAAACTATCGTATGGTCATTTGGAGTGATTGCATCATACAGAAATCCTTGCTATCCTTGTCAAAATAAGGAGAGATTCATATGTGGAAGCATGGTTTGATCACAATACTGACTGCGGCTCTTTTGATTGGCTGTAAGGGCTCCTCTCAGGAAATATATTACACACCGCCTGCCCTGGCTGAAGAATGGACGGTGAACATGACCCAGTCTGGAGGGATCATGGGAATGATGCGATCCATCGAAGTGGCATCTGACGGCAATTATGTGACAACCGATGAAAGAGCACACACCTCAGTGACAGGAAAACTGACTGAGCAGGAACTGTCACAATTTGAAGGTTTGGTTTCGAGCTTTAACTTCACTCCGCCTGAGATTAGCGCCGTCTGTGCAGATTGTTTTGTATATGATATTGAGATTCAAAGTGGCGGGCAGAAAATGATCTTAAGAACAGAGGATATTTCCCTGCCTGATTCAGGTATAGAACCATTCGTTGATTTCCTGCGCAGAATTATGGATGAGGCATTGAACTAGATTATGAATTTCCTGGAATGGCAGGAACAGTATTTTCAAAAGGTGACTGAGTCTTCTGAAGAGGGAGCGGAGGCGGTCCGATTTGTGAGGGCAAACAACATTCGGGTGGGTATGAAGCGGGCGCGGAAAAGTGTAGGAGCGTTCTGGACGTTGGGAAAAAATTTTTACTTGAACAAGGTCCACTACACGATGGAGTCCGCGCTTGAAAATCCGCGCGCATGGACGTTGTTCGTGCATGAAGTCCGTCACCTGCAGCAAGGGACGTTAACTGCCATGTCAGTGTATGGTGAGTTGGATGCATGGCAATATGAATTCCGTTTGTTCAAAAAGATCACAGGAAAAACTCTCAAACCTGAATTGGAAGAAATTCTGGTATTACCTCTCAACTATGATCGCGCCATACTTAAGCATGCACAGAGATTGATGACAAATTTTGCAGGTTTTTGGTATGGGGCATGGATATTACCTTTATATCCAATGCACAAAGAGATCAAGTATTGGATTACACGCAAACAAAATTGAGTAGACAATATGAAGAATCTTGTTGTCACAACTCACAAATCTAACAGGTCTTTTTAATGTAAAAGTCTTTTATTTGTTGTACTATGTTGGCAGGAATAAGAAAGGAGGTTGCGATAGAAGCACCACCTGAAACAAAAACCGAAGGGAAGGGCGATACGCCATAAGCTGGTCAAGTGTGATTGTTGCTTTAGCACCAGACGTTCCCCTAACGAAAGGAAGGCTGCTCATTTCGCCACCTTCCCCGACATAGTTTGTTCGTTTGACGGATGGGTAACACCCATCCGTCTTTTTGTTTAAAACAGATAAACGTCGAATGGAATCCATCAATGTCCAAAATATCGGTATTATCTGCATGTATCTTAGCAGCTAAATGTCTTCCATAGCATTCTTCATTCTGTCCAAACCTTCTTTCAAAATGGCGCGTGATGTGCCGAAGTTAATGCGCACATGCCCAATGCCTTCTTTGCCAAAGATCTTCCCATCGCTCAGGGCAACCTTTGCCTTCTCCTTGAAAAATTCAAATGGTGAGCCATCGATATCACTTTGAGTGAAATCCAACCAGCCGAGGTAAGTGGCATCAGGGATGGTGGTGCGAACACCTGGCATGAATTTAGTGACGTAATCAACAAGGTAATCGCGGTTGCCGGTAAGGTAGCGATTCAATTCTGCCAACCAACCATCGCACTTCCCCGAGAAAGCAACTTTCGAAGCATGCAAGCCCGGGCTGGCAGCATGCAGACGCAAATGGCTCAATTCGGTTTCATAGCGTTTACGCAATTCCACGTTCGGGATGATGGCGAATCCGCAGAACAGCCCAGCCACGTTGAAAGTCTTCGATGGTGCAACGAGGGTAATGACATGTTGTTCGATCTCACGCGAGAGTTTTGCCATCGGCGTGAATTTATTACCATCCAATAAAAGTTCGGAATGAATTTCGTCTGAAACAATAAGAACATTATGCTTGATGCAAATTTCCGCCATGCGGGTCAGTTCTTTGCGCGAGAATATGATTCCCAACGGGTTATGCGGATTGCACAACAGAAATATCCCCACTTTCTTAATACGTTTCTCGAATAGTTCCCAATCGATCTCATAGGTCAAGATATTCCCCTTCACATTCTTCACGAATGGAATATCAACCTGCGGAACGCCAATATTGTTCTTGACCTCGTGAAACTCGTTATATACCGGAGTCTGGATCGCCATGCCCTTTTTTGAAGCTTCGAATGCACGGACCGCCACGCTATATCCGCTGACGATGCCGGTCACGGTCAATACCGCCTCCGGTTGGACCTTCCATTTATAGAGTCGCTCCATTCGGTTTGCGACCACTTCAGGCAATTTGGTGCCATGCGTCCATTCATACCCTAAAACACCGTGATCCAGCTGCTTTTTCAATGCATCCAAGATCGGTTTTGGGGAAGGGAAATCCATATCTGCCACCCACATGGGCAGAATATCTTTTTTATATAGATTCCATTTGATATCTGTATCGAACTTGCGGCGGTTGGGTGTGATGTTGAAGTTAGTCATGTCTCCTCTGCGCAGAGGCAGGGTAGACCCCGCCCCTACATTATTATTTTTTATATGCCACGATCATGCCGTCTCGCATCGGTGCGAGCGAGACGATCCAATCGGGGTCGTTTGTGATCTGTTTCGTAAATTCCTGAACGCCTATTGTGGTAGGCGCAATATCCTTTTTATCGAAAATACGTCCATGCCAGAGCATGTTGTCGATGATGAGCAACCCGCCGCTGCGCAATTTTTCCTTGATGAATGGCAGCGAGGCAGGGTACGCCTGCTTGTCAATATCGTTGAAGATGATATCGAACGGACCTTGCGTCTGCTTCAACGCTTCCACCGCTTCCGAAACATGATACTGGACCAGGTCCGCGCTTCCCAACTTGACGAGGTGCCTGCGTGCCCTTTCAGACAGTTCCTCCTCCCAAACGGTGTGATGGACGATCCCGCCGCCATTTTCCTTAATTGCCTTGGCAAACCAGGCTGTGGAATAACCATATCCAGAACCCAATTCAAACACGGAGGTTGCGCTTATCATCCGAGCCAGTTGATAGCAGTAATATCCGCAGGCAGGGCCAATTATGGGAAAATCATGTTTTTCGGCGAAGGTTTCCATTTCGAGCAGTTCTGCTTCACGCGGCGGAACAAGGGATGTGATGTAGTCTTGAACATTTGTATAGGTCAATAAATCTTCGCTCATGAGTACCTCCAAAGGTGTGTGAATTGTACATCCATTCAATTCGGGTGTTCCAAATTTCAGATTGAAAAATATATGGGAAAAAGAAGCAACCCAAAGACCGAAAGAGTCGCGGCTTTTCTGAATCCAATATTCAAAAAACGTTAATCCCAAAAATACAATTGCTGATAGAATTGTTCGTTGGGAGTCATTCCCAAGCACGTATCACACTCAAGGATCCCGCCCTGAATGAAATTGAACTTTTGGCTATTTTGGCGAACCTTCTATCGTTCCTTCTTCGACACAAAAAACACTCCAGCCCGCCTAACAAAAAAACGACTGATATTTTTGATCTTGTTCTACATCGTCTGGCCGCTGGGACAGGTGATGCACTGGTTCTTTTTCTGGCTCGACGATATTCTCTTCCCTGCTTATAAAAATCATCCCATCGAAAAACCTCTTTTTATTTTGGGCAACTTTCGCAGCGGCTCGACATTTCTTCATCGTCTGCTTTCACGCGATACCGAAACATTTACCAGCCTGACCACATGGGATATCTACCTTACTCCTTCTGTTACACAAAAGAAGATCACCCAACTCGTTGCCCGTATAGATACCAAGTATCTTGGCAACATATTACACCGCGCGTTGCTCGCGTTCGATCGCGCCACACTTGGCAAGATCAAGATACACCCCATCTCGTTCTTCCAACCCGAAGAGGATGAGAACATCCACATGCATGTTTGGGATGGCTATTTCGTAACCTTCCTCTTCCCGTTCATGGATGAGTTCCCCGATTACATTCACTTCGATGAAGCGCTCAGCCCGGCTCACAAGAAGCGCATCATGACGTTCTACAAGTCGATGTTGCAGCGGCACATGTATGCAACAGGCAAGAAACATTTCGTGGCGAAGAACCCGGCGTTCAGTGCCAAGATCGAAACGCTGGCAGAATTCTTCCCCGATGCACGCATTCTCTACCTTGCTCGCAACCCGCTGGACATGCTACCCTCTACCGTTTCATGGATCAATTATGCTCGCAGCCAATTCACTGGTCCCAACGAAGGCTACCTGTACATTGACGAGATCCTCGAGATGACCCGCTACTGGTATCATCATCCGCTTCAATATATCGACTCGCATCCTTCTCCCCGCAACTTGATCGTCAACTACGACGATTTGATCCAACGCCCAGAGGCGGTCCTCCGCGGGTTCTACGAACAGTTTGGGTATCCTGATAAACCCGGTTTACCCCTCATCATTGACCAAGCCGTCAAGGAAACATTGACCTTCAGCAGCGACCATTCCTACTCCTATGAAAAGATGGGCTTCACCCGTGAATGGATCGTTGAGAAGTACAAAGACATTTTCGAACGCTTCAATTTTGAAACTCGCGAAGAGGAAGAGCTGGTTCCGGTCAAACGATTGGAATTGGAAAGTTAAACAAAAAAACGCGGACACAAATTGTGTCCGCGTTTTTTATTTAACTTTTACTACGCCTTCCCCAGCACCATAGCAAGCAATGCCATTCTGACATACAAGCCATATTCCATCTGGCGGAAGTAAGCAGCGCGGGGATCATCATCGAACTCGGTGGAAATTTCCCCCACACGCGGCAGCGGATGCATGACCGCCATTTCTTTCTTCGCCGATTTCATCACAGTTGGGTCGATGACATACGCACCCTTCACCTTTTCATAATCTGCGGGGTCTTCAAAGCGTTCTTTCTGGACACGGGTCACATACAGAATGTCTGTTTCGGGTAATACTTTTTCGAGGGAAGAATATTCCGTCTGCGGCACACCTTTTGCGCCAACTTCATCCATTACTTCTTTCGGCATCTTCAAAATATCCGGCGAGACGTAGTTCAGTTTGATATTGCTGAACTGCGAGAGCAATCTCGCCAGCGAGTGGACAGTACGCCCGTACTTCAGGTCACCGAGCATGGTCACATTCAGATTATCGAGGCGACCGAGTTCTTCCATAATGGTGAATGTATCGAGCAAAGCCTGAGTTGGGTGCTCCCCCACACCGTCACCTGCGTTGATGACCGGCTTCTTGGCTGCCTTCGCCGCAATCGCCGCAGAGCCGGTTTCGGGATGGCGTAAAACGATCACATCAGCATAGCATTCCAAGGTGCGGATGGTATCAGGCAGGCTTTCCCCTTTAGAAACAGACGAGTATTTCACTTCGTTGATCGGAATGACCGAGCCTCCCAAGCGTTCCATCGCCGCAGTGAAGGATGATGAAGTACGGGTGGATGGTTCGTAGAACAAGTTGGCAAGGATCTTTCCTTTGAGCAGGTCAAAGGTTCCGATACGTTCGACCATTCCGCGCATCTCATGCGCCACACCGAACACGTACTCAAGGTCGTCGCGGCTGAATTGTTTGACGGAAATAATGTCCTTGCCGTACCAATCGGCATTCTTGTTTTCGCCAAAAGGCAAATGGGGGTTGGTGGAAGTTGTTGGCATTTCTTGGTCTCCTAATTCTGATAGTTGGTTTATTCGTTGTTCGATATTGGATGCTCGATACTTGAGTTGGACAAATATCGTTGTTTACTTTTCTTCATGTCCATGACGGTGGTGGATATCTGGCATGTGGTCATGTTCATGTTCTTCTTCGGGATGTTCATGCTCATGCGAATGGACTCCATCAGTATCATCGTGCCCGTGCATGCCATCATTGTGGTTGTGACTATGCTCATGGAAGATCGCCGTGTGAACGTGGGAATGAGAATGATTTTCATTAATAAGCAGCAAAGCGCCGCCCACCATCAATGCCGCAGCGACAATAAAAAAGAATGAAGGGAATTCGCCAAACATGAAAATGGACAGGATCACGCCTGCCAACGGAGCCGTGCCATATAAAGCGCTTGTTCTTGCTGCGCCGAGTCCACGCATGGAACGGATGAAGAGCATGGTGCTCAAGCCATAACTGAGAAATCCAAGAAGCAACGTTCCAAGAATGGTCGTGAACGAAGGGAATGGATTTCCCAGCGACCAAGCGAGAACGAACGAGAATGACCCAGCAACCAATCCCTTCCACGCCACGATGACGAGTGGGTCTTTACCGGAGATGTTGCGTGTGAAATTATTATCTGCCCCCCAAAGTACACATGCAAGGATAACTCCCAGCGAGCCGAGAGAAAGCCCAAATCCGCTGGAAAAATCGGTGGAGAGAAAAATACTGGCAAGGGTAATGACGATGATCGCCATCCATGCGCGGCGGCTGATGGCTTCTTTGAAGAATAATAAGGCAATCAAGGTCGTACCCACCCCTTCAAAATTGAGCAACAAAGAGGCAGTTGAGGCAGGCGTATTTTGCAAACTGATCATCAACACGATCGGCGCAAGGATACCGCCAGAGATGATGGCACCTGCCAGCCATTTCACATCCGCGCGTTGAATGCCAGCTTCTGTTCCTTTTGGTTGGGTGAGTTTGGTAAGGGCGATTCCGGTTCCGCTGCCAAGATACAAAAATGAAGCAAGGAAGATCGGTGCAATATCGCCAAGCAATAATTTCGCAATCGGAGCACTTGCCCCAAAGAACAGGGCGGCAAGCAAGGCTTGCAGGATAAAAACCAGGTTCTTCGATCTCATCGTTTCCTCAATTCAAATAAATGATTCGCCAGCGGGAAAATATTGATAAGGGGTTCTTCATAGGGATGGGACCGCCGCACAGCGGCAAGCGCCTCTTCCACAAGCTCACGCCTGCAATTCACTTCGATCTTTGACTCTACGCTGTATGTGATCTCTCCTACTTTCCCGTCAAAGGGATTCGATCCTGGCAACGGACGGAACGAACCTTGCACCTGCGAGATGGCAAAGCAATGGTCATAGTTCCCAATTACGCCCACCCCCACTTCCGTCAACGCATCGCGGACCTGGGTTACATGCGTCTCAGGAACGAAGATCTCAAGTTTTACATCAGTAAAGTCGTTCATAAAATTCTCCATTTGAGTGTAAGAGCAACCCTCCATGCCTTTTGAATACCTTGCTTATGTTGGGTGGGGCGCCCTTCCACCTAAAATGCATATTAAGAAAAAGCCTGACAATTACTTGTCAGGCTTTTTGAGGACGATGAAATAAAACCAAGAATGCGTTTGGTCGGGACTTCTCGAAGACATGGTGCAAGGGATTTTCTAAAAACATCGCCGCGATTATACCCGTATTTACAACCCTGTCGATGGCTCGGTGTCCAATCCGTTGGCGGTGGCGATCTCTTCGAACATGATCTCGATCTCGTCAAGGAAATGATCGAGCGCAGCTACTTTTTCGGAGAAGCCTTCGAGCAAGCCAAGCGAGTTGCAAGCCTGTTCCCAGAACTTGAGGTGGTCACCACTCAGCACCTCGGCAGATAAGGTCCAGGTGTGCAGAGCAGGCCAGAGCGCGGAAAGAGGCGTATCTCCATCCAGCAGGGCTTTGATGGCTTTCTCGTAATAATTCAAGCGTGCAAGGTGAATCCGCGCATCCACACCAGGAATTTCAGCAGCGAGTTTGAAAGCATGTTTCCAATCGTTGAGCCAGGATTTGACCTTGTCTGCATCCACATGATTCGCGCCAAGCAGACCGTACACAGTGGTGATCATATCGGGCTTTTGCGCAGCTTCGGCACGGGCGGGGAAATCAAGCAAGAAACGACGTTCCCAAAGCGGCGGACCGCTCAACTCGGCAACAGCATTAACCGCATGGAAAATGGACTTCATATATTTGCGAATTTCTTTTGGTCCTACTGCGCCATCATGCTCGGAGATATCGAACCAGTTGCCGCGTCCGTGTGAAAGGAGTGTACGGCAGCGTTGCAGCATCAGCGGCGGCTGCTCGAACTCAAAGCCTGCACGCAAACTGGCTTGCACGAAATCGAAGAACTTTTCACGTTCATACAGCAGAACCGGGTCGTACATTTCAAAGCCAAGCCACGGGTCGCCGCGCAATTCACGCGGAGACTTAAATTCGTCCTTGGCACGGCGGCTGATGTCGATGTGGAAATCAGGTGTGAGTTTGACGAACTCACGAGTATTTGTTGGTGTGGTTTTATGAACAAAAACAATATCAATATCGGCGGTACCACCCAGCATGGGCTCACCACGCAGGGAACCGGTTAGGTAGGCAGCGACAATATCCGGGTCGTTATACGCCCGTTCTTGAACGGTCTCTTTGGCAATACGTAAAAGGGAGTCTTTTGTAACGCGCATGTCAACTCACTTCATTGGCAGGGCTGGCTGATATGGCGACAACCCTAATGCTTCACGGATACGATTTTCGATCAACTTGATGTGTTCTGCGTTCTGAATAATGTTCAAGTCGTTCGTGTCAATTTTCAAAATGGGCGTATGGTCAAAAGGTTTGGAAAAAAATTCGTCATACGCTACATTCAACTCGTCGATATACGCCCGCTCCATCTGACGTTCATACGGTCTATCACGAAAGGCAATGCGGCTCATGAGCGTATCGGTGGTGGCTTGCAAATACACCAGCAAATTGGGCTTGGGGATCTTCTCACCCAATGCGTCATGCACCTTGTGATACATATTCAACTCATCGCCTTTCAGGTTGATGCCTGCAAAGAGCGCATCCTTCGCAAAGGTGTAATCCGAGATCAGGCTTTTTCCATTTGCCAGAATGTTAGGCACATTGTTATTCTGTTGGTGATAACGGCTGAGCAAAAAGAAGATCTGGGTTTGAAACGCATAACGAGCACGGTCACTGTAAAAATCAGAGAGGAAGGGATTCTCCTCGAACACTTCCAACAACACTTCCGCGTCAAAGGCTGGCTGCAACAGGCGGGCAAGCGTGGTCTTGCCCACGCCGATCACGCCTTCGATGGCAATATACATGAACAATTTCTCCCGAATGAGATGGACGAAGGATACCATAAAAGTAAGTGCGAAGTGACCTCGCCCCTACGGTTATAATTTTATGCATGACCCGCATTTGTATCACGCCATTCGTTCAGGGGACAGGCGGCATGGCGTCTTTCCGTTTGAAATTCGAACAGGGATTACGTGCCCGAAACATTGATGTGACCCATGACCTGAATGACAAGTCTGATGCTGTTCTCGTCATTGCAGGCACACGCTTCTTACTGGACCTGAACCGGGCTCGCCGACGAGGCATTCGCGTCGTCCAAAGATTGGACGGCATCAACTGGGTGCAGCGCGTGAAATGGTCTGGGGTGAAATACAGCGTCCGCGCCGAGTATGGGAATGTAATGCTGGCATCCATCCGTAATCGTTTTGCGGACAGGGTCATCTATCAAAGTCGGTTCATCCGCCATTGGTGGGAAGATTGGTATGGGGTTGCCAATGCGCCTGCAACGGTCATCATCAACGGCGTAGACCTAAATGCTTACACGCATGATGGTGAACATGAACGCCCAACCAACAAATACCGCATGCTCTTGCTGGAAGGCAGCCTTGCGCGTGGATTGAACTCTGGCTTATTTCATGCTGTCAGTGTGGCAGAGAAATTGTCTGCAAAGTATCCAATGGAAGTTGTGGTAGCTGGGACGGTAGATGAAGCCACACAACAAAAACTAAAAAGTAATGTCTCCGTAAAATTTCTCGGCACCGTCCCACGAGCGGATATTCCCAAGTTAGCCCGTTCCTCTCACATGATGTACTGTGCCGAAGTCAACCCGCCCTGCCCCAACTCTGTCATCGAAGCCTTGGCATGCGGACTCCCCGTTATCGGCTTCGATAGCGGGTCACTCAAAGAGTTGGTTACAGACGATGCAGGTTGTATCGTTCCATACGGCACGAATCCATGGAAGTTAGAGACACCAAATATCGAAGCACTGGCATCGTCAGCAGGTGAAGTGCTTGAGAAACAGGATCAATTTCGGGCGGCGGCACGGAGCCGGGCGGAGTCCGCTTTTGGGCTCGATCAAATGGTCGAGTCGTATCTCAAGGTTTTATTAGACGATTGACGATAGACGATAGACGACGGACGATGGTTTGATGGTCAATCGTCAATGGTCAATGGTCGAAGATCGGAGAGAGTACATGGATAACGAAATTCACGAATTTTTACTCAAACATTTGCAAGGCATCATGACGAACGACATCGCGTCGTATCATGAAACGACATCCACAGACCTGACTTTATACGAGTGGTGGGTCACTCCGCACCGATTGGATGGCTTGCCCTTCCACGAATTCATGATGAATTCGAATGCCGAACGTGGCGCGGTCTTTGGCGCAGAAGAAACCGGCAAGACACGCTTTGACTTGTCGAATTTGCATATTCAACGCTATGGCGATACAGCCATTGCAAGTTACACACTGCTTATCAGTACAGCATTGGGAACAGGCGTGCAAGTCGCCTCGCACAACGAAAGCCGTGTGATGGTGAAATTGGATGGAAAGTGGAAAGTGGTGCATGTGCATAAATCACCGGCGTACTCTGCTCCGCATGTTGGATAATCAGACGATGGACCACGGACGATAGACAATGGTTTTATGGTCCATTGTCCATCGTCTATCGTCATTGCAAGGATTTGAATGAACTCTCGCGCATATCGCTCGTACGACCTCCTCTGGCTCAGCATTGCCCTGCTTCCATTGCTTGGGTTGTCTTTCATGTTGACCGTCCCTGCCCAAGATTATTGGTGGTATCTCCGTTTGGGCAAAGATATTTTGGAACATGCTGCGATTCCGCTTGTGGACACGATGGGATACAGCCGTGCGGGCGAACCTATTTTTTATCAGCAATGGCTTTCTGGAATTATCTTTTATCTCATTTACCAAACCGGCAATACCCCATTGACCTTCCTCCTGCGAGCAGTCTTGATCGGCATCACCTACGCTTCGATCTGGTACATGATGCGTTCCTTTGTCGGAGCACGCACAGCAACCATTTTATTGATTTTGCTCGGTCTATCTTCATCCAGCAACTGGGTCATGCGCCCGCAGTTGTTTGCATACCCATTGTTCGTACTTTGTTTGTTCTCTGTATTCGAATGGCAAAAGGGCAATAACCGCTTTCTTTTCTTCTTTCCTCTTTCTACGTTCTTGTGGGCAAACCTGCATGGCTCATTCGTTCTGCCGTTTTTGATTGCAGGTGCAGCATTGGTCTTTGGCTCCGATGAGAATGAATTAACCGCAAAGGACGCGAAGAAAAATCTATTTCTTAGCGTTCTTGGTGCGCTTAGTGGTTCAAAGAAACGTCAAGGCATGTTCGTCACCATCCTTGCCATGTTTGTTGCCAGCCTGCTCAACCCACATGGATTTGGCGTATGGCAATACCTCGTCTTTATTCTTAACAATCCATCCGATTACCTCTTCAGCATGGAGTGGCGTCCGCCTACGAATGAAGGTTGGCAGATGAACATCTTCTTCGCGTGGATACTCGCCTTCCCCCTCGTCGCTTCGTTCTCAAAACAAAAACTAAGCTGGCTCGAATGGATATTCGTCCTGGGCTTCGGCTGGCTTGCGCTTTCAGGCGTCCGCTATGTGATCTGGTTCATGTTCTTGCTTGCCATCTTCACAGCAAAGTTTGTCAGCGAATGGACAAGCACTTACATTGACAAACCCATCGAAAAGATCAATCCACGCACGAACATTGCGATCGCTGTCATGTTGTTGCTTCTATCACTGGTCTTCATGCCCGGCGTCCGTGACTCATGGTGGGAAGGCGCGCCCGAACTTTACGAGTTATCCACAACCCCTGTGGATGCGGTGGAATTCTTAAAAACGCGCGAAGACCTGCCCGGTCCGCTATGGAATGATTACGCCTTTGGCTCATATCTCGAGTTCACCCTCCCCTCTCGCCCCACCTGGATGGACACGCGCATGTACAGCTTCCCGCAAACCATGTGGGAGGAATATGTCCGCGTGACGAATGGCGAAGGCTGGCAGAAGATGTTCGACCGTGAAGGCATTAACTTGCTTTTGCTCTCGCAAGCAGCACAGCCGAATTTGATCCAAGCGGTTTCAGAGTCACCCAACTGGTGCGAAGAATACAAAGACGACCATGCAGTCATCTTTTCACGTTGCGAGGCGAAATGAAATTCAACGGCAAACTGGGTTTACAGCAGCGCGTCCTGCCAAGTTATCGTGTTCCGCTTTTTGATCTTCTTGCGCAGCAATGTGAAGGCGGCATGAGTCTCTTCGCTGGTCAAGCCCGCCCCGTGGAAATGATCGCAGGCGGCACGACCAAGATTGCCCGTCATGTCGAAGCGGATAATCTGCATCTGCTTGGCGGTGCGCTTTATTTTTGTTATCAACGGAATTTCATCAGCTGGCTGGAGGAATGGAATCCCGACGCGCTCATTATGGAAGCCAATCCGCGCTATCTTGCCTCTCCCTCCGCCCTGAGCTGGATGCACAAACGCGGACGAAAAGTTCTAGGCTGGGGCTTGGGTGCTCCCAAACAAAGCGGCATCTGGAAGCGTTTCATCCATCAATTCGATGGGATGATCGCCTACAGTCAAC
>SXGT01651445.1_pt1 | contig 15387 bp, 12 predicted proteins | sample 3176221 | NCBI WGS metagenome assembly SXGT01 (sample SAMN11356862, study PRJNA531348) | freshwater metagenome | isolation source: freshwater sample F1-120 | place: China: Fuxian Lake, Yuxi | collected 2017-12-25
GGTCTGCCCCGGTCGCCGCAAGACGGGCTTCGCTGCGAAGCTTCCTTCGAAGCGGCTCGTCGGCGAAGTCCGCATCGAGGTGCTGGCGCTGATCGACGATGTGGAGACCGTATCGGTCACGGTCGTCTTCGACGTCCGCCGCCGCGGGGCCGTGCTCGTCGCGTCGCGCGAACTCGGCGCCGGAACCGTCGTCAAGGACGGCGACCTCGCCGTCGAAGAGCGCGAGCTCTCGCTCGTTCCGTCCGAGTCTTTCGACCGGCCCGAGAACGCCGCCGGACTCGTGATCGCCCGTCGCGTGCCCGCGGGCCACGCCGTGACGTCTTTCGACGTGCGCCGGCGGCCCGTCGTCCTCCGCGGACAAGAGGTGCGCCTCCGCATAAATCAAGGCGGCCTGACGGTCGTCGCGACCGGACGCGCGCTGAAAGACGGCGCGCCGGGCGAGCGCGTCGAAGTCATCCACTCAGGATCCCGCCGACCGGTCGAAGGCCGTGTCGTCGAGGCGGGATTAGTCGAGCTCGGCAATACGAACGAGGAGCCCCGTCGATGAACCGCCCCTTGCCCCTCCGTACGGCCGTCGTCGCCGTGATCTCGGCCCTCGCCTGCAGCGTGCTTTCGGCCCAGTCGCTCTGGAATCCCGAGCGCCCGATGCCGTCGCTCGTCTCCGACGTGACGGCCCGCGGCGTCGGCGACTTGTTGACGGTGCTCGTCGTCGAACAGCAGACCGTCAAGAACAAAGAACAGACGGAACTCACGCGCGACGCCGGATTGGACGCCGCGTTGACCAATTTCAATGTGCTGCCCGAAGCGTTCGAAACGCTGCCCTCCGTCGCCGGCTCCGCCAAGCGGGATTTCAAGGGCGACGCCAAGTACGACAAGGAAGGTTCGTTCTCGACGACCCTGACCGTCGCCGTGATCGACGTGCAGCCGAACGGCAACCTCGTCATCGAGGGCCGGCGCTCAGTCATCATCGACGGCGAGCGAAAGACCATGCGGATCACGGGCATCGTGCGGAAGTACGACGTCGCCGCCACCAACACCGTCCGTTCCACGCAGGTCGCCAACGCGTCGGTCGCCTACGAGGGCGAAGGCGTGCTAACGAAGACCACCAACCGCGGCTGGCTCGGCGATCTCCTCGACTTCGTCTGGCCGTTCTGAAACGGAGCCGATCCATGCCGCAATTCCGACTCCTCACCGCCGCGCTCGTCCTTCTCTCCGGCACGATGCTCCTCGCCCAGTCGCGCGTCGGCGACGTCACGACGATCGAAGGCGTCCAAGACAACGTCCTCATGGGCATCGGCCTCGTCATCGGCCTCGACGGCTCGGGCGACGGGGACGGACAGGCGCGCCAACTCGCCGCGAACCTCATGCAGCGGCTCAATCTGAAGGTTCAACCGAGCGACATCTCGGGCAACAACATCGCCGTCGTCTACGTTCGCGCCGTGCTGCCGCCGTTCAAACGACCCGGCGACAAGCTCGACGTCAGCGTCGGCTCGATGGGCGGTAAGACGAAGTCGTTGTTCGGCGGAATCCTGATCGAGACGCCGCTCCTCGGGCCCGATCAACAAACCGTCTACGCGCTGGCGGGCGGAGCGGTGGTCGCGGGCGTCGAGGCGTCGGGGTCGAGCGGCTCGAAGGAGAAGATCAACCACCCGACCGTCGGCCGCATCACGAACGGCGCGAAGGTCGAAAAAGACGTTCCGCAGTTCATTTCTCGCGACAATCTCGTGCGCCTCAAGCTGCGCGACAATTCGTTCGCGTCCATCCGCAACCTGAACAATTCCGTGAACGCTCGATTTCCGAGTGCGGCGAAGCCCCTCGACGCACAGACGCTCGAAGTCCGCGTGCCGCAAAACCGCCGGCAGGATCTGGTCGTCTTCATGTCCGAGATTATGGATCTCACGACGACCCTCGATCCGCCTGCGCGCGTCGTCATCGACGCGAACACCGGGACGATCACCGTCGGAGCGGCGGTCGTGATGCTTCCCGGGGCCATCGCCCACGGCAGCATCAGCATCTCCATTCAGGAGACTCCGCAAGTCTCCCAACCCGGTCCGTTCTCCGAAGGCACGACCACGGTGACGCCGCAGTCGAACGTAAAGATCGACCAGCGCGGGACCGAACTCCGGCCGGTGCCTGCGGCGACGTCCGCGGCCGACGTGGCGAAAGCGCTGAACGCTCTCGGCCTCACGCCGCGCGAGCTGATCACCGTCTTCCAGAGCCTCAAAGCGAACGGCCTCCTGGCCGCGGAACTGATCATTCAATGACGCCCTCCCTCGACGTCGCCGCGCGGATTCCCGTCCCGAGCCGCGTGTCCGGACCGACCGACCGCGAACTCGACGCGTTGAAGAACGTCTCACCGGCGGAGGTCGGGCGCCGGTTCGAAGGGCTGTTCGCCTCGCTGCTTCTTTCGGAGATGAAGAAGACCCTGCCTTCCGGCAGTTTTTTCGGCGGAGGCCCCGGCGCGGACGTCTACGACGGAATGCTCGAACGCACGTTCGGAGATCGGCTCGCCGAAGGGAACGGCCTCGGCATCGGCGAGTTCATCGAACGCAACCTCCGGGAGAAGCTGTCCGACGTCGCTCCGGTGACGGAAGGGAAGAAGCCGTCATGAATTCCGCATCGATAGCGCTTGAGTCGTCGGATCTCGTGAAGCTCCTCGACTCGCTCGCCGACGAGGCGACGACCGAAGGCGAACTCGCCGCCTTGCTGCGGAAGAAGGAGCGATTGCTCGTCGAGGGAGACGCCGCGGGCTTGCAAGAGCTGCTCTCCGGCGCCGCCGTGATCGTCGGTCGGCTGGAGGAGATCGCGGTTCGTCGCGGGAAGATCGTCCTCACGATCGGCCGGAAGCTCAAACGAGACCCTGACGGCCTGAAGATCCGCGATATCGCCGCCGCGTCCCCGCCTTCGGACCGCAACCTGCTTGATCAGGCCGCCGGGCGACTCCGGAAGGCGCTCGACGAGGTCCGCACGCTGAATCGCCGCTGCATCGCTCTCGCCCGTCAGGGCGCCGAACTGAACCGCGCACTCGTCCACGTCCTTTTCGGGACGGTTCCTCCGACCGGCGTCTACGGCCGGAACGGTCGACGCCTCGATTCCCCCGCCGTCGAAGCGGGCTTCGCTCGTGAAGCCTGACCGGAGCGCCCGATGACCCTCGGATTCGAAACCGCCCTATCCGCCTTGAGCGCCGCCCGGACCGCGCTCGGCGTGATCGGTCACAACCTGACCAACTCCGCGACGCCCGGCTACACCCGGCAGCGCGTCCTGACCACGTCGGCGCGACCGGACTATATTCGACCGGGAATGGCCGTCGGACGCGGCGTGGTCGTCGTCGGCGTCCAGCGAGTGGTGGACGACTTCGTCACCACCCGCATTCGAGAGCAGCGAGGAGAGCTTGCGCGCTCGGAAGTCAGGAGCGGCCTCTACGGCGCTCTCGACGCGGCGTACGGCGAGCCCGGCGACCGCGGCGTGAACGCCGCCTTCGGCGGCTTCTTCGATGAAATCCGCGGATTCGCCTTTCAGCCCGGCGACGCCGCGGCCCAGTCGGGCCTGCTGCAGCGCGGCATGGATCTAAGCCAGGCCCTGAAAGACGTCAGAGGAAACTTGGTCGCGGTCCGTCGCGACGCGGCCGATCTCGTTGCGAACGAAGTCGGCGCCGTCAACGACCTCATCGAGCAATTGAACGCCCTGAACAAGGACATCGCACGCTCAGGCTACGGCTCGAACCTTCCGGGCGACGTGCTCGACCGCATCGAAGGGCTGCTCGGCGAACTCGGCGAGCATGTGGACGTACGTGCGTCCGTCTCCGGCGCGGGGCGCATCCTAGTCGTCTCCGGCGGAGTTTCGATCGTCGAGCCCGGCGGGTCGCGGAAGCTCGAGATTCGCCGCGGCGTCACCCCCGAAGACCCTACGACCGTCCGGGTGGCGGGCACCGAAACAGCCTTTCGCCCGAAGTCAGGAGCCTTGCGCGGCGCGCTCGACCTCGACGTCGATCTCGTCAAAGATCGCCTCGGGACCGTCGACGCCGTCGCGTCGACTCTGATTCGACGGATCAACCACGCTCATGCGACCGGCGTGCCCTCGGCGGGCGGGTATCGAAGATTGACCACCGAACACACGTTCCGCGACGCGGACGGCGACGGAGACGTCTTGAACGACCGGCTGAACGGGCAGGGACTCCCGTTCGAAGTCGCAACCGGCGTGCTGACCGTGAACGTGCTGAACGAAGCGGACGGCTCGACGCGGCAGACCCGCATTCCGCTCGACGCCGAGACATCGACGGTCGGCGGCCTCGTTCAGGCCCTGAACGCGGTTCCCTCGTTGAACGCCGTCATCGACGGGGCCGGGCGACTCCGCATCGTCAGCGACGGCGGGCATCGTTTCGACTTCTCAAACCGAGTCGGCACCCGTCCGGACACGGCCGGAAGCTTCGGCGTACCGGTCATCGCGGGCGGAAAGTACACAGGTACGCTGGACGCGAGCTACGTATTGACGCCGAGCGCCGCGGGCGAGATCGGCGTGACTCCCGGACTCACGATCGGGGTCGCCCTGCCGGACGGCACGGCCATCGGGACGTTGCAAGTCGGCGAGGGCTACGCCCCCGGCGACGAACTCTCCGTCGGCGAAGGCCTGACCGTTTCGTTCGGCGCCGGTACGGTCGATCCCGCGACGTCGGGATCGGTCGTGCTCGGCGGCGTCGTGGACGGCGATACGAGCGGCGTCTTGACGGCGATCGGACTGAACGGGTTCTTCATCGGATCCGACGCCTCCTCGATCGGCGTCTCGCAGCACCTCTTGGACGACCCGTCGCTGACGGCGTCCGGCGGGGGCGGCGGCGCCGCCGACGCGACGAACCTCGCACGACTGCTCGCGGTCGAGTCGGAGCCGGACGAAGCGCTGGACGGACTCGACATCCCGAAGCGCTACGCAGTGCTCGTCGGAGACTCCGGATACGAGGCGGCGCGAGCATCGGAGGCCGTCGATCTGCAGGCCCTCCTGCTCGAGTCGCTCGAAAAGCGACGTGCGGAGACCTCCGGCGTCAACGTCGACGAAGAACTCATCCGGATGGAGGAGTGGCAACAAGCGTTCGAAGTCGCCGCCCGATTCGCCAAGACGCTTACCGAGATCAGCGATCTCTTAGTTCGACTCGCGGAGTAATCCGATGCCTTCCCGCGCCATCCAATCGTTTCAGTATCAGGCGATCCAGAGCCGGCTCCGTGAGAACCTGGTCCGGCTCCAGTCCACCCAACTCGACATCGCGTCGGGTCGGCGCGTGCGCTCTGCGGCCGACGACCCGTCCGGCACGGGTCGGCTCTTGGGCCTCGACCGCCGGCGCTCGACGCTCGAGCGTTGGTCGACCAACTCCGATCGGGTCTATGCGACGCTTTCGCAGTCCGCGGACGAGATTCAGGAAGCGGCCTCGATCCTCGCCGAAGTCCGAGAGCGGATCATCGAGGGCTTGAACGGGACCCTCACCGGCGTCGACCGGGGGTCGCTCGCATCCGAGATCGACCGTTCGGTCGACCAACTCCTATTGGCGGCCAACGCCGGAACCGACGGCCGCTACTTCTTCGCCGGGTCCGCGGTGTCGCAGGCTCCCTTTGCGCGCCGGCCCTCCGCCGACGGAATCGAACGCGTCCCCTATCTCGGCGACGACTTGGAGCCGCGGGTCGAACTGGCGACCGGCGTCACCGAGAAGACCGGGCTCGCCGGCGGTCGCGTCTTCGGCCCGTCGACTCAGGCCCGAGCCGACACGACCTATAGCGGCGGAGGCACGGGAGCGCGCTCGGCGGCGGGCCTCGTCGATTCGGCGCGCGGCCGCGGCTCGCTGATCGTCGCGCACGTGCAAACGTCGTTCGGCGCGCCCGGCTCGAACGTCGCGACCCACGCGGCATCGGGCGTCGCGCTCGCTACGGGTTCCGCATCGGGCGACACCATCCTCGGGGCCGGACATACGCTCGCACTCGTCGTCGGAGCCGGCGGCGACGGCACGGCGTCGTTGAACGGCGGCGACCCCGTGGCCTTCAGCGCGGGCGACGCCGACGTCGAAGTGACCGGCCCGGGCGGTGAGAGGGTCCGGATCGACGCTTCCGGAGCGATCGCGGGATACTCCGGAACGGCGACGCTCGGTGCGACCGGATCGCTCAGCTCCGACGGCGGACAAAACACGATCGCCATCGACTTTGCGGCGACGTCCGTGACCTTGAAGACCGGGGACGGACGCACCTCGTTCGTCGATCCGCGCAACATTCGAAAGGCCGGGACGGAACGGACGGTCTATACCGGTACGGTCGATCCGTTCGACGCGCTGCTCGCCGTCCGCGACCTGTTCCGGCTGAACGGAAATGCGGCCGAGACCGCAGTCGCGCTGGCCGACGTCCGCGAGTATCTCGGCGAAATCGACCGGTCGCGCGACCGGTTGCTGTCCGCCTTGGCCGACATCGCCGGGGGCGCCGCGCGTGCGGAGGCGACGCAATCCCGCATCGAAGACGCCAAAGTCCGACTCGATGGCGATCGTTCGAAGATCCGAGACGTCGATCTCGCGGAGGCGACCACCCGGCTCGCGTCGCAAGACGACGCTTACCAAGCGTCTTTGCTCATCGCCGCCCGGGTGAATCAGACGTCTCTCTTGGACTTCCTCCGATGATCGGACCCGAAACCACAGGCGTCCGGTCGATCGTCGCGCCCGACCTCGCGATCATCGTTCCGTGGCTCGACCGGATCTTCGACCGCACCTCGGCCACCTCCGTTCTGAAGGACCTGCCGTTCCTCTTTCAGGACGACCCGCGGACCATCCGCCGCGTCGTCATGGACGGCTCCGGCCGGCCGCTCGCGCACGCCGCCGCAAGGCTTCAACGCTGCGTGCCGAGACCCGTCCCGGGCCATCCTCCTCGGCGGGACCTACTGATCGCCTTCGTCGGGGCCGTCGCCACGGATCCCGCAGCCCGGAACCGAGGACTCGGTCGGCGCGTCGTCGAAGAGACGACTCGCGCCGCCGCGCTCCGCGGGGCCGATCTCGCCGTACTTTGGTCCGAGGCCGACGCGTTCTACGAAAGCATGGGCTTCCGACCTGCGGGCTCGGAGCACGTCTTCTGCGCCGTTCGCAGCAACTTCCCGCCGCCGTCCGGCGGTCGGGTGCGTGCGTTCCGGAGCGCCGATCTGCCGAGGGTGATCGCGTTGCACGAATCCGCGCCGTCCAAAGTGCGACGAGACCGAGCCGCTTGGGACACGTTGCTCCGCATCCCCGGAGCGTCGACTTACGTGCTCGAGCAAAGGTCGTCCGTCGTCGCCTACGGGGTCGTCGGGCGCGCGGCGGACCTCGCCGGGACGCTGCACGAATGGAGCGTCCGCAGCGCCGATCTTCCGGCCTTGGTCGGGGGCGTCATGGCGCTCCGAAGATCCGGCGAACTCTTCGTGCTCGCGCCCGGTTTTGCGGAAGAGGCGCGTTCGCTCTTTCAGCTCCGCGGCGCCGAAACCGGAAGCGGCCCGTTGTGCATGGCGAAGCCGCTGCGCGAAAGCGCGGACCTCAGGATTCTCGACGACCTTTGGTTCACGGGCCTCGACTCGATGTAGTCCCGTCTGCATCGGGCTTCGCCCCGCGGCGTGCGAAAAACATCAGGTTCCGCACGATGACGAAGGGCGAGGTGAGGAGTCCGACCACGAACCACGGATCGCCCAGTCGACACGCGTAGGGGAACAACATCGTCCACGCGACGAGACTGATCAGAAAGAATCGCCGGGTCAGCTCGGGCCGGCCCGAGCGTTCCGCCTCGGCCCATTGCACGAAGAACCTTCCGGACCAAAGGAGCTGGCCGAGGACCCCGGCGACCGCCCAAGCTAGCGGGAGGCTCGAGAACCTCTCCAGCGCGACCGGATCCGAAAGGGAAAGCAGCGCGGAGAAGACGACCGCGAACACCCCGGCGGTCGCGGCGAGCCATGTCGGCAGCCTCACGTCCGGCCGCGCCGCCAACATCAAGTTCCGGCCGTACGCGACCGCGTTGAACGCGTAGCCGCAGGCGAACACGACGTCCCGAGGCGGCCCGAAGGTCGCATAGACGAAAGAGAGCGCGGAACCGAGAAGCGAGAAACGCCAAAAGGCGACGGGCGTCCGCGGCGCCCGGGCCCGCTCGGTCGCGATCCATTGACCGAGGAACCGCGCGAAAAAACACGCCTGTCCGAGCGCCCCTGCGGCGCCGAAGACCCATTCGACCGCCATCGGGCCGTCGGTCATCGACGGCCCGAAGCGCCTCGGGCAGAGGTCGTGATCAGCGCTCGTTCGCCCAAGAGCCCTTCAAGCCCTTCGATCGATCCGTCTGCACGTGGTTGAACAACGAGCTCTTGTCCTTTTCGTACACGATCCGGCCGTTCACGATCGTGATCTCGGCGAAGGACCGGTAGTCGAGCGGGTCGAGATCCATGATCACGAGATCCGCGTCCTTGCCTTCCTCGAGACTTCCGACGCGATCCGCGATCTTGATCATTTCGGCCGCGCGCAGCGTGACGGAGGCCAGCGCGTCCTCTTCGGAGACTCCCCCGCGGACCGTGAACGCCGCGTCCATGTTCAGCTGCAACAGATCGCGACCGGCCAATCCGCCGGTGCCGACGGAGGACTGCAACGGCTGCACGGCGAAGCGGAGCCCGGCCGCGGTGATCTTCGCTGCGTTCTCGACGCTCCAACCGTTCGGTTCGTGACCGAACGGATTGGCCCAATCACCCGACGAGTCTCGGACGCGCGGATTCAAGATGAACGACATGCGCGCACGGGCGAGCTGCGGGGCCGTCGTCCACGCCTCGCGACCGCCGAGCACGGTGACCGGAAGCTGGAAGCGCTCGGAAAGCTCGGCGACGGCCAAGAGGTCGGCCTTCTCGTCCGCCGTGATGAAGCACGGGAGTTCGCCGTCTAGGACTCGGACCCAAAGACGGGTCGTATCGTCCGTCGTCTCCGGCTTGGCGTCCTTCTTCGCCGGATCGGACGCCGCATCGCCTCGCTTCTTACGGAACTCGACGGCCTTCTTGACCGCTTCCTCCGTTTGAGCCTTGCTGAGCGGCTCGCCCGCCGAGTACTGCACCGAGAGCGCGACGCCCTCCTTCAACGTGAAGCCGTCGATCGATCCGTAGCAGTGCTTGCCCACGAAACCCGTCAACTGGCCGATCGGAGTCCCGGCGCCGCGGTTGCCGCGGATCATCCCGCCGAACATACCCGGTCCCGCCGACACCGCGCCCTCGCAGGCCGTCGTGATCCCGGACGAAAGCGCCATCAACATGCGCAAGTTGTAAGGATCGAATTGATCGGCGGGCTTCTCCTCGCCGCGCGGGGTGAATCCGCTTGAGAACGTGCCGAAGGAACTAAGAGCCACCAGACCGGGCGAGACGTGCTTGCCCGCGGCGTCGATGATCTTCGCCCCGGCCGGAACCGCGACTTCGCGGCCGACCTCGACGATTTTGTCGTCTTTGATCAGCACGGTGCCGCGCCGAAGGACCGGACCGGACACCGTGTAGACGATGCCGCCGACGACCGCCGTGAAAGGGCTGGTCGGCTGCGACTCGGCGACCGCAGCCGCCTTGGCCGTCGGATTCGATTCAGGCCTGGTCTCCGTCGCGGACGCCGGACCGCCGCCGGAAGTCGCTCCCTCGGGACGAGTTCGTCCGCCGCGACGGCGGCGCGGCGCGGATTCCGGCGTCGCGGAATCCTCCGTCGGACGCGAGTCGGAGGGCTGCGATTCCGGTCGGCTTTCGGGCCGGGAGTCCTGAGCGGACGCGGCCGGACCGCCGGCGAAAACGGCGAGCAGCAGAAACAGCCCCGCGGGCTTCAAGGTCGGAGTCATCACGGCTCCTTCGATTCGTCGTAAACGGTCGCACCCGCCGCCAAAGTGCGGATCAAGCGGGACGTACTGGCCATCGGATCGCCCGTCCAGAAAAGGATGTCGGCGGTCTTCCCGGCGTCGAGCGAACCCGTCTCATCCGACACGCCGAGAAGTTCCGCAGGCGTCAGCGTCACGGACCGCAGAACGCGCGACGCGTCCGTTCCACGACGGACGGTCTCCGTCAGATGAAACGAAAAATCGACGTAGCCGGAAGCGGCGCTCGTCTCAGGAATCAACGCCGTAGGAACGCCGCGATCGAAGTAGTCGAGCGGAGCGAAACGGACGATGTTCGTATCGGGACGGAAAGACGACGCCGTCGAAAGGATCACCGGGACGCCGAGCTTCACGACGCGATCCAGCACGTTCCAGGCGTCGGGGGGAAGCACGAGGATCGGCCTGAACTTCTCGTTCTCTTTGAAGAAAGGCTCGAAGTGCAGCAGCGCCGCCGCGTTCGTCAATGCCAGCAGGCCCGGCAGCTTCCGGTCCATGACATCCGCGATGGCGGCGAGTTTAGGATCCTTGGATTCAGCAGGGGCGGCCGGACGCGACTCGGCGGGCTTCGACTCGGTCGCCGGCTTCGACTCCGCGGCGCGCGAAGAGGAAGGAGCCTTCGAGTCCGTTCCCGTCTTCTTCGGAGCCGTCTTGCCGAAGAGTTCCTTCCAGAACGTCTTGACGGACGTCCGCGGGGCGAACCCCATCATCAAGCAGGACGCGCGGGACGTGATCATCCATTCCGACCGGAGGTTTCCCTCGCGGCGCGGTATCGGCCGCACGAGACAGCCCTGACCTGCAAGGCCCCCGTCCGTCGGCACGACGTTCAACCGCGTGAATCCCTGACCCGCGATCCGCGCCATGAGATCCCAGTTCGGAACGATTTCGTCGGCGAGGTAGCGATCGCCGCCGTCGCGACGACCTTGGACGTCGAAACCCTGTGCGCTCGTGAACGCCAGCGACGCGGGATGGATGAAACCCGGACTCGCCCAAGCCTCGCCGAGATCGACGACTTCGGCCTTGTCGGGAATATCGATCTCGGACGCCTTCCCGATCTTGGCGATCTTGCCGTCCTCGACCAAGACGACGGCGTCGTCGATCGGCGGTCCGGAGACGGTCAAAATACGACGGACTTTGTACGCCGTAGGCGGTACGGACTTCACGTCGCCTTGAGCGACGGCGTCGCCGCACAGCGCGGCGACGCACAGACAGAGGGCGAACGCCCCCGGCCTAGAAACGGACGCCGTCGCGAGCCGCGTCATAAGCGATCTCCCCGTCGATGATGACGACTTGAGTGCGGCGGCGCGGATCGAACGGATCACCCGTCCAGATCGCCACGTCCGCGTCTTTTCCGGGCTCGAGCGAGCCGAGACGTTTATCCAGCTTGATCATGCGAGCCGCATTGATGGTCACGGCCTTCAAAGCGACGTCCTCGGGCAGGCCGAGCCGGATCGCCATCGCGACCTGATACGGGAGCTCCTCCTGAGGGATGACCGGGGAATCGGTGTTGATTCCGATGTCGTCGGCTCCGAGGCCGCTCCAATAGTAGGAGGCCGCGATGCCGAGGAACTTGGCCTGCTTCATGTCGTAGTCGTACTCGCGGGGGCCGATCGCCGCGGGCATCTTGAGTTTCACCAAAGACGGCACGTTCATGTAACCCTCCCATTCACCGTGGTCGATGAACGGGTCGAGGTCGAATTCGGTCTTCAGGATGCGGATGGTCGACTGCACGACCTGGAACCATTGCGTATGCACCGCGATCGGGACTTCCTTGCGGAACACCCCGCGCAAGTACTCGTACCGCAGATTCTTCTGCGGAGCGTTCTTCGTCTTTCCCGTCTCGAACGCCTCCCAAGCGCGGTGATAAACGCGCGCCTCCTCGAGCGTCTGGCGGATGATGTAGTTCATCCCCATGCGGCCGGCGCCCACTTCGCCCGATCCGCGCTCAGGATTGCCCGCTTGAGCGACCTTCAGCGCACCGGGGAAACGAACGACGACGTCCTCGACCGACTTGCCCCACGATTTCATGACCACGCCGAAGCCGCCCATGTTGGTGCCGGAGCCCGGGATGCACAGCAGAGTCGTGCAGCCTCCGGCGACCGCGGCGCGCATCGGGGCCGTGCGGAACTGGACGTGATCGACGACGCGGAACTCCGGATTGGTCTGGAAGACCATGTCGTTGAGCTCGCCGAGGTTCACTCCCGTGTGATTGTGGAGTTCGATGAAGCCGGGAACGACCACCATTCCGGTCGCATCCACGATCTTCGCATCGGCCGGGATCGCGACGTCGCCGTACGCCCCGACCGCGAGGATCGTCTTTCCCCGGATGAGCACGACGCCGTCGTCGATCGCCGCCGACGTCACCGGGAACGTGCGGCCGTGAACGATCGCGGTGACGCCCGACGGAGCGGCTTTCGCTACGACTTCCTGTGCGCGGAGTTCCGCGATAGCGCACGCCGCCGCAAACAACGCGACGAAGCACGCTCGAATGTCGGACCTCATGGAGACTCCTCTTCGTCGACGAACACGCCGTCGACCATCGTGCGCATCACGCGGGTCCCGGCTTCGAACGGCTCACCGGACAAGAACAAGAGGTCCGCGTCCTTGCCGCGATCGAGACTTCCGATCCGATCCAGAACGCCCAAGAAGCGCGCCGGTTGACGCGTAATCATGCGCAACGCGTCGTCCGGATCGACCCCGTCGCGCACGGCGGACTCCGCCAGCGCATACAACGTGCGCGCATCCCCTCCCGGACCGGTCCGAAGAATGGTCGGAATGCGGACACGGAAAGCCGCTTCGGCCGGCGAGAAAGCAAGGCCCGCCGCGTCGTTCGCGGACGACTCCGTCGTCGAGAACGCCGCCCCGCCCGCCTTATAGCGATCCAGCATCAGTCCGAGATCCGCCGTCGAACACACGACGAGACGCAAATCGAACTTCGCGCGGAATACTTGCAAAGCGATCTCGGCGTGTCGTTCGCCGGGTACGAAGACGTAGGCCGCGGCGCGATCCGCGAAGAGTTCGCGCATCGGCTCGAGCCCGGGGTCCTGCCGCGGCGGCTTCGGTCGGCCGTCGTCGTCCTTCTTGGCTTCGGACTTCTTGTCGTCGTCCTTTTTCGCGTCGGTAGGTTTCGAATCGGTCGCGGGCCGTGACTCCGCCTTGGCGTCGTCCGGAACCGAAGGCTTTTCGGTCCGGCGCGCCTCGAACGTTCCGTCGCCGAGATCGGGCGAATTGGCGGTTCCCGCCATGACTTCGCGGCCGACCGTCGCTTTGAAGGTCGCCGAGAATGACTTCTCGGTGTATTCGACCGTCAGCACCCCGTCCTTCAGCGTTCCTGAAAAGGCGCGGTCGACGTTCGGAAAGCTCGACGAAGAGACGGTCCCGGACACCGAGGCGCCCTCGGCCTTGAGCTTCAAGACGAAAGGAATCGGCCTCGGAAGCGCCTTGGCGACGAGCGTCCCTTCCCACGTCCCCGTGACGGCGTCGAGCGGCTTCGCCGACGTCACCGACGGCAACGGCTTGCGATCGCCCGCGGCGGTCGGAGGACGATCCTTCGACTCCCATTCCGCGAGCGCCTTGTCGTAGGCCTTCCACGCGTCGAAGTACTTTTTGCCGGACTCGAGCGTCGACTCGAGCTGACGCTTCAACGCGGTTCCAGCGGGTGAGCCGGCGAGATCGAACACGACGGCGGACGAGGGTTTCAACACGCGGTCGCCCTTCCCCGCCGTCTTGACGGTGGAAACGACGCCGGACACCAATCGGCCGCCGGTCGGAGCCAAACCGACGGTCGTAACGCCGGAAAGCGCTACGCCGCGGACGCTCGGCATGCGGACGTCGAACCACTTCGAAAGCGGCTGCTCGATCGCCCCCGGCTGCAGACCGGCGGGCAAGAGCACTCCGTCGTCCGCCAGCGTGTACTGGCGGAGGCCGACCTGCGTCCCGGCGTCGACGAATCCCGGCACCACGACGTCCGCGCGGACGCGGCGGGCGCCGGGCGGCACGGCGACGCGCCGACCGATCGCGCGGATCTTGCCGTTCTCGACGACGATGGTCGCGTCGCGGACGGGGTCGCCTTCGCACGTGTGGATCCGATTCGCCGTGATCGCGATGACGTCGCTCTTCAGCTTGGCGCGGGAGAGGACGCGGCCCTCGGCCACCGTGAGCACGGGTCGCGCGGTCGTTTCGAAAGGGTTGCCCGCGAACACCGTGAATTCGGCCTTCTTCCCGACCGGATTGTCGCGCGCGCCTTCGAGTCCGAGGACCTCGGCCGCGCCCCATGAGACCGAGGCGAGCACGTCGTCGGCGGCGAAGGATCCGTCGTTGCGGAGGGCCCGCGTCGCGTGGAACCAGACGTCATGATCGGCCGCGCCCGCAGGCGGGATCAACGCAACCGGAACACCCGCCTGCTTCAGCACGCCGGGCGCGTCCGGATGGCCCGCGCCGTAGCGCTCGGCGTATCCGGGAAGGTCGCCTGCCGGGGACGGCATGATCCGCGACGCGCGAAGGACGACGGAGGCTTTGACGGCCGCAAGATCGGCGGCGAGCAGCCACGCCTCGTTGCCGCCTTCGATGACGAGCTTCAGACCGTACTCACGAGCGATCTGAATCGCAGCCCGGATCTCGGCGCGACGATCGGCGAGGATGCGCACGCGCAGCTTGCCCTCCGCCGCCGCGACGAACGGGCGAAGGTCGGTCTCGTTCTCCGCAAAAGAACGCGGGGCCGCCTTCCAAGCGGCGGCCGCCCCGAAGAGCGTGCGCGTCTGAGCGACGGCGCCCGCGAGAGTGCGCGGACCTTGGGGCTTGGACGGCGGCAGCGGTCGTTCGGCCGTAGGGACGTCCGGCGGCTCCCAAACGTCCGGCGTCGCGCGCACGTCTTCGTGGAAGTTGATGCGGAGGGCCGCGGCGCGGACTACGACCGCGGTCGTCGGATCGACGGCGTGGAGACGGACGACCGACCCCTGCCCCGGAACGAGCCGCGCCGTTCCGGATCCGATGAAGGCGCGCGCGACGCCGTGGTCGACGAACGCTTTCCGCGGAAGGAAGGGATCGAAGAGATCGGCGGCGACGACGGTCGGCGTCACGCCGTATTCGTCGTCGTTGCCGTCCGAAAGCGAGCGTGAACCCGCGTGAACGAAGGTCGGGAGGGCCCAACCTTCCGGCAAGAGCAGGACGTCCGCGCCCTCCGGCGGCGTGAACGCCGTTTTCGGGGAGATGGATTTCAGCACGCCGTCTTCGACGACCAACCACGAGTCGGAGACCGCGGTGATCGGCGAAAGCCATGCCCTGCCGACCTGAACATAGAGCGCGGCCGGTCCGGGCCGCGTTTCAGCCTTGGTCGCCGACTGCGCCGCGGCAAGCGCGGTCAGAGCGACGAATGCGAAGAGGAACGACGAAGTCCGCATGGCTCAGTCGTTCCCTTCACCGAGGCCGAGGACTTCCTTCAGCCGACGGTCCTTGACGCGGTCATAGACGATCCGGCCTTCGGCGACGCCGACGTCGACCCAAGCCTGTCCGCCCAGCGGATCGGCCGAGAGAATCA
>SXGT01488316.1_pt1 | contig 15385 bp, 21 predicted proteins | sample 3176221 | NCBI WGS metagenome assembly SXGT01 (sample SAMN11356862, study PRJNA531348) | freshwater metagenome | isolation source: freshwater sample F1-120 | place: China: Fuxian Lake, Yuxi | collected 2017-12-25
AATTTGATAAACGTGATTCCCTTGTTCTTTTGTTTTGAAGCCTGCTTCGCTGATAAATAGCGATCAGCCTCAATTAAATCGCTGATGCTGTGTTGCTCGACCGTGCCTTGGTCGCCGACAAGCTTTTTAGGAGCCGCCGCCGCATCGGTGATCACGTTTTCGAGATTGTTGTCAGCCATGCACAACAATCCGACTGTTTTTTACTTTCTCTGCAGCACAATTCAGGAGTGAATGAAAATTTTCTAGGAATGGCTATCGCCTGCAGTTCCGGCAGACACGAGCTCCATCAACGGAAACAGCATGTTTGCATCCACAGTAACGGCATTCGTAATCAGAACTCTTCCTGAACCACTCGCTCAATTTGATTGGCTTTCTCTCTTCTCGTTCATCTTTCTTCATGGCTTCTTCCTGATCCAATCAGACATGTTGATTTTCTTGCGGACATAGGTTTTGTCGTCGCTACCATATGGAGTGATTCCAAGAGTTGCGGCAGCTGCATGGCAGTAGACGTGCGTGTCGAACAGGTGGTTGTCGGGCTTGCTTGACCCGCTTCTCCACTCTCGTACAGTCCTGCCTTTCGCCTCGTAATGAATATCCTTGAATGCTTCGGACGTGAGATGCTCTGCGAACATTCCATGCGTTGCCGACATCGGATTCCCGAACAAACTGACGCTTCCTCTTTCACCGGGAGCGGTCGACAGCCTCTCGTGAGAAAACGTCTTGTAATAATTGGTATCGAGGATCAGGATTCGCAGAGATCTCTTCTCGGGTTGTTTGTAGACGCAGCCAAGCCAGCGTTTTTCGCCGTTCTGAAGCTTCCATTCGTTGATTGGTTGATCACTCGCTTTGATCGACATCCCTTTTGACGGCCACCACACAGACCGGTGTGGGCTATGTTTGTTCCAGCTGTAAATCACGTCGGTCCAGTGGCCTGAGTCGACGAGTCCGCGGTCAATGGACACCTCCGACCCGTTCTCACGACGAAATCGCCCTGGCGTCATGAGGTAATCGACCAGGGTCGTCAGTCCATGTGTCAATGCCCCTGCAATTCCGCCTGCTTCAGAGTCCGATGGCTGATAGTTGTTCTTCGCCAGATACTCCGCATATTTGCTTGCCAGTGTCGTTTTTCGAATCTCACTGTATTTGAAATAGGTTTTCCTCAGTTCTGGCCAGGTCCCATAGGCCACGACTGACCCGCCAAAGTACTTGTCGAAGCCCATGACCTCCCAATAGAGCAGTCGTTCTTGAACGTCGATGGCCGCAACCAGCGAATGACAGCTGTCCGGAACAATAAAACGATCCAGGTTGTTGACTTTCGCAGCAATCTGAGACGCTTTGAGGACTCCAGATGCTTCTTCCTCACCTGCTCGAGGATCGTTCTGATATTCAGCAAAGAACGCCTCTTTGTTTGCAAAGAAGAGGTTCATGGCGTGCTGAATCGCCGACAGCTCACCTTCTTTCTCGAAAAATCTATCTTGCCAGGAGACGACAGCCCCGGCGTTCATCTCTTCGTAGTGCTGGCGGTAAAATTCTGTGTCTGGTTGGTCCTTCTGATCCAGTTCGAACGCCGTTTTGCGGATGTCGTAGTATTCTTCCCACAGCTTCATATTCTTGGGAAACGACTCAACCAGCTTCACCCGGATGCCGCGGTACTCAGGTGACTTCTTGCGATCGAGAATCGTGTCAGCGACGTCACCTTCACGAATGACAGTGCACGGAATGACGATTGAGCAGGGACGATCCGGGGCACCGAGATACCCGATATCCCCATAAAGGATGTCGAGCCTGTCTTTCACCTGCTGTTCTGACTTCGCCGACTCACGCGTCTGAGGATCGTCGACCAGGGCGAATGTTGGGCGTAGCGTTTTGCCGTTGGCCATGACAAAGGCGCGGCCGCGAATTTCACCGGTCAGGCCGGCGACGTCGATCACGACATTCTCGACGGTCTGATTTTTGATATCAAGGACTGGCAGGCAAATCGCGTTCTTGTTGAGAACGAGCAGTGTTTCTTGTCCGAAGAACTTTTGCCCGGGAGCCCGTTTCTGTTCTCCTTCAATGTGCCAGATGGCGGAATACACTTCCGGGAAGTCGAGCAGCAGCTCGACATTTCCCTTCATGACCGTGCGAATGTTTTTCAGCTGCTTCGTTGCTGAGTTGTCGGTCGCGCAGATCAGCGTCGTATAGAGCGTATGTTGATAACTGCATGCCCATTTCACTGCCCAACGACACAGAGAGGTTTTCCCCGTACCGCGTGGCATCGAGAAGGCCTGTTTACCGCCGTCGAGGATCGCATCTTGGATCCGTTTTGCGGCATCGATATGGATCTGCGACCAGGGAAGCGGGAATGTTTCTGCACCATATGTCTTGCAGAACTTCAATAGGTCATATTTGCACTCGTCTCGACGAACCGAATCGTCCGGACCCTTCATCAGAAGATCGTAGTAGGACATCTGGACGAGCGGACAAAACCCCTGGGCGATGTCTTGAACTTCCGACAGCTGTTTACGCTGGCTTTTCTTGACATCTTCGCGATTTCGAAATGCTCGATCGCTTGGGGCTATCACGATGACATCCTGTCAACAAAAAAGGTCTCTGGTAGCTGCCAGAGACCTTTTCAAGTTTACTTCCGGCTGATCAGGCCAACGGTTTACGCTTGTGGCGCGATCGAAGCGGCAAAACGAGCAAGTTCGGCGACATCCGAAGGAGGAAGGGTCAGTTTTTCTCCTGAAGGCGTCAGGACGGTCATAGCTTTACCCATCGCGGTATCAGCACTGGTCAGATTGATGACCTGGCCAGTACTGCTTTCGAGCGTTACGGCAATCACTTTCATGGTTCGAGATCCTGTTATGAGCGAGAAAGATGGTTGGTCCGAATCTTCACTGCAAACGCTTGCAGTGAGCAGAAGAGGGCTTAGGTTCCAGCTGGCGTCAGAGCAACGCCCGTTCGAGAGTCCGTTGGGACTGTGTTGGTCTGGAAACTGATTGGCTGTCGGCTCGCTTGTCCATTGACTTCGACAAGGTTGACTTGCGGCACTTGTCGCATCGTGTTGGCGGAACCGGCAATCACGAATGTCTCATGCTGAGCCTGAGCAGCTTCAAGCTTCGACTGCAGGATGCGAATGACTTCAGCTCGCTTGTACTGGTTCTTCAAGGCATGATCGATGAATGCCATCGCCGGGCCTTCGAGCTCCAAAATGATCTGATCAGGCTGGCGAATATCGTTCAGAAGGTCTTCAATCAGACCATAGAGCCCCGAGTAGTCACCGATGGCGTATGTGTTGAGCAGCTTCGGAAGGCGTTTGAATCCGAGTTTGGAATACTCCTGAGCGAGGTCGATCGACTTCTTACGACGGCTTTCGACCTTGTCATCGACTTTGAACAGGAACTGCAAAATCCCAAACGCGAGGACGCCAGCAAGAACGACCGCTAAGGCGACGATGGTTGCCTGCTCGGACGTCATCGAGAGGGATGAAAAGAGGAAAGCGGACTTCATGTTAGAATCTCCAGTGGAGTTGATTTTGAAGATGGCACCTGTCGCATCAAACACTGAGACGACAGGGGAACTGTTTCTACTCTTGGCAGATCAGCTGGGAACTACTTACCGGAACTGATTTTCTTCCAGACACCGACAATGCCGACGACCACAACGACAGCCAGGATCAGTGACCACATCAGGCCAGCTGGAAACGAATCGTCGTTTGCGGGCGGTTCATCGAAATCGGTATCGGGGAACGGATACAGCGGCGCGTAGGGCAGGGGATTGAATGGCGCTGGAGTCGGGCGAATGTCAGGCCGTGGCTTTGGCTGACAAGGTCGGCAACTCCAGGCAGACCCGCGGACCTCCATTGTTTGCGAGATGTCCCGGTACAGGGCACCTGCTGACGTCGGCAGATTGGAACCACTCTTTTTGTAGACGACATGCCCCTGTGGCGTTTGCACCAACACGGCAGGCAGGTCGGGGGAGATCGTCGCAAACCGCTCCCGGAAGATAGTCGAGTCTTCATGGTAGACGTTGAACTTCGTTTTGCGTGCCAGCTCGACTAGCTTCGGGTCAGTGCGAAACATTTGCCAGACCGGGTGATCCGCGCGTCCTTTCCCTGGCAGCAGAACTGTTGTGAAATGCTGCGAAGCGTCTTCCGGATAGGTCAACACCTGCTGTTCGATACCTTCGATGGCATCGCCGATCATCGACTCAGAGTCGTTGATCACGCCAGACTGCGATTGTGTCAGGTAATGATACGGCTTCTCGACTGGCTTGATTTCATCGGAAATACCGATGGACGCAAACGCGACGGTTGCCCCAATCATGATTAAAACAACTGATGCGACCATGAACGTGTCGCGAACGTGAAACTTCCGTGCCTCTCGCTGATACATTTTTACCTCACTGGCGTTGGTGGAATCGGAGTGTGAACAGGGAAAATTGCAAAGCCGCCGAACTCCGTTTGCCAGCGGTGCAAAAATTCTTGTTTGGGCTCGTAGCGGTACTCAGAAACCCGGTTATTATCGAGTAAAACCGCATACTCTTGACCGTCACCCGATGAGGTGAACCCCATGAAAGTGACAGCGTGATTTGGATAGAAAAAGATGACGCCAGCTCGCTGCGTTCGATCTGCCCAAGCAAGTAACTCGGCGTCACCTTCTGTAGTCACCGCATAATCAATCCCGATCTGATCGCATGCCTCAATGAGACTCGACGACCAGCAACCGCCGGCGTAATTTGCCTCGACATGTGATGCCAGTTCGTGTTGATTCTGAGCTCGCAAAGCTGCAACCAGAGAGGCAAAACAGCATGATCCCGAGCCGTCAGCGTCTCGCCAATTGGGCTGGCGATCGCTTTCCGGCAGGTCGACCAACTCAATGGACCGATGTGGAACGTGCGGACGATACGGCGTCCGTGGTTGATAGGGCCTTGGACGGGGATAGTAAGGGCGAGTTGGCACAACAATGGGTCGATACGGATTGCATCCTCCCGGTGGGCAAGAATCGCGATTATCGCGAACCTCACACCCAAAGGCGCACATCAACAGGCACATGGCCAGCACGATTCCGACACAGTCACGCAGCTTCATCGACATACAGCCTTCCTTGATAATCAAATACCGGCAATCTTATTAATTGAGCAGGAGACATTTCGGCTGGCTGTATATCCTGACCGAATTCCTTTCGGATAAAACTTCTGTCGTAACCAGCGTAAATCAAGTTCTCTGCTACGTACTCAGAGCAGAAGAAGCGATTAGGGTCTGTATCTACCGAACATCCAAGCCAATCACCGATTCTCTTGGTACAGAAGCCCCACGAACGAGCAAACTGCCACCACGATGCATACTCCTTACCCCATCCCTGGAGCATCCCTTCGATAAATCGATCACGGTCAACACCGAACTCTTCAGCTCTCAATCGGCTCCAACCGAGCCGAATACTTCGATCTGAGACGTACTTGTCGATCGGGGTAATAGTCGGACCGCAGTGATCGAGCGACTCAATCACTGCCATTCGTCCATGGGTACGCAGGACTACGCCGACGTGCGAGATATCAGATCGAGTCCGGAACTTGATCAGCTCTTCAAATAGGGTGCTACCGCTGAACAAAATCAGGTCAGCATCTTGAATCAGATCCATGCTGTCGAGGTACGAAACCATTTTTACTCGCCGTCAGGTCTATGGACTCGTGGATATTTTCCATTCGAGAGCGGCATGCGAATCTTCAGCCGATCCTCGACTACCGTAAGTCGCTTATCCTGAGAGTGGTCTTCGTCAGACAGGCTCTCAAGCTTCTTGCCAATGGCCGCGACGGTTTGATTGAGCGAAGAAACAATGGTTTCGAGCCGACTTGCTCGCCAGGCTACGATTCCAGTGGCGCTCAAGATTGACCCAACAATGGTCACCATCAACGCCCAAAACTCTGCGTCATTCATTCCACTCGCCCAATTGTGTAAAGCGGACCAACTTTCTTTGTTGCCTACACAATCCGACCGATTCGCAAGGTTTCTGCAGCAAAATCACGGATAAAAAGCAAAATCCGTTTATTGTCAATTCTCACTGCAAACGCTTGCAGTGAGCGGAGGAGGGGAGCCCAACCATCTTAAGTCTGAGCGAAATGTGGCAGTTCCCGGTGCTAGGAGAAGAGTAGGAAAACCCGGGAAGGACCCAAAGATTTAAAGAAAAAAATTGAATGCAAGGCTAATACCAGAACATGCGACACGTCTATCGTGCATATCATGTCGCCTCTCCCGTGCTCTTCCTCTTGCGTCCAGCTGGTCCCTTGGTGTCGAGTGCATTACGGCACGCTTCGATCTCATACACGTACGTCTCTCCATCTCCTAACACGATGGGCTCAACATTGTTTCGCTGAATCGCTTTGATCAATGTGGTATGTGCCACCCCAAGCAGCCTAGAAATGGCTCTCATGCCGCCTACCTCAGCCAGTGTCAGTTCCTGCTTAGCTTGCTTCCTGTTCATGACCACAATTTACCAACAAACCACCTTGATATGCAATAGCGACCAATCGGAATTATTTTCCAGAAATGGCAATAATTGATATTGAATAGCGACCGAATGGTAGATATTATCTGGTTGTCAGTCACGTAAATCACCAACTAAAAGGAAGCCAGCAATGTCAGCCAACGAAATCAGATCCACACTGAAGAGCATGCGAAACGAACAAGAGCTCAACATCAACGGTCACCACGTAATCTGCTGCTACGATGCCACGGCGTGGTCAATAGGGGAGCGGCTGGCAACATCGCTTGAGGAGGCTATGGAGATCGTGAGTCACTGAATCACACTGCCCCTCTTCGGAGGGGCTTTCATTGCCAATCTCACCAGATCTATGAACCCAACTGGATCACGCTTGAGCATATCCGCGGTCACTCGCAACACCTTCCATCCCTGGACCGTCGCCGCATTGTACTTGTCCACGTCTCGCTGAATGCCTGACTTCGACCTGTGTCCGCTTTGGGCCTTATTCAGCCCACCCTCGACTTCAACAGCCACTCTCTGCTGAGGCCAGCAAAAGTCGAATCGCCATTTGCGTTTCGGATCGAACACATGCTCCCTGACTGGCTGTGGTAGGTCCCTGCCAGTTATCAGAAGTATGTTGACAAGACCTTCTTCAAGATTACTATTCATAGCATCAATTGGCGTTCATAATGAAGGGGCTGCAATGGAAACACCAAACAAATATCTAGTTCAATTGGAAAAAGAATTTGAGAGCGCCAGCGCCAAACTCCTGAAGGAAGTGATTCCGATACTGTTTGATAATTATGCAGATCAGATCGACAAATCTGAGCCGAAAGGCGGGACTGAATACGAAAAACAACTAGTCAAAAACGCAATTCATTCAATAGCAGAACAAATGAGGGCATTTGGAAGAGGTGTTTCCATTGAGGACATTCAGGCGTTAATCAAGAATAAACACTCTTAATCTTGTGCAACAATTCGGCCTGGCTCCACATTGGATCAGCATTCGTCTGATTCCATGCGGATATCGCAGCGAATGCCTGTAGCTCATCCAACCCGCTTTCCTTCAGCTTGCACACCGCCCGGTACGTCTCATTGTGCCCGCCTTGACCAGCCGTCGCCCTGATGTGGGCAATATATCTCTCTCCGTTTGTGATTCCTCCTCTTTTATCACTGCGAACGTTTGCAGTGAGCCCGCTTGATGGCGATGCTGGACGCCACTCCATTCTGAATACCGGCAGATGTCTCAGGGCATCCAAATCGCTTTCAAATCGGTACTCCCCCGATTGTTTGATGTCTTTCCCGTTGGCCTCCACTCGCGACGGTGGCAGTAGCACATAACCCCCGTCACCACGAACGTCATATCGCGAACGGCCTGAATCGTCCGTGAATCTGGCGCCCAACGGAACGCGTTGCCCAGGGTGGCGAAAATACAAATGGACTCCCCGCGGAGTGCGAACGGTAAACGGAGTCACCCCGCCGCGCTCAGACATGAACCACTCGGCATCCTCTTCCGACTCACAGTCAACAACAACCACGCCCGATAGCTCGCCGGTTGCCAGCGCGCAGTTCCAGTTCGGCTCCCAGGCTCGAATCTGTGGCAGGTTGATTCGCAGATGTTGAAACCCCTTCCACTGATCGAACGGACGTTTCGAACCCGGCGTGATCGGAAACACGCTCCATCCGTAGACGATTCGCAGTTCTAAGGCAGTTTGAATCAAGTCACTCATTTAGCCCCACCCAAAGCAAATTGGCAAGCAAATCAGGGTTGTCGTATTCTCGACCCGCTTCGCCGAAATGAAAGTCCCACGCGCGCAAAAACCCTACGTTATAAAGGACAGGTTGCCTTTATTTTCAATGAAGCGAACCCCGTTGGGCGTTCGCTCTTCTCTGCCAAAAGACGGGGCGTTGTGTTTGTCATCACTGTCCGATATGCCTCAAAGAGGTCATCAGACCGCGTCCATTGAACGTACACCCAAACGGGTCGCTTATTCGTCGCGCGTCACCGCCGATTCGCAGATAGTCACACTTTGGGGTCTCGCAACAATGCGTGTAGGCCAGGCAAGTGACCGCCCAGCGATAACATTATTCGGCAAATCACCCGCTCAAAGCATGAGCGGGAAATACGCGTTCGCAAAACTCTGACCACTTTGTGACAGTTGTAGTCTTTCCGCCTCCATACGGTGCGGTTCTCGTCTCGCCTCGCTTTGTCAAATAGACGTCCGTTTCGCTCTCTCGAATGCCAACTCGCAGATGAAACGGTCCAAAGATTTTTACCGTTGCAGTTGGCCACGTACTCAACACTCGTTGTTCGAGCTCGCCATATGTTTTTGGCATTCGGTCGCTTTGGCTGACTCTCGTTACTATCCTGATGTTTGCAGGCTTATCCCGCTTTTTCTTTTCTTCAGGCGGCTGCGACATCAATCCAGAAAGCTTCTGCTGATAGTTCTCGACCTGACGCCGTGGCCCAAACCATTCTTCGAGCCACGCGATCGACGTGATCTTCCCGCCACCCAATCGCATTGATGGATGCGCAGTGCCCGTGATTCTTCGTTTGAGATAGTAGCAACCCTTGAACAAGTCGATTACCCATGAATCACCATTCGCGGTGATTTCTAGTCGGTCTCCGCTGACATTGATATAAGCGTCCGACCACTCAAGAAGAATCCTTTTGGCAAGAATCCCTATTCTCGATGGTAGCTCTGAGTTCATCGGAACTGCCGCCCGATCTCTTGAAAGTCTATCAAAAGCGTCGTTCTCGATGGAATACGGCTTCCGCTTCGCACCTCTGCGCGACATATTCAATCCTCCTCCCTGATTTCGGACATCTAAAATAAACCCTGCACGCTGTCGAGACGTTTCCCGACAAAACGCACACAATTTGCCAAAATGGCAATCCTCACTGCAAACGCTTGCAGTGAGGACTATCCCAAGAATGTTTTAAACGCGTTCTCGACCACAGAGGTGACAATCTCCTCGACCGACTTCTGCTTCGGTTGCTCTGCTATTAGTGACGTTTCCAGGTATCGCAACTGCGTCAAGAACTGACGGCGAAGCTGCTGACGCGCCTGCGCGATCTCCCGCCGCTTCGGGTCTCGAATCGATCGACCGCGTCGCTTTGCGTTGTTGTACTGATTCTGCCAGTACGTGCGAAACTCTTTCACTTGCTGATGGGCTGGACGTGACATTGTGCCTCCTGCACTCTTCGACTGGTTAATTCGATCTGTGACCTGCGTGTGTCGGTTGCCACCCAATTGCGACCATTCTTGACGGCCACCGCCGCCGTCGTCCCGCTACCAGAGAACGGGTCATAGACGATTCCGTCAGGCGGACAAAACGACTTAATGTAGAACTCAGCCAGTGATTCCGGAAACGGTGCTTCATTTTCGTGTGTCAGTTTTGACCCCATGACGCCACCGCCAACAATGCACTTAATTAGATTCGATTTGAATCCATGGCGTCTCAGGATGTTTGCGACTTCGGCAGACGTGTACTGACGCGAATTTACATTGCCTGGATTTGCTAATTTCGGCGCAATATAGTCTTGTTCTCTCATCGTTCCGTCCTGTTCGCGCGACATCCGCTTTTTTGTGACGATTTCATGCGATGGGCGATGATATTTGCATCGTTTTCCTGAACGCCTTCGGTGCCCCGTACCATTGGGTGAGCCTCCCCATTGATTCCGCCGCGTGCCATCACCAAGGCGATGACTCATTTCTCCTCCGGGCGCCCACTTCGGCGGATGCCCGCATGCCGTGTTATTGCTCCACGGAAGCTTCCCTCCTGATGTGCAGCAGATCACAAACTCGTAATCATTCCTGATCCAATCGGGTCCGCCGCTCCCGGGAATACCGACACGATGAAAAATTGGTGGCTTCCTGAGTACGATTCCCAACCTGTGCAGGTCCGCCATCAAGAGCAGGGGAGTGGCAGAATATCGAAACTTCCGCGTCTGGCCTTCGACAACAAATGCAACGAGCCCCTTCGATATCCGCACCGCTTCCCTCACGATGTCGGTCATCCAATAGACCCACTCCTCATCGCGCAGATCGAAGTCGACACCGTAGGTCCGCGCGAGTTCGTACGGTGGAGAACCGAAAACGAGGTCGACCGAGTTCGTCGGTTGCGACTTCATCCACGTGAGGCAGTCAGAATGAATTGCAGTATTTACGTCCATAGCCTATTGAATTCTTGAAGTTGGAATCAGATGATTTTTATGGATCATTTTTTTGAAAGGGTCACAATGCCAAAGAAATCATCGAGTTCTTCGTCATCGAAAAAGAAGGATGTTCATGTCGTTCCGAATCCTGATGGCGGTTGGCAGGTTATTCGAGAAGGAGCTTCAAGGGCTTCTTCAAATCACGAGACAAAAGCCAATGCCAGTGCCGCGGGAAAAGTAACAGCAGAGCGAGAGAAGGTTGACCTTATTGAACACAATAAAGATGGGAAGATTGCCCGACAGAACAGTTATGGCAATGACCCAAACCCACCGAAGGACAAGAACCGTTAGTTACCACTCTTCACCTCCATTGCAGTTCGTCGCCCGATTCGACGTCGACTCACGCAGTCGAAGATTCGAAATCGAGTTGTTCAATCGATTGCAGTCTCGATGGTCGATGTCGTATCCGTCAGGGATTGCCCCTTCGATGTCGGACATGACAACCAGGCGATGAACTGCAATCTTCTTCCTCGATTCGCCACGATAGATTCGCACGAATCGATACCCATTCTTCGACGTCTCCTGCTTGAGCTCAGTCCATTCCGTCAGCCGACCGAATGACCCGAGACAGCTAAAGATTCGACCGGCCTCCTTATCCACTCGCAGATGACCAGCTCGCAGACGTTCAAGGAAGATGGTGTCGTCGATCTTGTCGAACTTCCGTAGACGGATGAACTCGCGAACGAGCTCACGTTTCGGCGTCTGATAAACAGCAACCTTGTGATGCTGCGTGCCGGATCGAATGCTCACCGGTCGACGGTTGCCGCGGTACAGCTTCCATTCCCCGGCGCGTCCCTCGATCGCGAAGATGCGTTTCTTCGGATTGAGGAGCGATGCCCGCGGGAGTTTGATTTCAGCCTGTTTCACTTTCTGCCTCCTCGTCCATGGCCAGAAAGTGCACATTAGCCGCCGCTCTTCCTAACCACTCAGGCAACTCGTCTCCTGTTCGATATCGAGATCTGATGTGGCCCTGTAGGGACTTGTCCGCGTTCCTTATTCTTTGATGAGCGTATTCAAGGTCTCGCCGAAGTTTGGTTGCCTCCGATTCGAGGTTCGCAATCTTGTTACGCACTGCGAGAACGACGTCCTCTCTCCAGTCGGGAGATTCTTCTCCAAGATGCGGATCGACGATGTTCGCAATCTCGTTCAGGATCGATAGCCATTGCGAGGCGGCCTCCGTTTCAATTCCTAGAGAATTACCTCCGCAGAATCCGCCGTGAGCGGGACATATACTTGGAACAAGACTCATTGATAACCTCCATGTTGTGCGTGTTGATAATGGCTTAGAACGGCGTGTCGTCATCGAAACCGCTGTCGTCCGACGAATAGAAATCATCGTGCGGTTTGCTCTGTCGCTGAGGCTGTGATCGCTGACCTCCCCCGCCATCGCTTTTCGCTTTCTGCAGCATGGCCAACCTCTCAACTCGCAGTTTGATCTTTGACCGCTTGTTGCCGTCCTTGTCCTCCCACTGATCCAGCTGTAATGACCCGCTCAGTCCGACCTGATCACCCTTGGATTGATACTCGGCAATGACTTCGCCGACTCGTCCCCAGGCCTCGCAGTCGAGGTACGTAACCCGCTCTTTGTCTTTGAATTTCTCGCCAATGGCGATTGTGAAATTGCAGATCGATTGACCTGACGGTGTCGCTCTTGCCTGCGGATCTCTCGCCAGACGGCCTGTGCAGTTGAAAGAATTTAAATCACTCACTGAGTACCCCGTTTCTAAAATGGTTTAATTGCTTGCTCTCATGATTCCCCGCTTCATCAGCGGGTTGATGTCGTTGTGGATGATTTCAGCAGCCTGCCCAAAGGTGAACGCTTCTCGTCCGTAGCGGGACAACAGTCTCTGCTGAGCTTCCGTCATTGGTCCGTTGGGATCGTGTGCATTTCGAATCTGTTGTGGTCGACCGTTTCGTCGTTCCAATTCATACTGCGCGAGTCGTTTAATCTTTCCGTGCGATTTCTGGACGAGCGTCACCAAGTAGTCATCAGGGCATTCCCGCATGGGCTTCCCTGCATGCTTGCCAGACTTGAACCGGAATTCTTCTCGCACCTGCTCTTGTGGAACTGCACCACCTTGACCAGGCTCGATGCGTTGTTCGTGGTAGTTGACGCGGCTGTTGAGTCGAGCCATGCGCTGAGCTTCGACCTGCCGTCGCTGATCTTCGAGTCGACGTTCCTCTGCAATGCGTTCGGCTTCCTCTTTCTGCTGTTTGGCAATGAGGGCCTGTTCGTCCTCTTCCTTGATCTCGCGTTCCGCCTCTGCAATCAGTTCCTGGAGATCCTGTTCGCCTTCCGCCTCGAGAGATTTCTTTTTCGCTCGATCGATGATGCGGTCCGGCTTGCCTGATGCAATCAGATCAATCGTCGTCGGAACCTCGCCAAGTCCAGTTGCTCCAACCAGATCGATCACCATGCACGTCGGTTTCTCGCTGGCCGCGATCGCCGCTTTGCGTTCTTCTGGAGTCGCCAGTCCGTCAACGCATCCCTTCAGCGGACGGCAACCTCGTCCCTTCATCTGCTCAGCCAATGAGCGAGACTTCGTCGGCCGGAAGATGGCAACCGCTCCGATATTTCTGTCGTTGTAGCCTTCTCGGCAGAGTCCACAGACAGACAGAAACTGGAACTGTTTCGACTGATGCTCTTTGTAAATGGCCTGTCGGAGCTCATCCGGAAAGGAACCGTCGAGGGCTTTGGCTTCGCCCCAAACACACTCTTGTCCATCGTCTCGAAGCTGATCTCGAATCGCATTGATCTGGCCCGCAACCGCTTTGGCCATGTCGCGACCAGGATTAAAGATGATCGTCTGTCGCTTCCCGACCAGATCCAGCATCGGCTTGATCAGTGAGTCGAGCTGTTCTTTCTGCTGCAAGATCTGCTCAAGCTCATCGTCCGCGAAGTCTCCGCGGACATCTTTCAGGTTCGTGAAGTCGATTCCGGCGACTGTGATGTAGCGTTGATCGAAGGGGACCGCGAACCCATCGTTGACCGCTGAAGGACCGCCGTCGAGGTTGTACATCGGGTAATCGATGATGACATCCGGAAACATCTCGAACAGCGTCACGCCGTCCGTACGCTCCGGTGTCGCCGTCAGTCCGAGGCGATATGATTTTGGATTCTGACCGAACCATTCGAAAACGTGAGAGCACGATTTTAGAGCCAGCTTGTAGCGGTGCGCCTCGTCCGGAACGAGTAGCCAGTTTTTTTTCCAGTCAAACTTATAAAGGCGACTATTGCCATCTTTATCAACAAGAAGCGTTTGACGGCTGGCAACGATGATCCGCGGTGTGTCTCGTCTCCCCCAGATGACCTGTTGTTCGGCCATCTCAATGCCTGGACGGATTCCGAGGACGTCTTCAATCTCTTCTGCAAACTGCGAGATCAACTGTCGTTCATGCGCCAGGACTATGACATAGTAATCGTCTCCACGACGCAACCAGTCAGCAGCGCACCACGCACCAACAAAAGTTTTGCCGCCTCCAGTGCAGATGCGAACCAGTCCGCCGATTGAGGCCCGACTGTCGACCAGCTGATTGAAGTTGCCGATCGCAGTGTCCTGATACGGACGTGGCGAAAATCGTTCACTCAGGTCCGGCAGGATCAGCCCGCTTTCCGTTTGTGGTTCGTCGATACTGAAAAGATCTCTCACGTCGTCACCTCCCGGACCAGTGGCAACAACACGTAGAGATACCCGTCGTCTCTCACTCGCATCGTGATCGGCTTGTCTGGAATCTGACTCAGACCGATCGTCACCAACGGGTTTTCTTTGCCCATCGCCTCGCAGAAGTCTTTGAAGTAGCGAGGATCGATAAGGAGATTTGTTTCTCCGTTTGGACCATCGACAGGAACTTCGATCTCAGCAGATCCAACGCTCTGTGTTTTGACCTTTAGGGTCAGTGTCTGATTTGAAAAGCAGAAGTCGACACCACTGTCCTTGCCTGTCATGGGAAGTACCTGACGGATTGCCCGAGCAAGATCATCGAGACGAATCGTCACCTCGCGTTCAAGCTCTTTCGGAACAACCTTTTTCCATGGTGGATAGGTCCCGATCAGCAGTCGCGACGTGAACGCCCGCTTGTCGCCCATGAATGTGACTCGGTTGCTGTCGGCTCCAATGCGGACGACGTCGCACGGCTCAAAAAAACGAGTGAGCGCAACCGCGGCTTTGTCTGGCAGTAAAAGATTTGTCTTGCCATGTTCGCCGATGATCACGCAACTGAGAGGACAGGCCGACACTCGTTTGCAGTCGGTCCCAACCACGAATGTTTCGTCTCCCAGTTCAAAACTGAGGCAGTCGACAGAGAACCGGGTGTCATCCTCTTCGGCGCAGAACACCGTCTTGAGAACGACTTCTTTCAGATGATCTGCGTCGACCGACAGTGAGGCGTCGATTGAGAAGTTCCACTCCGACAGCGTCGATGGGTCTTCTCCAGCAATTGACCATCGCCCCGAACCACATCGAATCGTGGCGCCCTGTTTGTCGGATGTGAAGATACCGCCGTCGATCTTCGCCGGTTCAAAGCTGACGAGTTTCCCGCGTGATTCGCGCAGTACCTGCGTCAGCTTGTTAAAATCGACAAGGAGACTCATCGCCTCCAATGCGTTCGCATCAATGACAATCTGTCCCGCCATCTCGCCGTCAGTTGCCTGAACCGTGCAAGTCCATGTGTCGAACTTGAGCAGGACACATTTCATCGCCTCGAC